>JACKQG010004580.1_pt1 | contig 15942 bp, 12 predicted proteins | sample 8237621 | NCBI WGS metagenome assembly JACKQG01 (sample SAMN15677084, study PRJNA649215) | marine metagenome | biome: marine; feature: Black Sea; material: saline water; isolation source: suspended particulate matter (SPM) from the Black Sea western gyre | collected 2013-06-09/2013-06-10 | depth... | reverse complement strand
CCAACACCTCGCCCGGCGACGAGCGCTGCGCCAGCGGAACGGCTGCCCAGTCCGCGTCATTCACGCCGCCTTCCCGGTCAAGCGCTTCGGCCGCCAACTCGACGGGCGGCGTCTTCTCCAGCCCAGCGCAAGCCAAGCTGCGCCATTTTCCCCGTTCACCCCGAAGAAGGGCGATGTAATCGCCGCCAGCGGCAGCCATGAGCGAAGGCAGGGCGTCTTCGAGGAACTCATTGGGTGCCTCGCATTCGGCCGCCAGCAAGAGAAACTGCCGGGACAGGTCACTGAGTATCTGAGAATGCTCGGCGGATAAATCGGTATTCAAGGGAATATCTCCAACGCCTGGGCACAGGAGGCATCCATCTGTACTCATTTTGATGTATGCCCCGAATCAAATGGGATACAGGCCCATTGTTTCAGGCCGCATGTGAAAGACAAGAGGGCGAATGCGGTCTTGAGGTGACCAAGCGGAATGGTGCGAATCAGTGTGACTCGTTATGTTGTTGTGGCATCGATCTCGAAGCAACGTCGCGAAAGCGAGGGGAGATAGACGAATGGGGCTCTTTGCGGGCAAGAAGGGGCTGATCCTGGGCGTGGCCAACGAACGTTCGATTGCGTGGGCCATCGCCAAGACGATCATGGACCAGGGGGGCGAGTGCGGCTTCACTCATTTGCCCGACCGGCCGGACGACGAGAAGAAAAAGAACCGTCGCCGAGTGGCCCAATGCGTGGAGCAATACTCTCAAGCCAAGTTTCTGGTGCCGTTGAACGTTCAGGACGACGACCAAATCGCCCAGGTGATGAAGATAGCCGCCGACGAGTTTGGCACGATCGACTTCGTGCTTCATTCGATCGCGTTTGCGCATCGCGAAGACCTGGGACGCCCGACCTATGAGACCAGCCGTGACGGGTTCAAGCTGGCGATGGAGATCAGTGCGTACAGCTTGATCGCGGTGGTGAATGCCGCGAAAGACATCATGAGCAAGCGTGCGGCGATTGCAGCGATGACGTACTTTGGCGGCGAGAAGTGCGTGCCCGGCTACAACGTCATGGGAATCTGCAAGGCCGCGTTGGAGGCTGCGGTGCGTTATCTGGCCTTCGACTTGGGGCCGCGTGGAATCCGAGTCAATGCGTTGAGTGCCGGCCCGCTGAAGACGCTGGCAGGCTCGGCGGCCGGTGTGAACGAGATGCTTCACCTGTACAAGTTCATGGCTCCGCTGGGCCGTAATATCACGCACAAGGAGGTCGGCCGGACCGGCGCGTTTCTGCTATCCGACATGTCCGACGGCATCACCGGCGAGATTCTTCATGTCGACGGCGGCTACAACATGATGGGATCGCCCGGGCGGCTCCTGGATGCGATGAGAGACCCGCCGGTTGAATCGGGCGGTCTCATATAGGTTCTTGGGAGGAGCCTGGTTTTTGGACTGGTTATAGATTGGTGGTTATAAATGGGATTCTCTTCGGGGCAGCGCCGGGTGAATTCTAACGAGGAACGATTGTGAGTGATTCTGCCAGCGATACGCTCGGGGACGCACTTCGGCGGTTTGAGATCGAGCTACCCGACGATCAGGCTGCTCGAGCGGAGCGATATTGCCGCCTGCTATGGGAATGGAACGAGCGGTTGAATCTGACGCGGCACACCGACTTCGACAAGTTTGTCAGCCGCGACTTGGTGGACAGTCTCGAACTAAGCCGGCTGCTGGCAACGGACGAGAAGGTCTTGGATGTCGGCACAGGCGGGGGCGTACCGGGCATCGTCCTCGGCATCATTCGTCCGGATCTGCAGATGTCTTTGTGCGAGTCCGTGGGAAAGAAGGCGCAGGCCGTGGAAACCATGGTGCGCGAGCTGAACCTGCCATCGCCCGTGTACCGTGATCGCGCGGAGAGCGTGGTGGATGCACGTCGCTTTGACGCGCTGGTCGCGCGAGCGGTTGGACCTTTGTGGAAGATCTGCACGTGGTTCAAATCGCACTGGCACCGGTTCGACCGGTTGTTGGCGGTCAAAGGGCCACGGTGGGTGGAGGAACGAAGGGAAGCACGCGAGCGAGGTTTGCTAAAGAACGTCGAGCTGCGAAAGGCCGCCGCGTACCCAATGCCAGGAACAAACTCCGAAAGCGTGATCTTGAAGCTGCGGGGCAAATGAACCCGAATTCGGCGATCTTTCCGATGTCTGCTGGAAGCACGAACCGAAACGCCGCCGCTAACAGGTTGACAATCCCTCATCGGTCAATAATGATGCCCCGGTTGACATAGCAGAAATGCGAAAACTGACGAGGGGACCAAAACATGACACAGATTGGAGTTGCGGTTGTTGGCGCGGGTTTTATTGGACCGGTTCACGTGGAAGGACTGCGGCGTGCCGGCCAAAACGTCGTGGGCATTCTCGGCGTCGACCAACAGGAGTCGGACGGGGCGGCGGAACAACTCGGCTTGTCGAAAGCATACACGAGCTTCGACGAAATCCTGGCCGACGACAGCGTCGCGGCCGTGCACATCGCCACGCCGAATCGACTGCACTATGACATGGCCTCCCGAGCCCTGAAGGCCGGTAAGCATGTGCTGTGTGAGAAACCGTTGGCCATGAATTCGCAAGAGTCGGCCGAATTGGTCAAGCTGGCGAGCGAAGTCAACTTGGCGGCGGGCGTGAACTACAACCTTCGTTTCTATCCGCTGTGCCAAGAGGCTGTCGAGCGTGCCCAGAGCGGAGATATGGGCGACGTGTATCACGTGACCGGTTCGTATGTCCAAGACTGGCTATTCTACGAAACGGATTTCAACTGGCGGGTGCTGGCCGAGGAAGGCGGCGACTTGCGTGCCGTGGCCGATATCGGCACGCATTGGCTTGACCTGATCCACGCGATCACGGGGCTGGAAGTCGAAGCCTTGTGCGCCGACCTTGTCACGGTATTTCCCGTGCGCAAGCGACCGATGGGCGAGGTGGAGACGTTCAGCGGCAAGGGCGCACCGCCGGCCGCTGTCGAGCCCATCGACATTGCAACCGAAGATTATGGCTGCATCATGCTGCGATTTGCCGGCGGCGCGCGCGGGTGTTTGCATGTTTCGCAAGTGAACGCCGGGCGCAAGAACTGCCTGCGGTTTGAAATCGCGGCTTCAAAGAAGGCATTGGCCTGGAACAGCGAAAACCCGAACGAATTGTGGATCGGGCACCGCGACGGGCCCAATGAAAGCCTGATTCGCGACCCTTCGCTAGTGGGCGATGGGGCTCGGCGGTACATCACTTATCCGGGCGGTCACAATGAAGGCTTCCCGGACACGTTCAAGCAGTGTTTCCGCGCTTTCTACGGATACATCGAAGCCGGCGATTTTTCCGCTCCGCCCACGTTTCCTACGTTTGCCGACGGACATCGCGAAATCGTACTGTGCGAAGCGATCCTGAACAGCCACAAGCAACAGGCGTGGGTCGAGATCGAAGGATGAACCGGGTAGGTCCCGCTTGCCGAGCGGGACCTGGAAGTCTATCGCTGGAGTTCACGCTTCAGCGTGCCGGAAGACACGCTGAAGCCTGAACTCCAACAACCCCGAGGTCCTGTCCGGCAGCCGGGACCTACCGAGAGGAGCACCACTATGAAACTGGGATTCGTCAGTGCGATTCTTCCGGATTTGACTCTAGAGGAAGTTGTACAGTTTGCCGCCGATACGGGATTCACCTGCGTCGAATTGATGTGCTGGCCGAAAGGCAAAGCCGAGCGGCGCTATGCCGGCGTGACGCACGTGGACGTGGCCGAGTTTGGCCAGGCAGAAGCGGATGAGGTCAAAGGAATTGTCGACGCGGCCGGCGTTGAAATCAGCGGCCTGGGTTACTACCCCAACCCGCTGACACCGAATCAAGACGACGCGGAGACGTTCATCGCTCGGATCAAGAGAGTGATCGCCGCGGCGGCCGTGCTTGGCGTGAACCAGATGAACACGTTCGTTGGACGCGATCCCAGCAAGACCGTCGACGAGAATTGGCCGCGGTTCCTCGAAGTCTGGAGACCTCTGGTCCAGTTCGCTGACGACCAGGGCGTCCGCATCGGCATCGAGAACTGCCCCATGTTCTTCACGCGGGACGAATGGCCAAGCGGGCTGAACCTCGCCCACTCGCCGGCAGTGTGGCGACGGATGTTCGAAGACATTCCCAGCGAGAATTTCGGTTTGAACTTCGATCCATCGCATCTGGTATGGCAACACATGGATTACATCCAACCCTTGCGAGAATTTGTGGATCGCATTTTCCACGTGCATGCCAAGGACGTGCGCGTTGATCGCGAGCGATTGAACGACGTCGGCATTCTGGCGACACCGCTGGAATACCACACGCCCAAACTGCCAGGCCTGGGCGAAATCGACTGGGGCAGATTCTGTTCGGTGCTGGGCGACGCAGGCTACAGCGGCCCGGTCTGCATCGAGGTCGAGGATCGGGCATACGAGGGCTCGTTGGAGTTGCGGAAGGCATCCCTGCGACAAAGCGGGACGTTTCTGCGTAACTTTATTGCCGATTGATCTGCAAGCGAGAGGCGACCCGGAATGGATGAACTGTACGCCGGTGTTGACCTGGGCGGAACCACGATATGGTGCGCCCTGGCCGACCGCGATGGCAATATCGTATGCGATAGCCAGATCGATACCGATGCGCATGAGGGTCCAAAAGCCGTCCTGGATCGCATTGGCGACGTGGTGGAGGCATTGTCCGCCAAGGCGCAGAAGAGGCCCGTCGGATTGGGCATGGGCGTCCCCGGAGTTGTCGACCTCAAGACCGGGGTCACCAAGTTTCTTCCCAATCTTCCAACCTTATGGCGCGACATCGAAGCCGGGAAGATCCTGTCCGAGCGCATCGGCTGTACGGTACGCCTGTTGAACGACGTGCGCATGGCGACGTTGGGCGAGCTGACGTTTGGCTGGGGCAGGTCGGCCCCGACGCTAGTGTTCTTCGCTCTTGGAACAGGAATCGGCGGAGGTATCACGGTCGATGGAAAACTGCGACTTGGACCGCTCGGCGAGGCCGGCGAGTTGGGCCATCAAACGGTAATGACCGACGGTCCACTGTGTGGGTGCGGCAATCGGGGATGCATGGAGACCCTGGCCGCGGGACCGGCAATCGCGGCCGAAGGCGTCCGCTTGATGCGAACGAATCTGGCCCCCAAGCTTTACGATCTGGTTGGCGGCGACCCAGGTAAGGTGACGCCGAAAGAGATGGCCGACGCGGCCGAAGCCGGCGATGAAGCGGTGCGAGTGGGCATCTACCGGGCGGCTGATTACTTGGCTGTGGGCGTAGCCAACATGGTTACAGCCCTGCACCCGGACGTGGTCGTGCTGGGAGGAGGCGTGGCCGAGATGGGAGACATCCTGATGGATCGCGTCCGCGAATCCGTGCGTGATCGCGTCCGCATGATTCCGGCTGACCAAATTCGAATCGAACGCTCGCAACTTGGCGAGAAGGCCGGCCTGCTCGGCGCGGTTGCTTTGGCATCGCGCGGGTACGGCACGGAAGATAATGACCAATGACCAAGAACCAATGACCAAGGAAAAGGACAGATGGATTATAGTTACGCAGACATTGCTAAGATGATTGACCATTCGTTGTTAAATCCGATTTTGTCGGTGGATGAGTTGGAGGCGGGCTGTCAACTCGCGTTGGAGTACGACGTGGCCAGCGTGTGCATCATGCCGTATTGCCTCCAGCGTTGCGCCGAGTTGCTTAAGGGAAGTACCGTCAAGGCTAGTACCACGATCGGCTTCCCGCACGGCGGCCACACGACGGCGATCAAGCGGGCCGAGGCCGAGCGGGCGCTTGCCGACGGCTGCCAGGAATTGGACATGGTCGTCAATATCAGCAAGGTGCTCAGCGGCGATTGGGACTATGTACACGAGGACATCCAGGCCGTGATCGATCCGGCTCACGCGGCGGGCCAAAAAGTGAAAGTCATCTTCGAGAACTGCTATCTGAACGACGCCCACAAGATCAAACTGTGCGAGATCTGCACGGAATTGAACGCCGACTGGGTCAAGACATCAACGGGGTACGGTACCGGTGGGGCAACCAAGGAAGACTTGAAACTGATGATCGAGCACACGGCGGACCCCGTCCAAGTGAAGGCGGCCGGTGGCGTGCGCGATCTGGACGGTCTTCTGGAAGTCCGCGCTCTCGGCGTAACTCGCGTCGGTGCCAGCCGAACGAAAGAGATGTTGGACGAGTGCAAAAGCCGGCTGGAAGGGTGAGAGCCCCTGACTCTTTGTCTCCGCTTAGTGCATCATCCAGGCTGAAAACAGGGGTTGGCCAGTAGCCGGACTCGCAAGAGTTCGGGAGTTTTCCCAGGGCGTGGCCCGAAGTCTTGCGACTCCGGCTACCTAAGGATAAACGCTGGATGACGCATTAGAGTACTCGGTACTGAGTACTCAATACAGAGCGCCCCACATGTCCCGATGGCGCTATCTTTCCTACGCGTCGCGCTGCGACCTGGAATGAGCCGCGCTACCGCTCTGCCTGCCGTTTGTTAGCCAAGGGAAATGGGAGTCCCCCCGTGACCGCTGCACGACTAGGCAAGATGGGATGCTTGTTCCGGTTGTATGCATTTTTCTTCACTTGACGGATGTAGCGGTCGATCTAACAGATCGGATCTTGTCACATAGGGGGGATATTCCATGAAGACGAAACCGTTCGTTTTGCTCTGCGTACTGCTTTTCTCGTGCGCCATGGGGCAGGTTGTCTATGGCCAGTACGCCCCACCATCCGGTCCGCCGAGTCTACCTGCGTACGGAGGCCAGTACTCGCCGGCGTTTGCCGCGCCGGGACCGATTCACCCCTACGCCGCGCCCATGGGACAGTTCGGCCCAGTCATGCCGGCAGGCCAGTTTATGGCGATGCCCGCCAATTGGGCGCGACAAGCCGAAGACGAGGCTCCGTTTCGGGTCTTCCTTGCCGGCGCTGATAGCGGCAATCCCGATAAGGAGATCATTCTGGCCTCGACGCGATCAAAAAAGGGCAAACCCGATCGCGAAAATGGCAAGTGCGATGCGAAAGACGGCAAGAGCGGAACGTGCTGCAACTTCCGTTTCTTTGGCGACTATTTGTATCTGAGAGCTCGCGACGCGGAAGTTGCTTACGCTGTCGAAGCGAACTCAGGCGTCGGACCTCCTCCTGTCCAGGTCTCCCCGGTCGCCTTGTTGGACCAGGATTTCTCGTCGGGCTTCCGTGCTGGATTCGCCGTGTGTCTCGACGATTGCAGTGAGCTTGTGGCGTCATACACGCTGTTCGAAACCGCAACCTCGCATCAAATCGAAAGCGTTCCGCCGATTACTCAAATTGTGTCAATGGTGATCCATCCCGCGACTCCTGGCGCAGTGACCGGAACTGACGCCGCTGCTGGCCGGCACGATATCGATTTCGAGTTGATCGATCTGGACTATCGGCGAGTCTGGTGGGACGACGGACTTGGAAACGCAAGTTGGAGTGTGGGTTTCCGATGGGGACAATTGGAGCAGAACTTCTCCTCGGTATTCACCGATAGCCTCGTTCCGCCCGTGATCCCTGAAGTCACGGTGTTGACGGATGTGGATTTTTCCGGGGCAGGTGTTCGGTTCGGTTTGGAGGGCGAACGTCACGCCACCCGCTTCCCGTTTTTGGTCTATGCGAAGGGCTTTGCCAGCCTGATGGCAGGCGAATTCGACGCCTCGTATCAACAAAACAATCTGGGAACCTCTTTTGTGGACACCAGATGGACGGCGGGCCGCATCGTTCCAACGTTTGATTTGGAACTGGGTGGTGGATTCGACTGCTCGGGCGGTTGCTTTCGGGCGACCGCGGGTTACGTGTTCAGCGCGTGGACCAACGCCGTCAAGACGGACGACTGGATCCACGCGGTTCAAACGAACGACTTCCGCGATATGAACGACACGATGACATTCGATGGCCTTGTTGTCCGTGTCGAGGGTCGTTTCTAGAGTAACGCCTTAGGGCAAGATCCCTCTGAATATTCTCCCAACGAGCCGGCAGTGGCTTCGCACTGCCGGCTCGTTTTCGTTTGGGCTGCTCGGGCGCTTGCCAGCGATACCAGTTTGATAATAATATAAACTAGCAAGCCTGGCGGACTGGCACGTCGTTTACCTAGAGCCCCTACCCGCCCCTGCTTTCCAACCTCGCAGCTAAGGAGATAGTCCACTGTCTACCTCATTTAGAACCGGAATCCTTGTCGTATTGGCTGTGGTGGCGCTGCGTCTGGCGGTTGGTTGGCATTTCTTTCGCGAAGGTGCAGACAAGATCATATCGGGCGATTTCTCCTCGGCCGGATTCATGAAGGTTGCCAAGGGGCCACTGACACCCGTATTTCGAGCTATGGCCTGGGATGCCGACGGGTTGGCCCGTTTGGACGAGAAAGCAACACTGGACGCCTGGAATCAGTACCGGGAACAGGTCGTCCGACGCTATGGATTGGATGACAAGCAGGCGGCCAAAGCCGAAGGCATATACAAGAACAGCGAACAGCAATTGAAAGACTTCTTCGAGGAAAACGCCGAGGACATTTACGTATATCGCAAAGGCCTGGAGCGGCGCGACCTCAATCGCCAAGATCCTGCGTACAACGAAGTCACGTCGCTGAGCGGCCAAGCGTCCCAGATCGAACGAGAGTTGAGCGGTCAGGTGGGCCCTTGGCTCGCGGAAATCGAGGCGATTCGCAGCGGCTACGTTCGAGATCTCAACGGGCTCGCTACCGAAGAGCAGACGGCCCGCGGGTCGCTGGCCATGAACAAGCCGGGCCGAAAGCTGATGGACACAGTTTTCATAGATCAAATCATCCCAGTGTTCGACCTGATCGTTGGGGCTCTCTTGATCCTCGGTTTGCTGACGCGTCTGACTTCGCTGGCCGGAGCGGGATTCCTGGCGACGATTATTGCCACCCAGTGGCCCTGGGCACCAGGTGCTGTACCCGCTCATTATCAGATCATCGAAATGTTCGCACTGCTTGTTCTGGCCGCCGTTGGGGCAGGACGGTTCTTCGGCCTGGATTTCTTCACGGGCCTGCTTTGGAGACGGTGCTGCCGCAAGAAAACGGAAAACAACTCATCGGAGAATAACTAATGAATCTGACACCGGAAGAAAAAGAAGTTGGTCGGGATAACTACTTCGAAGCCGTGGGCGCGTATCACGCGTTCGGCCCTGAGGTGGACCGGCGTCACTTCCTCAAGACGGCCATCGGAACCGGCCTCGTATCCGGCGCTGGTCTGGGCGCGATGTACTTCGGGTACGAGAAGGTCGCGAACCCCGTCCGCGTGGGCGTTATCGGCACGGGCGACGAAGGGAATATCCTGATCGGAGCCATCAATCCCGAGTTTGTCCAAGTCGTGGCGATTGCCGACATTCGCCCGTCGAGCATCCATCGTGCGTTTCACGGTGACTGGGGAGGCGGCGACCCGAACCGGACTCACTCGCTACGGCCCGGTTTGATGATGAAATACGGATGGGAGACCGAAGACGAAGCACGAAAAACGGTCAAAGTCTACGACCAGAGTAACGGCGGCTATCAGGCGTTGATCAAGGATCCGGATGTGGAAGCCGTGATCATCGCATTGCCGTTGCATTTGCACGCTACGGCCGCCTGCGCGGCGATGAAGGCCGGTAAGCATGTCTTGACCGAGAAACTGATGGCTCACAACGTGGCCCAGTGCAAGGTCATGGGGCGCTTGGCCTATGAACAGGGCGTCTACTTGGCCACAGGACATCAGCGTCACTACAGCGTGCTGTATGACAATGCGAAGCACCTGATCCAATGGGGCGTCTTGGGCGAGATCCATCATATACGCGCTCAGTGGCACCGCGGCAACCTACCCGGTAAGGACAGTTGGCAGCAACCGCTTCCCGGTGGCGAAATCATGTACAAGAGCAAAGAAAAGAAGCCCATCGACAGGATCGGCAGTGAATTGAAGAAATTCACGGAGACGTTGAAGAAGATCAGGGAGCAAAAGGAAAACGCCACGGCGGAAGAAATTGCGATGCTTGAGAGAAGAATCGCGCAATGGACGGCGTGGAACAGCGACAAAGGCGTCGATGCCGAAGCGAACGGGTACATCACTACGACGCTGTCCAACGGTCGGCCGCGGCCGGCCTTGGAGGAGCTTTGCCGCTGGCGACTATGGGAACGCACCGGTGGCGGGCTGATGGCGGAGTTGGGCAGCCATCAGCTAGACGCCGCGGGCATTTTTGTCAGTGCCGTGCGAGGTGACGGAAAGAAATCGCATCCGCTGACCGTGCATGCGCTCGGCGGTCGTCACACCTTCCCGCTGGACCGGGATGCCGGCGACCACGTGTACTGCATGTTCGAGTTTGCCGGGCCCGGCTACGAGAGAGAATTTGACGTTGGTTACAGGGACAAGCGGGTCAATTACCCGAACGACGATAAAGGTATTCCTTCCTTCGACGAAGACCCCAACAAGAAGATTGTCGTTACCTACTCCTCGATCAACGGCAACGGATTTGGTGGTTACGGGGAAGTCGTCATGGGCTCCAAAGGCACGTTGGTGCTTAAGCAAGAGAAGGAAGTGATGCTATACAAGACTTCCTCGACATCCTCGCGCGTGAAGGTCAAGGACGACAAGGGTGGCCCGACCATGGACACGCAGGCCAGCGGTGAAATGGGTCCGGCGGCCAAAGCCGCCGAGACGCAGGGCCCGGTCAGCCGCGGCTACACCGAGGAAATCGAACACTGGGCCTGGTGCATCCGCAATGGCGATGGCAAAGACGCCGCCGTTCAGCCCCGCTGCAAGCCGGAAGTCGCTCTGGGCGATGCAGTGATCGCTTTGACGACGAATGTGGCGCTGAAAAGCGCTGCCAAGGGCGAGCCCGGCTTTGTCAAATTCGAAGACGATTGGTACGACCTGAACAAGGACGCCACGCCGGATGGCAGTAGCTACGAAGAGGAGTACGCCAAGCTCGTCAAAGATGCCTAATTGCGTCTGCTTTCGCATCCCATAAACCTTCTCTGATTGAAAAACAGGGATCACCGGGCGCAACCAGACGCGGATGGACGATTTATGGCCAAGATGGGGACTGTGTATTTGCACTTGAGTGCCACTCTGCTAACATAAGATCAACTGCTTGGGCTCATTTGCACCCAAGTGGGAGTGGTTGAGAGTTCATTACGTGTAATGCACCGCGTCCCAAGACAAGCTGGGAAGCGTGGGCGCTGGACACAGGAAATTCGATTTCAGTTTGCCAAAGAAGTCAGTGCAAGTCATTTGAAGTCACCCCCTAGCCAAAAGGCAGGTCAGCAAATGAATCCCATCCTCGTCATCCTGGGGTTCCTTTGGGGATTGATTCCGCGTAGGCCATCCGAAGTGCAACTCGTTCCGGTTCGCGGGAGCCGAAACGCCACTTTCGGTGGGTACAGGCGCATGCCGCGTCTGTTCTGGGTGCCTGGCGCGGGGTGGCTGACGTTTCACTCCGAAAGCATGCAACGTGAAACAGGGATTAAACGGTCTCGGGTCAACCATCCGCTACTCGGGTTCTACACGCGAGGATGGCGGCGACTTCGCTTGAATCGCTGCGAGACATAGTGTGATCCAATGAATTCGCACGGCTTCTCTCGCCGACGGCATGGTCGGTGCGTGGCTGGAAGTTGATTTCCTTCCTGCGCGCGAAATCCACGGCTTGGCTTTGGACGCTCCTTTTAGAGAAGCGAAGGGGCGGACATTGGACATTCCTGCCTGGATTGCACTGTTAACGGCCGCCATCGGGGCGGCGTTTTCGTTCATTCTTATCAAACTTCTAGACCGTCTGCGCAAGAAGGATGCCGAGACCGAGGCGCGACGGATCCTCGATCAAGCGGAGCAAGACTCCACCACCAAGCTCAAGGAAGCGGAACTCGAGATCAAAGAAAAGGCGCTGCAGCAGAAGACGGAGACGGAAAAGGAACTGGGCAAACAGCGCGACGACCTGCGCGATCGAGAACGCAAGTTGGACAAGCGGGAAGAAACACTGACCCAGCAAGCCCAAGATCTGCATAAACAAGAGCGTATCGTCGAGAGCACCCAGCGGCGTTTGAGCGAACGCGTCGAGGACTACAACCGCCGCAACGAGGACTTGACGAAACTGCTGGACATGCAGCGACAATCGCTGCACGAGATCGCCGGGCTCAGCCGCCAAGAAGCGACGCAACGTCTGCTGGACATCTTGAACGAGGAACTCGAGCAGGAAACCGGCGCGATTATTCTTAAGCACGGAAAGCGCCTCGCCGAACGCTGCGAAGACCAAGCTCGAGAAATGTTGCTGACGTCGATGCAGCGTTATGCTGCGGCCCACACGGCGGAAGCCACGACCAGTACGGTCGACATCCCCAACGACGAAATGAAGGGGCGAATCATCGGACGCGAGGGCCGCAATATCCGCGCTTTCGAGAAACGCACCGGCACGGACGTGATCATTGACGACACGCCAGGGGTCGTGATCGTCAGCGGCTTCGATCCGGTACGTCGCGAGATCGCCCGCCAAGCGCTGGAGAAACTGATCGTTGACGGTCGGATCCATCCATCGCGAATCGAAGAAATCGTTAACGATACTGAAAAAGAAATCGAGAAGCACATTCGCAAGAAGGGTGAAGAAGCCTGCCAGGAGGTCAATATCCTGGGGCTGCAAGAGCGGATCGTCTACATGCTGGGCCGGCTTCACTTCCGTACCAGTTACAGCCAGAATGTATTGCGGCACAGCATCGAGGTTGGTTTCATGGCGGGCATGATGGCCGAGATGATTGGTTTGGACGGCGATGTCGCTCGACGTTGCGGCCTGCTGCATGATATTGGCAAAGCTGCAGACCACGAACTGGAGGGCGGGCATCCCAAGATCGGTGCAGATCTGCTCAAGCGTAACGGCGAATCGGCGGAAGTCGTGCACGCGGCTCTGGGCCATCACGACGATATCACGACCGAGTACCCCTACACGGTGCTGGTCGCCACCGCCGACGCCTGTAGCGCATCGCGTCCGGGCGCAAGACGCGAGTCGTTGGAACGATATATCAAGCGGATGGAGGAGTTGGAGGGCATTGCCGGTGGTTTCAATGGCGTGGAACAGGCGTTTGCCATTCAGGCAGGCCGCGAACTGCGAGTGCTGGTCACCGCCAAAGACACCGACGACTGCAAAGCCGCGAAGATTTGCCGCGAAATCGCCAAGGCTTTCGAGGAACGCCTGACCTACCCTGGCGAGATCAAGATTACAGTCGTGCGCGAGTCGCGGTTCACGGAAATCGCCAGGTGAGCAATGCGGATACTGCTAATCGGCGATATCGTCGGCAAACCGGGCAGACGCATCGTGACGGCGGCCGTGCGCCGTCTAAAGGAAAGTCACGGTCTGGACTTTGTGATCGCCAACGCGGAAAACGCGGCCGATGGTTCCGGGATCACGCCGAGCATCTACAAGGATCTAATCGGGGCCGGCGTCGACTGTATCACAATGGGTGACCACGTTTACCGCCGAAAAGAGATAAACGACGTCCTCGAGGCTGAATCCAACATCGTCAAACCCGCGAATTTTCCTGCTGCTGCGCCGGGTCGCGATTGGACGGTTGTTCGATCCGAGGACGGTGTGCCGGTCGGCGTGTTCAATCTGCTGGGGCGGGTCTACATGCGACCGGTCGACTGCCCCTTCATTGCGGCCGACCGGGTGTTGGACGAGATGCCCGCCGAGGTGAAGGTCAGAGTCTTGGATTTTCACGCCGAAGCGACCAGCGACAAGCAAGTGATGGGACGCTACCTGGATGGCCGCGTCTCGGCTGTGCTGGGCACGCACACACACGTGGCCACGGCGGACAAACAGATTTTTCCGGGGGGAACTGCTTTCCAGTGCGATGTAGGCATGACTGGCCCTCACGAGAGCATTATCGGGCGGAAAATCGACCGCGTGCTGACGACCACGATCACGTTCAACCCAACCCAGTTTCAGGTGGCCAAAGGCGACGTGCGGCTGTGTGGGGCCGTGGTGGACGTTGATCCAGAGACGGGCCGGGCCGAGGCCATACATCGCATGACCACGACGATCGAGGGAGAGAATGAGTTGGCAGTTAGGCTGGAGTAGGTGCTAGCAAGAATATCTCTCTTGCGTGTGCCCACCTCCGTCGTTATTCTCCGCGCTGGTTTGTTGGAATTCCGTGAACCGACCGAAATACAACCAGTTGGTCGTCCTTTCGTGGCTGCAGCGGCTTTTCCTGATCGCCGCCGGCAGTGGGTTGATTGCGTTGTTTGTCACAGCGGGTCTAATCGGACCTGACCCGCGTGGCTTCGGAACCCATCAACGATTGGGACTTCCACCTTGTACGTTTCGGCAGCTCACGGGGGTGCGGTGTCCGTCGTGCGGTATGACCACGTCGTGGTCGCACCTGGTACGCGGCCAAGTGTTCCGATCCTTCCGAGCAAACGCAGGAGGCGCGATACTCGGCATCACAGCCATGCTTCTGGCTCCGTGGTCTTTTTTCTCCGGGTTGCGAGGACGGTGGTTGTGGCGACCAATCGGCGAGTGGGTGGCCGTAGGGCTGGTCATTGCGCTGCTGGCAATAACGTTGGCCGATTGGGGGATCCGCTGTTTTCTCCTTCACTGAATGCACTTCGCACAACAGGGATGTTGCCATGTCTTCCCGTCGTTCTCGCTGGGCCAAGGGCATTGTTAGTGGCGGCCTTGGGCTCCTGATCACGTTAGCGCTTGGCTGCGGACTTACCTCGAACCTGATAAATGTTGTCAAAGGCCCCAAGCTAAAAGCTGAATTCGATGGCTTAGAGGGCAAGCGCGTGGCCGTCGTGTGCGTGTCGAATGCTTCCTCCTATGGCCCGAATACCATCTGCTCGCTGTTGGAACGGTCGGTTGGGGCGATTCTCCAACAGGAGGTAGAAGACATCGACATGATCCAAACGGACGAGGTGGCTGACTGGATCGACAACAACGGCTGGGACCAGACGGATTATCGCGAAATCGGTCGCGGAGTTGATGCGGAAATGGTGCTGGCCATCGACTTGGACGGTCTCCGTCTGCACGAGGGGCGCACGCTGTACAAAGGCCGCGCAGACGTTGTGGTCACGGTCTACGACATGACGGACGGCGGCAAGGTCGCATTCCGTAAAGAAATGTTCGATTTCGCCTTCCCGCGATCCGGTGCTCGCCACACGACGGAAATAAGCGAAGGTAGTTTCCGCCGGTTGTTCGTCACCGTTTTGGCCAAAAGCGTTGCGAAGTACTTCCACGAGTACCACATCGAGGAAGACTTTGCCTCGGACGCTCTGCTGTTGGGTAGGTAATCCACCCGCCAGATGCCTATTGCCGGGATGCCCCCCGTTACTTGCTCGCTCTGTCTGTAGTATCTTAGTAGGGTAGTCTGGGCGATAATCTCTTCCAAAACCAACGACGCGAGTAATCCGCCCGTGAGCGAATCATCGAGGCAGGCAGTCGGTATCGACCTGGGAACGACGTTTTCCGCGGTCGCCTATCTGGACCGTAGCGGGGTCCCGCAGACCATTCTGAATATGGAGGGAGACCTCAGCACGCCAAGCGTCGTCTACTTTGACGAGTCCGAAGCCGTCGTGGGAAAGGAAGCGGTCAAGGCGGCAGCCTACGAGCCGGATTCGGTGGCGCAGTTCGCAAAACGCGACATGGGAAAGCCGGCATATCACAAACCCATTCGCGGCGTGCAGCTTCCGCCGGAGGTAATTCAAGCAGCCGTTCTGCAGAAGCTGAGGGAAGACGCAGAATTGCGGCTTGGCCAAGTCAAGGACGTAGTAATCACCGTACCCGCCTTCTTCAACGAACCTCGGCGAAACGCCACCATGGACGCCGGGCGGCTGGCTGGCCTGAGAGTGGTGGATATCATCAACGAGCCCACAGCGGCGGCGTTGGCCTACGGCCTCGAGGCCGCCTTCGTGACCAGTAGCGGTGAGGTCCATCGGCTCGAGTCGCTTCTGTGCACCGACGTGGGG
>JACKQG010004578.1_pt1 | contig 15946 bp, 14 predicted proteins | sample 8237621 | NCBI WGS metagenome assembly JACKQG01 (sample SAMN15677084, study PRJNA649215) | marine metagenome | biome: marine; feature: Black Sea; material: saline water; isolation source: suspended particulate matter (SPM) from the Black Sea western gyre | collected 2013-06-09/2013-06-10 | depth... | reverse complement strand
AAAAGAATGCATGAAATAAACTACAAAACTCTCCAGCTGGGTATGACGCACGACAACACTAGTATGAAAGTCTTTAGATAAAACTTCTCTATCAGTAAATTTCCGCAATACAATAAAATCCTTCTTTTTTATCAAATCAATATTAGGATGTTTTTTATCAAAGCCTGTAGGGGCTAGCTTCAAAGAATTTCTGTCATGAAAACCACCAAAAGTAGTTGTGAATTCTTTATCAGAAAGTATGTTTTTAATATAAGAACTGTCTAGCTCAAATTCTTTTCTAATTCTGAATAAATCTTCTTTGTTGGGTTGCCAAAATCCTGCTGCTAAAAAACTTCCTCCTGGAGTGATTTCCAAATGATAACCGCCTCTGAGGGCTTCAGTTGCTCTTTTAAAACTACAGCTTCTGTAGGTTTTGTAAGGAGTTTTATCTTTTGAAAAGCGAATATCTCTGTAGATGCGATATGCTTTCATTCCACCTATATTGTCAATAGCTGATAGTCCTTCATTTATTGCCGTAAAGAAATCTTTTATTTGCTCTTCTTCCTTCTGGTAATATTCTTTATTTTCAGCAAACCATTCTCTAGTATTATTATTTTTAAGCTCAGTTAAGAATTTAAAAATGGTTGGATTTACGATTGCAGTCATTCTATTTTTATAAATCTAATGAATTTATTAAACTATCAGCAGCAGAATTAGGCATAGTAACTTTTAGGTCTGGATTCATTTTCATGGCTCTTTTAATTGCAAAGTTTGCTTCTTTATTTCTTGCCCAACTTCTTCTTGAAATTCCATTATTTACATCCCAAAATAGCATAGATTTTAATTTTCTATCAGAATCAGCACTGCCATCTATCAACATTCCAAAACCACCATTGATTACTTCTCCCCAACCAACACCTCCACCATTGTGAATGGAAACCCAAGTAGCTCCTCTGAAACTATCACCAATAACATTCTGTATAGCCATATCAGCAGTAAATTGTGAGCCATCATAAATATTTGATGTTTCTCGGTAAGGAGAATCTGTTCCTGATACATCATGATGATCACGACCTAATACTATAGGGGCAGATATTGTGCCATCAGCAATTGCATTATTGAAAGCTTCTGCAATTTTCATTCTTCCTTCAGCATCAGCATATAAAATACGAGCTTGTGAACCTACAATCATTTTGTTTTCATCTGCTGCTTTTATCCAATTGATATTGTCGCTCATCTGTAATTTAATCTCATCAGGAGAATCGTGCATCAATTTTTCTAGCACTTCACAAGCAATCCTATCAGTTATGGCTAAGTCTTTTTCATCATTAGAAGCACAAACCCAACGAAAAGGTCCAAAGCCATAATCAAAGCACATTGGTCCCATTATGTCTTGCACATAGGATGGATATTTAAAATTACCATTTGGCTTTAAAATGTCAGCATTAGCACGACTAGCTTCTAGTAGAAAAGCGTTTCCATAATCAAAAAAGTACATTCCCCTTTCTGTTAAAGTATTGATTGCATTGGTATGACGAATTAAAGTTTTTTGTACTTCCTTTTTAAATTCTTCAGGATTGTTTGCCATCATTTCATTAGAAGCATCATAACTCATTCCAACTGGGTAGTAGCCTCCTGCCCAAGGGTTATGCAGTGAAGTTTGGTCTGAACCAATTTCAATATGAATGTTGCGCTCAACTACTCTTTCCCATAGGTCAACTATATTTCCATCATAAGCGATAGAAACCGCTTCTTTATTTGTTCTCGCTGTAATTGCTCTATCTAGTAACTTATCTAAATCCTTGTATACTTCATCTACCCAACCTTGTTCGTGCCTTTTGTAAGTCGCTTGAGGATTGATTTCTGCAACTATACAGATTCCTTTGGCAATTACTCCTGCTTTTGGCTGTGCTCCACTCATACCTCCTAATCCTGCTGTAATAAATATTTTCCCGCTTAAATCTTCAGCACGTGCATCTATTTTTCTAGCTGCATTTAGTAAGGTGATATTAGTTCCGTGTACAATTCCTTGCGGACCGATATACATAAACGAACCAGCTGTCATTTGTCCGTATTGCGTAACGCCTAAAGCATTAAATTTTTCCCAATCATCAGGCTTAGAATAATTAGGAATCATCATACCGTTAGTTACAACAACTCTTGGTGCATCTTTATGTGATGGAAATAATCCCATTGGGTGACCTGAATACAAGACTAAAGTCTGTTCATCATTCATTTCGGCTAAGTATTGCATACATAGCAAGTATTGTGCCCAATTTTGAAATACAGATCCATTCCCTCCATAAGTAATCAATTCTTCAGGATGTTGGGCAATAGCTTCATCTAAGTTGTTAGAGAGCATCATTTGTAATGCTGCAGCTTGTTTGCTTTTGTGTGGAAATTCTTCCAAGTGCCTTGCTTTTATTTTATAGTCAGGCATGAAACGATACATATAAATTCTGCCGTAAGTTTTAAGTTCTTCAGTAAATTCAGGAGCTAACACAGTGTGCATATGCTCAGGGAAATATCGCAATGCATTACGAATAGCTAATTGCTTTTCCTCTTTATTTAAAATATTTTTTCTGTTAGGTGCATGGCTAACACTAGTATTAATATCTCTTTTTGCAGGAATTTCTGATGGAATTCCTTGTAAAATGGCTTGTTTAAGATTTGTCATTTTTGGGCATTATTTCTTTTTTATAGGGACAATGTTTACAGTTGTTATTGCAACAATATCCTCTCTTTAGATGATGCTTTTCAGTAAAAACAATATAGCCTTCTTTGGAATGATAATACTCATCCTTTTCTAGACTGTCTATTTTTGAAAATGCTTTCATAGGGTTGGCAAATTTACGATATTTGCATGAATGAAAATAGAAACAAAGGAAATATCACTTCCAGTATTGAAAGAGAAAGAAGTTCGCTTATTTATCAAGCGTATTGACAAGATACATCCTTTTGTTTCAGGAAATAAATGGTTTAAATTAAAGTATAATCTGCTTGAGGCTGAAAAACAAGGACTTAATACTTTATTAACCTTTGGGGGGGCTTATTCCAACCATATTGCGGCTACAGCTTTTGCTGCACATGAGAAAGGGATTAAAAGCATTGGAATTATAAGAGGAGAGGAGCATTTACCTTTAAATCCTACCTTACGTTTTGCTATAGATAATGGAATGAAGTTACGTTATATTAGTAGAAGTAATTATAAGAAAAAAACTTCTGCTAATTTTTTAGAAGCTTTAAAAAATCAGTTTGGTGATTTTTATTTGATTCATGAAGGAGGAACAAATGAATTAGCAATACAAGGAGCTAAAGAGATTTTGGATAAAAATGATATTCAAGATTATATTTGTTGTCCTGTTGGTACTGGTGGAACAATTGCTGGAATTATTAATGCTTCCAATGATCAGCAAACCGTAATTGGATTTCCTGCGATTAAAGGCTTTGAACAATTAGAAAAGGATATTAATAATTGGACTAATGCAACTAATTGTATATTTATAAATGATTATGTTGGAAATGGTTACGCAAAAATAAATAAGGATTTAGTTGTCTTTATAAATGAATTTAATGCTAGACATAATATTCCTTTGGATACAATATATACAGGGAAAATGATGATGGGTATTTTGGATTTAGTAGCTATAGATTATTTTCCAAAAGGAAGTTCTATTTTAGCAATACATACAGGTGGTTTGCAAGGTAATAAAGGAATGAGTGAAAGGTTAGGGATTAGCTTACCATTAGAATAATATATTTGTATCATGAAAAAATTCCTTTTAATTTTATTTCTCTTTTCTTCATTTTGGGGTTTTTCTCAAAGTAAGACCGAAAATTATATTTCAGAATACAGCAGTGCTGCAGTAGATGAAATGAATAGGTATAGTATTCCAGCTTCTATTACTTTAGCGCAAGGTATATTAGAGAGTGGAAATGGTGAAAGTAGATTGGCCACTGAAGGAAATAATCATTTTGGAATTAAATGCCATAGCAATTGGAACGGAAAAACTATTATTGAGGATGATGATGAAAAAGGAGAGTGTTTTAGAAAGTATGATAAGGTAACTGATTCCTATCGAGATCATTCCCTTTTTCTAACAGAAAGAGGGCGTTATTCATTCTTGTTTGAATATAAAAAATCAGATTACAAAAAGTGGGCAAAAGGCTTAAAAAAAGCAGGTTATGCCACTAATCCTAATTATCCAACACTATTAATTGATTTGATTGAGAGATATGAACTTTATACTTACGATAAAGGTGAGCAGTCAGACAAGCAACTATACTTTGCGCATACTTATGGCTTGCCTTACTTGACAGGATTAGGGGCTTTCTATTTTAGTAATAAATCAGTATTTTTTACGGAGGTAAATACTTCCTTTGTGTTTAGTGGTGCTAATTTAGGATATCATTACGAACTGTTCAATAAATTTTATATTGGAGCAAATGCAGGAGTTATTTATTTACCTACTGAAGATACAGATATTATACCGCAACTATCAGCAGAATTAATGTATAAAAAATCAAGTGAAAATAAACGCTATAATTCTGTGTTAATAAGGGGAGGAGTTCAATTGCCTTTAGATAAAATGGATTATAAATTAATTCCTTATTTGAGCTTAAGTTACTTGATAAACTAGTCTGCTAATTCATAATTATAGATAAATCCATTTTTTATATTTATCAGATTTATTTTCCCATTATTATCTATATCTGCAATATTAAAATAGCCATCACTTAGAATAGGGAAGCCTTCAGCAACTCCATCAGCATTCCAAAGATACAATTCATTTTCAGTAGTAAACATTAAACCTTTATTATTTGTTACTAAGTTTGTAATCTTATTAGCAAGTTCAAAAGAATGGATAGTTTCAAAATTGGTATTTAGAATAAAGATACTTTTATTATTCGTGTAAATAAACTGCTTTTCCTTACCGGTTTCATCAATAGCAAATAAAGAATTAGCCGCTAAATTGGACAATGTAAGTTGACTGCTATTTCCATCTAAAGTCCCTCTCCATAGTTTACCTTCACTAGTAATGGCATATAGAGTTCCGTTTTTATCTAGTCTGATAGGGTTTTCATTAAATTGAATACCTTGTTCAAATTTCACCCTTTCACTACCATTAATTGCTAATAATTGCGTGTTACTGTTATTGCGCTCAGCAAGTATATAGTCCTTATTTCCAACCCTAAAGTTTTGTAGTTTTTTATTTATTCTTTTATTGTGTTTCTCATATTTCCATCCCTTAATTTTCTTTCCTTTTTTGTCTAAATTATAGATGTTATTATCATCTCCAACAATAAGAATACGGTATTTTCTAGTATTATTATAGTCGAACAATGAATGACCAACTTTTGTATTGCTAGGCAATAGTATAGGGAAGTTATCTACATTTTCACCATTTCTGTCAATTAGATACAGCTGACTTTCAGTATTGAACAAACATTGATATTTACTGTTCTTATAGGCGTCAATGCTTGATATATCTCCAAGTATTTTTGAATTTAATTGAATATTCCATAACTCTTCTCCCTTAGCGTTAATTGCAAATACTTTATGATTATTATTTTGCACTACTATCATCTTTTCCTTGGTGAAATGATTGTATATGAATTGAGGATGCATACTAATATTCGTGTCCAATTGCATGAACCATTCTTCCTTTATAGCTTCTTTAAAATCAATATCGTAAAACAGATTGATATTGTTTAAAAGCAAATCCTTCTTACTAGTCATTTGTACTGAAAAAGCAGTAAATTTTTCTAGAGAATCAAGAGAGAAATTAAGTTCCTTTCTATAACTAGTTTGTAGTTTTTCTTTTAGGGATTCAACTGTTCTTCCAGGATTTATGTAGAAAAAAAGATTTGATTTTGAAGATAAGTAACTGCTGTAATTATTAAAGTGTTTGTTGTTGGCTAAAGTATTATTACTTGTGTAGTTGTCAATTAAATATTCTAGTGAGGCTATAGTTGAACCAAAAATAAAATAATCCTCAATAGTAATAAAGTAAGAAGTAGCGCAGCTAAATATATCTCCAAATAACTGAGCAGTAATATTAGCGTCTCTTATGGTGTTTATACTATATTGAGCATAAGTTTCCCTATCAGTAATTAAGCCTTGCATTAAACTACTTGCTGTAATGGAATTACTGCTTTTAAAGAAAGCGTATTGTTGTTGTACACTTTGAGTTGCTGAGGTGTTAAAAACACCAGCTTCTCCTTGTAATTCATTTATAAATTCATTATAGTTAACATTGCAGCTATCTTGAATAAGTTTTCTGTGCTTATCCCAACTCCAGAAATTATTTTGTTGTTGTAGTATTTTATTTTTCTGATCCAATAATTGCTTTGCATTATCAAAGCCTATACTAAGCAAGAGGGAAGTGTTATCAGGAATTATATTTACTATATTTACACTTTCTGCTTTTTGGTTATTAAATACATCAGTGTAATTTATTGTATTGTTGTTGAAAGCACTAAATCCATTAGCTGTTATTATCTTATTTTTTACACTTAAATCAGTAGCTGTCCATCCTGAAAAATCGGAAATTATAACTGGTTTATTTGTAAATATATTGGTGTATTCAATTAATGAATTGTAGTTGAAGAATAAATTTATCTCTGCTGATTTACTTATAGTCTTGTATACAGAGTTAAAGCTAGGGTTAAGCAAAAGTTTGTCCTCAGCGCCACTAGCTCGTATTGCATCCTCAACCAGCATTTTATTTTCTGAAAAGAACACAATGTCACCTTTGAAACTAACAAATAAGATATTTCTCTCATGCTGTAATTCAAATATGGGTTGATTATTGTATTGTCCTTCTTTAACTAGATTACCTAGTAAGGTATTTATTTGAGAGTTGTTAGTAATAGCTTTTCTTTCAAAATTACTACTGAAAAGCAAACCCCTATTGTTAGCGCCAACTTTATGAAGTGAGATAAAAAGAGTATGGCTTTTGAAAATAAGAGAGTTTTGATTGTAAAAACTACTAATTTCTTGAATTTGATGATTGATACTATCCACAATACTTATGTTGCGTAAATGTCCCCAAATATCAGCAGAATTTAAGTTGGAGTATAGTTTTTTAGCATCATTGCATTGCAGAATTACTGCTGCATTGGTTGGAATAATATTTAATGGATTTTCAGTATTTTTTGTAACTTGCTTATAGCTGTTGTAACCTATGAGTAGTATAATTGAAATCAGAATTATTGGTGTGGCAATTTTCAGTATTTTACTAAGCATAGTTGTGTTTGAAATCAGAACCCCAAAATTAATAATTTAAAGTGATAAAGTAAGTTGAGCAGGAAGTAGTTGAAAAGTTTTTCTGTGGTGCTTGTTTACACCAATTTCAGCAATTGCTTTTCTGTGCTGTTTAGTTGGGTATCCTTTGTTATTTTTCCAATGATAATCAGGAAATTGTAGATCTATTTCTTTCATTAAATTATCTCGATAAGTTTTAGCAAGTACTGATGCTGCAGCTATAGACATAAATTTCCCATCTCCTTTTGTAATGCATTCATGAGGAATTTTAGGATAAGGGTTAAATCGATTTCCATCAATTATCAAGAGTTCAGCTTTAATAGCTAAGTTTTCAATAGCCCTATGCATGGCAAGGAATGAAGCATTAAGAATATTTATTTTATCAATTTCAGCAGGAGAAACAATACCTATTGCCCAAGTAATAGCTTCTTCCTCAATAATCGGACGCAAGAGATTTCTTTTCTTTTCTGAAAGTATTTTACTATCGTTTAGTATTATGTTTTTGAATCCTTTGGGAAGAATAACAGCAGCAGCAACTACAGGTCCAGCTAAGCAACCTCTACCTGCCTCATCACAGCCAGCAATAATTTTAACAGAAGGAAAATGATTTAACATCTATCTTGGCACTAAGCCTCTTTTTGGTTTCTTAATTCTCTTTACTTTTTGTTGATTTCTGATATCAATATCTTCTTCCAGCAACCATTTTCCTTTGTTGTACTGATAGGAATTGAAAGTTCCTTCAGGGATATAATATTCTTCAAGCCCTTCCAAATCTTTTTTGGGAGGAACTAAGTGATTAAATACTATCCTTTTTTCTTTTTCCTGATATCTTACACTGACACTTGTTTTGGCATCATATTCAATAACAACTCTTTTCTGACTTTCTTTCTTATTTTTTTTAAAAATAGGAAGTCCGAATTTGATTTTATTTTTCCCTGAAAAATACAGTACATCAATTATTTTTTTTGTGCTGTTGCCGTCATTACCGTCCCATGCAAGTAGGGTGTAGTATTTTCTTCCTATTTTTTTTATGTAGGCAATTTGATAGTAAATGCCTCCATACCAATTTTTAGCATCCAAATCTTCCTGCTCAGCATTACGGATATTTGCAGAATTATCCACTAAATGAATGATTTCATAACGCTTACGTTTTTTGTTGTGATAATGTACAATTGCATAGTATTCGTAAGCTCCATTGTCTTTTTTTAGTAGCCAATTGAAAATACGAAAAGTATTGTCAGGGGATAAGATACGGGCAATAGTGGGTAGGGAGTCAAAAGGGAAATCAAAGGATTTTTCGTATTGAAGAACTTCAATAAGGTTAGTTATAATTGCGGTATTGGCTAAGCGTTTTTCAGCTTCTGTTTCTGCATTCATAATGGTATGCGCCATTACTTTTAGTGTATCTTCATATTCAGCAAATAGACTGTTGTTTCCTTTTTGGGCGAAACATGAAATGCAAAAAAATGCAAGAATGTTAATTAATATTGTTTTTTTCATTTAGAGGATAGTGACAAAAAATTACTTTTGCACAAAGATAATTATTTGATGAATTTACAAGCAAGAATACAGGCATTTACTCTTTTAGGTGAATATCTAAAAACTGATATATACCAAGAGGCTGAGGAGCAATTGCATTTGGCAACAGTGCTTAACCCTTGGTTTACTAAGGAAAACATTGATAAATCCCTTAGCGCTTGGCACGAGCAGTTAAAAGTAGATATGCTTACCGCTTGGCTAAATCCTTATAAAATAAAGGAGGTGAAAATTCCAAAAAAGGTGCTTATCATCATGGCAGGGAATATTCCTTTGGTTGGTTTTCATGATTTTCTTACCGTGCTTATTTCAGGACATAAAGTCATTGTTAAAATGTCCAGTACCGATAATGTGCTTTTAAAACTGCTTATTGAAAAACTAATAAGTATCGCTCCTGAATTTAAGGATAGCATTGCTTTTATTGATGATGTAAAAAACAGGAAGTTTGATGCCGTAATAGCTACAGGAAGTGATAATTCAGCTCAGTACTTTGAGTACTATTTTAAAGGGGCGAAAAAGATTATTCGCAAAAACAGAAGGTCAGTTGCTGTATTGGATGGTACAGAATCGCCTATAGAATTGCAAGGATTGGCCAATGATGTATTTGCTTATTTTGGCTTGGGTTGCCGTAATGTGTCCAAGTTATTTTTGCCTAAAGGGTTTGATTTGGATAATCTGTTTAAAGCTTTTTACCCTTTTTCTCATGTAGTTGATCATAAGAAATACGGTAACAATTACGATTATAATAAAGCCATATTCCTAATGGGAAGTAATAAATTAGTTGAAAACGGATTTCTATTGATGAAAGAGGATAAATCTTTACTTTCCCCAGTGGCTATGTTGTATTATGAATACTATGATGATGTAGAGACTGTGGAGCAGTTTATTGAAAAAAATGCAGAACAATTGCAATGTGTAGTTTCAAAAAAAGATATTCCCTTTGGAAATACTCAACAACCTAACCTGTGGGATTATGCAGATGGGGTGGATACAGTAGATTTTTTAAGAGAGCTATAATTATTCAATAAACTCAAAAGCTCCTATGTCAGGAATACTTAAATCTCTGTTAAGGCCGTCTAGATCTTTTTTGAGAATATCAAGAATATCATTCTCAAAAACATTAGAAGTTCCAGCACCAATAGCAGGAGATTCCTCTGATAAATGAAAATCACTTTCTGTATTATTTACAAATTCAGGCGATTGATTAATGATTACACTCTGGTAATAAGAATTATCAGTATCAATTGTAGGGTCTAATTTTATAAGGCAATGATCAAAATTATAATTGAATTCGCCTAGTTCTTGCTCTTGAAAACTTACTTCTGTTGATAGGTTTCCATCAATGATACAATTAGTAAAATTAGCTTCCTCTAAGTTTCTTACATAAATATTTCCGTCCGATCCTTCATAGTAGTTGTTCAGTAGGATAGAGGGTGTATTTCTGTGATTGTAGTCCCAGTAGTTTGCAAAGGTACAATGGGTAAAATTATAAGTTCCTCCAATATTACAAGCCACAGCATATTGTCCGCATTTACTCACTACTGTATTGGTAGCGCTAATATTTGCGCCTTGCCCTAAAATTCCAATTGCTGACATATTTTCAATAATTGTATTAGTAATACGTACTGTCGGGTTACTGTTTCCTACAGTATCGGCATGAATTCCTATGTTTGCGTTTCGGATGATGGCATAATTAATTTCATTGTCAATACTTCCTGGCATGAGCCAAATTCTATCCCATTGCCCAGGAATATCTTTGTACCAGGGGTCTAATCTATCTCCTTGGAAAGTTACTTCATTACCTAATGTTCCATTTACTTTTATACTACCGCCTCTTTCTTCTAAGAAAGGATTTCCTACAAGGATTCCTGAATTATTGTGTAAATAAACATTACACCCTTCATTAATTGTTAGCGTATTTCCTGGATCAACAATAGCATACCCATAAATAACATGAGGTTTGTCGTTTTCCCAGTCTTTAGAGCAATCTAATAAGTGGTAAGCAAATAAGTCATATCCACCTTCATAAAATATAGTGTCAACAGTATTTGCTGTATGAAAATAAGCATCTTGTCCCCAAGCCACTACATCAACATCTTGTTTTTTTGTTCCGGTAGTAAATACTAAAGAGTCAGATAGGATATAAGGGGTATTGCTACTTGAAGGATCGATAGTAACTTCTAAGAAAATGAAAATACTATCCTTAGCAGGAATCTCAATATTAGTTTGGCTATTGCCTGCAATACCATCAATATTCATACGAAAATTAGCAGCTGAATTACCTAAAAGTGCAATATTGCTTTTTACATCAAAATTATTCCGATTGTAAACAGTAAGCGTTTTGGTAATTGAGCCAATAGAAGCAAAAATGGTATCAAAAGTAATGGTATCAGTTGAAAAATGCAAAGTAGCGCTTTGGTCATTTTCCATGAGGTCTTTTTTGCAAGCAAAAAGAAGGATTGTTAGCAGGAGTATAGGAAGAAAATATTTATTCATTATCTCATGTTTCTAATTCTATCCATATCTCGTTTTTGGTCTTTTTCTTTTATGCTTTCTCTTTTGTCGTACACTTTTTTCCCTTTAGCTAAAGCAATTTCTAGTTTTGCTTTTCCTTTTTCGTTAATGAATAGGCGAATAGGAATAATAGCGTTTCCTTTTTCGGTTACTTTACCTAGCATTTTATTGAGTTCTTGTCGGTTTAGTAATAGCTTACGGTCTCTTTTTGGTTCATGATTAATATAACCTCCATTCGTATATTCAGCAATGTGCAAGCTTTTAACATATAATTCATCATCAATAAAAACGCAATGTGCATCCGAAATATTGGCTTTATTATTACGAATTGACTTTATTTCTGTTCCTAATAGAGACATTCCGGCAACAAAAGTAGCTATGAATTCATATTCAAAGCTAGCCTTACGATTTTTAATGTTGATTTTACTTGACATATTGCAAAGATAGTATTTAGATCTTAGATATTAGCTAGAAATATCTCATGTCTTGATACTTAACTAAAATCTACCCCAAAGCTACATCCAGCACCATCATAACGATAAAACCTGCTATTAGTCCCATTGTAGCTAGGTCAGTGTTTCCGCCTCTTTGGCTTTCAGGTATTACTTCTTCCACCACAATAAATATCATGGCTCCTGCGGCAAAGGATAGTGCGTAGGGTAATATAGGTAATACTTGCATTACAATGGCAGCTCCTATTACAGCAAATACAGGTTCTACAATGGCAGATAATTGTCCCCACTTCCATGACTTCCATTTACTTAATCCTTGTCTTCTTAGGGGCATAGATACTGCAAATCCTTCAGGAAAATTCTGAATTCCAATCCCTATTGCTAATGCAATTGCGGAACCCATAGTGAAAACTGAATGCCCTTCCAATCCTAAAATCTCAGGGTTAGCAAGTGCACCAAATGCAACTCCAACTGCTAATCCTTCAGGGATGTTATGTAAGGCAATCGCTAATACTAAAAGAACGGTTTTACGCCAATTAGTTTCCACACCTTCAGCTTCTTCTCTTTTGGCGAAAATATGCAAGTGAGGAATAATTTTATCCAATACAAAAAGGAATGAAGCTCCTAAAAAGAATCCTATAGCTGGCGCTAACCAGGAAGGAGAATCGGATATTCCCATTTCGTTTTGCATTTCAACATAAGCAATAGCAGGAGATAGTAGCGACCAAAAACTAGCTGCAATCATTACTCCACCCGTAAATCCTAAGGACATGTCTAGGGCTTTACGGTTGCTAGAGTTAAAAAGAAAAACTAAAGCAGCACCTAAGGCAGTTAATCCCCAAGTGAAAAGCCCCGCATAAAGTGCTTGCATTACTGGTGTTTGTACTATAAACCATTTGTATAACTCGTAATCTTCCATTGTTTAGCTTATTTTTATTAAAAGGTGTTTGGCAACATCATTGCTAATGTGCTGTTTTGTATTTGCTATTTTTATACTTAAGGATTTGTCAAAGCTGATTTTTTCTAACAATGTAATTTCCGTACCTATAGTAATATTTAGCTTAGTTAGGTAGTCCAAAAAATCTTTTTCATCTAGGCTTACGCCCATTATTTTTCCTTTTGTATTGACTTGTAGCTCGTTTAAAGGTGTTGTGTTTGTGCTCGGTATTTCCCCCTCTTTTGTTGGAATAGGTTCGCCATGAGGGTCAAATTTTGGATGTTCTAAAAAAATGTCTAATCGATCAATTAATTCAGCTGATTGTATGTGTTCCAATTGTTCGGCTACATCATGTACTTCACTCCAATTAAAACCTAGTTTGTTTACTAAAAAAGTTTCCCATAGTCTGTGCTTTCTTAGTATATTTATTGCTTTATTTTGCCCTGACTCACTGAGCTCAACTCCTTTATACTTCTTGTATTTTATTAATTTCTTTTCCTGAAGCTTTTTTAACATATCCGAAACAGAGGCAGCAGAAGTGCCTATTTCATTAGCAATCGCATTAGTGGACACTTTTCCTCCTTCATTTAATGAAATAGAGAGTATGGCTTTTAAATAATTTTCTTCCGCTAAAGTAATCATGTGGCAAACATAAGAATTAAATTAGTATAAATAAATTTTTAGACTACTCTAAAAATATAATAAATAAAATACTATAACTACACCTATAGAAGGGTAGTATGTTATAAAGTTTGTTGGTGGGAATCATTATATAGGCTTATAATTTTCCATTAAATAATTGTTTTTTTCAGGTGCCAAGGTTGCTGTAATATTAACTTTTATCAGAATATAAATATAACTTTAATTCTCATGTGGTGATTCAAATTAGTTACTTTTGTAAACAAATTTATAGCTCAAAATATACTTTATTTATCATTTTCTTTCAATTGCATTCGTAATAAAGTTAGAATATTATATATGAATGGTTTATAGAATCTATATAAAGCAAATGTATAGCGATTATAAAAGAAAATACCATCTAATTCCTTTTAATAAAAAAACTAATTGTAATTTTGGGGTTTACAATTGTAAATATATAATTTATGTACCAAAGGCTTAAAAATTGGATGGAATCTGAAGGCTTAAAATCTTCAGCATTGGCAGATATTATTGGTGTAAACCGTGCAACTATTTCGCATATACTTTCAGGCAGAAATAAGCCAAGTATTGATTTTTTAGAAAAGCTTTTAAGCGCCTATCCTAACATAAATGCCAATTGGTTGATAAGCGGAATTGGCTATATGCATAGCGATATTAAGAAAAATGAGGTGGTTTCTACCAAGAAAATAGGGAAAGTGGTTGTCTTTTATGATGATAATTCTTTTGAGCAGCTAAACTCTTAAGTTTGAAAGCATTTTCTATTTTTGCATAAAATCTTTATAATGTACAGAATCGTCCGTTTTTTCTTATTTCTTTTTAATCCTGAGTTTATACATCATATTACCTTTAAAATCATAAAAATAGGAGGTATGATTCCTGGTAAAATGTGGTCATGGCGTTTGATTTTTAGGGTTAAGGATACTAGCTTGGAGCGTGAAGTTTTTGGCTTAAAATTTGATAATCCAGTAGGTTTGGCTGCAGGTTTTGATAAGGATGCCAAACTTTTTGATGAATTAGCTTCTTTTGGTTTTGGTTTTATTGAAATTGGTACAGTTACTCCTTTACCACAAGATGGAAATCCTAAACCAAGGTTGTTTCGCTTAAAGGATGACAGTGGCCTTATTAACCGTATGGGTTTTAACAATCAAGGAATTGAGGCAGTTGTTGCTAGGTTAAGAAGAAAAAAATCGGATATAATTATTGGTGGTAATATTGGAAAAAATAAAGTTACCCCAAATGAAGAAGCGGCAAACGATTATGCAATCTGTTTTGAAAAACTGTTCCCGTATGTTGATTATTTTGCGGTGAACGTAAGTTCGCCTAACACACCGGGTTTAAGAGATTTGCAGGAGAAAAAACCCCTTACTGCATTGCTTAATAGCTTACAGGATTTAAATAACAAAAAGGATAAGCGTAAACCAATCTTATTAAAGATTGCTCCTGATTTAACGAATGAGCAATTGGATGATATTATAACTATTGTTGCTGACACTAAAATTGATGGAGTGATAGCAACCAATACAACTATTGATAGAAGTGGGCTTAAAACAGATAAAAATAAGGTTGATGCAATAGGTAATGGAGGACTTAGTGGTATGCCTGTGGGGTTAAGATCAACAGAGGTGATAAAGTACTTAGCGGATAAGTCCAACAGAGCATTCCCAATTATTGGGGTGGGTGGTATACACAGTGCTGAAGATGCGCTTGAAAAATTAGATGCAGGAGCAACATTATTGCAAGTGTATACGGGCTTTATTTATCAGGGTCCATCACTAGTGAAAAGAATTAATAAAGCGATTCTTAAAAGATGAAAATAATAGAATGCCCAAGAGATGCAATGCAGGGAATCAGGGAATTTATTCCTACTGATATTAAGGGGACATACATCAATCAATTGTTAAAGGTTGGTTTTGATACCATTGATTTTGGTTCATTCGTTTCGCCAAAGGCTATCCCACAATTAAGAGATACTGCTGAAGTTTTGGCTCAGTTGGATTTAGAAAACACATCTAGTAAATTACTTTCCATTATTGCAAATACTAGGGGGGCTGTTGATGCTTGTAGTTTTGAAAAAATCAATTATTTAGGTTTCCCGCTTTCTGTTTCGGAGCAATTTCAAAAAAGAAATACCAATAAAAGCATAGCTCAGGCGCTTAGTGATGTGGAGAAAATTCAGAATTTATCTGTTAAGAATAACAAGGAATTGGTGGTCTATTTATCTATGGCTTTTGGGAATCCTTATGGAGAAAATCACCATCCTGATATAGTAGCGGAACTTACTGAAAAGTTACATGATTTGGAAATAGGAATTGTTGCTTTATCGGATACGACTGGGGTTTCCAGCCCTACAAATATCGCACCACTTTTTAGCACATTAATACAAGAATATCCAACTATTGAATTTGGAGCACATTTCCATACTACCCCAGATGCTTGGGAGGAAAAAGTAGCTGCAGCCTACCAAAACGGGTGCAGAAGATTTGATGCCGCCTTAAAAGGATATGGGGGTTGCCCAATGGCAAAGGATGATTTGGTGGGGAATATGCCTACTGAAAAGTTAATTACTTATTTTAATGAGGATTTAGGCTTGAATAAGCAGGA
>JACKQG010004577.1_pt1 | contig 15951 bp, 15 predicted proteins | sample 8237621 | NCBI WGS metagenome assembly JACKQG01 (sample SAMN15677084, study PRJNA649215) | marine metagenome | biome: marine; feature: Black Sea; material: saline water; isolation source: suspended particulate matter (SPM) from the Black Sea western gyre | collected 2013-06-09/2013-06-10 | depth... | reverse complement strand
TAATGTAGAATGGGATATGAAAGCTGAAACTCTAAAACTATATAAATAGTAGTTGTTATTTATTTTAATATAAAGCCAAGCATTTGCTTGGCTTTTTTTATTTACAACAATCATTCTTTTCTTGAATAGAAGGGCAAGGTGTGTTTCCGTAAGTGCAAAACACACAGCAATCTCCATTTTGTGCTTTTAGTAATTTGCCACAACTCTTACAATTATAAAAATATTCACATGCATCTTCTTTAAATCCTTTAGGTAAATTCTTGTTAATTGTGCTGATTAATTCTTGCATTACTGCTTTCCGTTCCTTAGGGATATTTTCTAAATATTCTGAAATACTATTTGCTTTTATCTTCATTTCTCAAAGATATAAAAAAGTCATTAGTAAATAATGACTAGTTTTTAGTTATTTAAACTTTCTATTGCCTATTGCCTAGTCACTAAAAACTATCTTTTATCTTTGTCTTATGAAAAACATCCTCTATCTATTTTTAGTTATTTTATTTTCTTGTTCATCTTATGATAATATTATTCTAATAACTAATTCAGCTCAGGCACAAGGGAGTTATTATCATATTAAATATATGTCAGAAAACGGAATGGATTATCAATTTCAAATTGACAGTATTTTTCTGGAGATTGATAGTTCGCTTTCAATTTACAAGGATTATTCTTTAATTTCTAAATTGAAAAATGGTGAGGATTTAAAAACAGATACTCTTTTTAATGAAGTATTTTTGGTAGCAAAAAAAGTATTTTTAGCAACTGAAGGGAACTTTGATTGCACGGTTAGACCTTTGGTAAGTGCTTGGGGTTTTTATAAAAATATTTTGGGCGATTCCTTAGTTTTAGATTCAGCAAGATTCAGAGCTATTTTAAAGGATATAGGGTTTTCAAAATTGCAGCTGATTGATGATTCTTTAGTGCTTCCTAAAGGCATGAGTTTAGATTTCAATGCTATTGCACAAGGGTTTACAGTTGATGTTATTGGACGCTTTTTGGAATCAAAAAACTGTAACAATTACTTGATTGAGGTAGGGGGTGAGATTTTAGCAAAAGGTAAAAATGCGGATGAAAATATTTGGCGTGTTGGAGTGGATAAACCCTCAGAAAATATTGATGCAAATGAGCGTTTTCAGTTTATTCTGGATTTAGAAAACAAGGCATTAGCAACTTCAGGAAATTACAGGAAATTTTATAAAAAAAATGGAGTAAAATATTCTCATACTATCAATCCTTTTACAGGCTTTCCAGCTCAAAACCGTTTATTAAGCGTTACAGTAATACACGATAATTGCATCTTGGCTGATGCTTATGCTACTGCATTTATGGTAATGGGAGTAAGAAAAACAAAACAGTTTGCAGCAAATAATTCTGATATAGAAATTTACTTAGTTTATACTGGGAAAAATGGCAGTTGGAAAACTTTTGTTAGTCCAAAAATGAACAAGAGAATCGTTAATTAATCTTCCTTTTTACATTTTTCCTCTGGGGTAGCTCCACAGATACCGCATGCTTCTCCTTCTTTATTTAAAAAAGGACTTTGGCTAGCACAACTGCCTGAAAACTTTCCGTTTTTCTTTATTAAGATTTTAATTCCAATTCCAACAAATACAAAAGCAATCATAATTATTGTAATAGAGAATATTGTTATGAAACTCATTCTGAATTCATTTTAAGGCAAAAATACATATTAAAAAAGGGCTACCAAGAGGTAGCCCTTTAAAATTATTTTTAAAAACTAAAATTAGTGAGTTACTACCACTTTAACTGTTGTAATTCCAATATTTGTTTTTACTTTTAAAAAGTAAGTTCCATTAGATAATTCGGAGGAATTAAAAGCAGCATGATGTTTTCCTGCCGCATATTTTTGTTTTATTACTGTTGTAAGCTTTTCACCAATAATATTATAAAGATCAATAATTACTTCTTGAGTATTCGCTAACTCAAATTCTATAAATCCAATCTCATTTACTGGATTAGGATAAGTGTTTAACTTTTGCTCAACACTATTTTCCTTTATTGCAGAAACCATTCCATCAACATGTTCTTCAGTAACATTAAGTACCAATCTTTTTGCTTTGTCAGTATTGTGGTAAGAAACGACAGCTACTAAATAAACTTGACCGGCATCCATTCCATTTAGGGAGATATTCGTAAAAGCTTGCTGATAAGTATCATTAGGAATAGGGTTGGTAATGCTTATAGCATCTCCCCAAGTAGCTGTTTCTACAGTCATAGAAACATGTCTGTGTTGGTAATCATTAGCATTTGTTGGGTCTAAGTTATATGGCAGAGTATAATATTGGTGAGAAGAACCACCGGCACCACCTGAACTTGATTGGGAACTGTAATAATTAATTTGATTTTGTGGGATAATACTATCTTCTACTACCCAAAAAGTAATCACTAAATCACCCGGTTGTGCATAATCTACAAAATCAAGATTAACCATAGCATCAACCGTATTTGTAGTAGCATCATATATAATATCATTAATTGAGATATTTACAGGAGTAATTTCATTATACATTTGTACTGCTGAACTACTCCATATCGATCTGCTAATAGCTACATTATCACCACTGCCATCAAAGTCATATCTGTCAATTGCGGCAGTTGGAGCTCCATTTGCCATATCATTAGCATAACTTGTATGGAAACTTGTGGTTAAGAAATCTGTGTTAAAACCAGCATGATGCCCAACTGCAACTACATAAGGGTATTGATTGTTTATTTGTTCTACCACTAAAGTTCCATCAGGACAATAGCCACAAGGTTCTGTAGTAAATTCTTCAAGCAGTACATTTTTAGTTCCGCTAATACCGTTATTTACCCAAACCATCTTTGTAAGTGTGTCATTACAATTAAGTTCATCATTATTACCATCAATATTATCTGCCCATATTTTAATTTCGTAAAACTGCCCTGGGGTTGATGGGTTAAAAGGAATTGTGTGAGAGAAAGACATGTTGTTGTTAGAAGTTATAAAAGTAGTAAAAGGACTAGATTGTGTTGCTCCTCCATTCACAGAATAGTGTAAATCAAAATTGTTAACCGCTTGAGTACCTTTATTTGTTACCTCAATATTTAAATTCACAGAACCTATTGCCATTACTTCATCAACATTGTTTTCTCCAGTTATAGATATATCATAACTACTTGAAACAGTTGAAAAACTATAAATTATATCATCTGTTCCTGCTTGAGCTAATGTTGGATAACTAAGATTAGGGCTTCCTACTACTTCAGTTCCGTTAGTAGCATTAGCATCTTGACAACCAATTGTTCCTGACATTCCTGTAGCATTTCCGTAATGATTTAACACATCAAATTCTCTGCCACAAGCAGTTTCATATAATCGGATAGCAGCATACAAATATCCACTTCCTGAATTTGGAGTTACCGAGAACCATTGTATTACATGCACTCTGTTTGGTGCAGTTCCATAGGTAAAAGAATGAATTAAATCGGCTGCACCTGCTCCTCCACTTACTATGTTTAAATCATCCCAAAAAGCAAAAATTGCATTTGTAGGTGCATTGGTTGAGGGTAATGTAGTATTGTTTGGAATACTAGTTGTAGCAGTTGTGTTAAAGGTAATATAGCCGTTATCACTTGCATAAAAAGAAGTGTATGATTGTCCGTAAAAAGTAAAAGAAAACGGAATAGTTTGCAAAGTAGATAGCACATCATTTCCGCTTGTCATTATTGTAGAGCCAGTTGTTTGAAAATTAAAATCAGAAGAAGTTCCTGTGCTTGTTTGAACTGTATAATTCTGAGCATTTGCTATTATGCAAACAGCAAGAAAAATTAAAGTCGTTAGTTTTTTCATAGTAGATTAGTTTTAAGATTAGTATAAGGCAACAAATTTACTAAAAAACTTATTAAGTAGTATGTTTGCATCAAATTTAATGAAGAAATATGGAAAATAAAACAAAAGCTTTTGGGCGTTTACTTACAATTATGGATGAGCTAAGAGAGCAATGCCCTTGGGATAAAAAGCAAACCATGGAGACTTTACGTTATTTAACAATAGAGGAACTGTATGAACTTTCTGATGCAATCTTAGATAAAGATATGCCTGAGATTAAAAAAGAATTGGGTGATTTACTTTTGCATATTGTGTTTTATGCTCGAATTGCCTCTGAAACCAATGATTTTGATATTAAAGATGTAATTGATGGAGTGTGCGAAAAACTGATTTTTAGGCATCCTCACATATATGGAGATGTAAAAGTGGCGGGAGAGAAAGAGGTAAAAGAAAACTGGGAAAAACTAAAGCTCAAAGAAGGGAATAAGTCAGTTTTTGAGGGTGTGCCTAACTCATTACCAGCTATGGTAAAAGCATTTAGAATTCAAGAAAAGGCAAGAGGAGTTGGCTTTGATTGGGATAACAAATCGCAAGTATGGAAAAAAGTTTTAGAGGAAATAGAGGAATTAAAAGTTGAGGTTGAAAAAGGAGATGGCGATAGAATAGAATCTGAATTTGGAGATGTGCTTTTTGCCCTTATCAATTATGCACGCTTTATTGATGTAAATCCAGTGGATGCATTAGAAAGGACTAACAAACGGTTCATTAAAAGATTTCAGATAATGGAAAGCAAGTTAAAAGAAGAAAGAAAGGATTTGTCGGATATGAATCTGGAAGAAATGGAAAAGTATTGGCAGTTGGCAAAAAATGAATATTTAAATAGCTAAGATTTGATTTTTCAATCAATGTATAATTAAACCTTTTTTTTTTTTTTGTTGCTCTGAAAAAAAAACTATATCTTTACAAAAAAATAAAAATGAAAAAAACTTTATTCTTAATTACTTTAATATCCATTGCTTTCACATCCTTTTCTCAGGATGTTTTTGATATAGGAATCCGAAAAGTGGAGATATTTTTTTCTGAGCCAAATTGGGATGACACACTCGATTATTATTATGCAAATGATTTGGGAAGATTGTTAGCAGATTCTGTCGTAATTGATGGACAAATGGATGATAGTGTAGGAGTGAAGTATAAAGGTAATAGTTCATACTCAGTCAATAATGGTAAAAACCCATTAAATATTAGATTAGATTGGGTAAAAGCTGGACAATCAATTGATAATTATAATGTTCTCAAATTTTCAAATGGTTTTCGTGACCCTTCTTTTGTAAGGGAAGTATTGGCTTATGAAATAGCAAGAGAATACATGCCCGCTTCCAAAGCTACTTATGCCAATGTTTTTATTAATGGAAATTGGAATGGGCTTTACACTTGCGTGCAATCGGTTGATGATGATTTTACGAATGAGCATTTTTATGAGCGTAAAGGTCCGTTTTTTAAAGGAGAAATTACAAATTTGTCAATAGCAGGATGTCCGGCTGGACCCTTAGGAATTTGGAAGTATTATTCTGATACTAATTGCTTACAAAAAGCATATGAAATTCAATCAACTGCAGATTGGACACAGCTTGGTAATTTCTTAGACACGGTAAATAATTATTTTACAGATGTTGAAAAAGTTCTGGATATAGATAGGACTCTTTGGATGATGGCATTTAGTAATTTAACAATAACACTGGATGGCCCTATAAATAATATTCCTCATAATTTTTATATGTTTAAAGATAATAATGGTAGATTTTCTCCAATTATTTGGGATTTGAATGGTTCATTTGGAACCTTTAAAAATGGATTGACACAACCTGTAACTACCCAAGATTTACAAGAGTTGGATGTTTTTCATGGTTATAACAATAATCAGAACAAAATGACATCTAAAATATTCTCTTCTGCACAGTACAAAAGAATGTATGTAGCACACATGAGAACAATACTTAACGAGCAATTTGCAAACGGAAACTATAACACAAGAGCACTGCAACTGCAAGCCATTATTGATTCTTCTGTAAATACTGAGCCCAACGGATTTTATTCGCATACCGAATTTCTTTCAAATATCAATTCTTCTGTTGGCTCTCCAAATAGTATAGTTGGTATTTCTCAGCTTATGGGAGCTAGAACCACTTTCATTCAATCCCTTCCAGAATTTACCGCCATACCACCTACAATTAGTAACATTACTTCAAGTCCTATTAGTCCAACGCCTCATTCTACTGTAACTATTTCTGCAGAAATTACAAATGCTACTGAGGCGTATTTGGGCTATAGATTTAAATTTCATGATGCTTTTAAAAAAATTACAATGCTTAATAATGGAAGTGGAACTTTTAGTGCTACAATAAGTGTGGATGCAAGAGATGTGCAATATTATATTTATGCCGACAATAATGATGCTGGAATTTTCTCTCCAGAAAAAGCAGAAAAGGAATTTCATCAATTAGCAGTAGTTAGCGATTTGGTAATAAACGATATAATGGCCTCAAACATTTCTTCTGTAACCGACCAAAGTGGCGAGTATGATGATTGGGTAGAGCTTTATAATGGAGGAGCAACTGCTGTTAATTTATCAGGGTTTTTTCTTTCTGATGATGAAAACACTCTTAATAAATGGACTTTCCCAAATACTACTATTCAGCCAAATGGATATTTAATTATTTGGTGTGATACTGCTGGAACTTCTCAAACGGGTTTGCATACTACTTATCGCCTTTCTTCCGATCAAGAGGAAGTATATTTAACCGACCCAAGTGGAACCGTAATTGATGCTGTACACTTTGTGAATATGCCAAATGATGTAGCTTATGCAAGAGTCCCAAATGGAATGGGTACCTTTATTCATCAAAGCGAAACTTATAATGCAAATAATCAGATTACTTCTTTTATAATTGATGCAGAAAATAACATTGAAAGATTAAGGGTTTATCCAAATCCTTCAAATAATAGAATTTATATTTTGGGTGCAAAAGGAAATTTGATTATCCATAATTCAATGGGGCAAGAAGTTTTTAATAAGGAAGCAAATAGTACAATTTCTGTTGATATTTCTTCATGGAATGCTGGAGTTTATTTTGTAAAATCAAATCAAAAAGTAATAAAAGTAATTAAACAATAAATATGAATAAAATACTAATACTATTGATTTTTGTAATTGGTTTTTCATCTTGTGAAAAACAGGCTGGAGAAGGTGGTACCGCTATAATTCAAGGGAGAGTAATGAACTATTCAATTTCATTTAATGGCTCATCTAACGATACAACTATTTTTCCGAAATCTAAAAAAGATGTTTATATAATTTATTCGTCAAATGAAAATGATGTATATGATGATAATTTTGAAACAAATTGGGATGGAACTTATCGTTTTGAATTTTTAAGAAAAGGAGATTACACTATCTTTATTTATCAGGATAGTACTATTGTGGGAAATATAAATTATGACTATCCAGTATTTAAGCATATTGAAATAACATCAAATAATTCTACAAATACTTTAGATGATTTTCTTATTTTTAAAAGCGATCCTAATTTATAGTGAGTAATTTAATGCCAATAGAGTGGCCTGAACTGGAAGATCAAATAACTAAATCATTAAACGATTTAGAGGGATTAGTAAATGATTGTGTTAGTAAGAAATTAAAAGGATTTGAGCAAGATAAATCAGATTTAGATATGTTTAAATCTAATTTTGTTCAACTAAAAAAATCAAAGGATATCGTATTAGGCCAGCAGTTACTCGATCTTATGCACAGTAAGCATTACCAGATAATCGATAGACATACTGGAAAAGATCAAGCTATAGCTATTATAAGCAGTATAAATTCGAACTTTAATACTATTAAATGGAAAAATGAGTCTTTAGCTCGTCAAGAGGTTGATGAAGGAATGCAAATAATTAAGGAGAATGAGTTGAAATCTCAACTAAGTCGAATAGTTGCTGATTTTTCACCAATCACATTAAATGAAATGGATGAGGTAAAACTAATGAATAGAACAGATACAAAGTTTGCTTTCAAAACAAATAAGTTACCACTCCTTTTGCAAAAAATGCTGCCTTTTTATCATATATTAACTATTAATGGTAAGCTTATTCACGATTATAAATCTCTTTATTTTGATACAGAAGATAGAAAATTCTATATCGATCATCATAATAGCAGAGTAAACAGAAACAAAATTCGTTTTAGAGAATATGTGGGAAGTAATCTTACTTTTTTAGAAATTAAGCTAAAGAATAACAAAGGGAAAACTATTAAAAAAAGAATGAAAGTTTCTGGAATTTCAGAACAGCTTAATGAGAAACAAAAAGAATATATTGAAAAAATTATTGGTAAGTCCTTAGATATAAGTGCAAAGCAATGGATAAATTTTAGTAGGGTTACTTTTGTACATAAAACGCAAAAAGAAAGGTTGACAATGGATGTAAATCTTACTTTTAAGAATCAGAATAATAAAGGTGATTTGCAAGACATTGTAATTGCGGAAGTTAAACAAGAAAGAGTGAGTCGTGCATCTGATTTTATGCGCATTACAAAAGAAATGAGTATATTGCCTATCCGTTTAAGTAAGTATTGCATTTCCACCATGCAATTGCACCCAAAAATAAAACAAAACCGATTTAAGAAAAAACTATTATTTATTAACAAATTAAAACAAGCATAATGGAACTATTAACAATTTTATTAAAGGGAGGACTAGAATTTTTAGGTACACCAATATGGGATTCTGAGGACTTTTTCAAATTACTTATTAAGGGATTTTTTAACTTAGGAATTATTATACTTATCGTAAGGTATATATACTATCCTGTAACCAAAAACAAAGATTATTTATTTACTTATTTACTTATTAGTTTAACGGTATTCCTTTTGTGCGTTCTACTTGATAGCGTAAAACTTCAATTAGGTTTTGCATTGGGGCTTTTTGCGATTTTTGGCATTATCCGTTATAGAACCGACCCTATTCCTATTAAGGAAATGACCTATCTTTTCTTAGTAATTGGTATTTCGGTTGTTAATGCTTTGGCTAATAAAAAAATCAGTTATGCCGAACTTGTGTTTGCAAACTTTCTTATTGTATTTGTTACCTACGGAATGGAGCGGCTTTGGCTTTTAAAACACGAAACTAGAAAAAATATTATTTACGAAAAAATAGAACTCATAAAGCCAGAAAATAAGGTTGAACTCCTTGCAGATTTAAAAGAAAGAACAGGTATTGATATAATTAGATATGAGGTAAGAAGAATTGACTTTTTGCGTGATGTAGCCAACATTCGAATTTTCTATTATGAGGAAGATATTGACTAAATTTTTTCTGCTATTTATTTTACCAATTTCGGTATTCTCACAAGAAAATGATTTCCAAACATGGACTTCTGTTTCTGCAAGCAAAAAAATAATCAAAAGAACAAATCTGATAGTAAAGCAAGGGGCTCGTTTTAGGGAAAACTCGTCCATTTACTCCAAGCTTTTTACGGATTTAAAAATCAAAAGAAAGTATAATAAATATTTTAGCTATGCTCTAGGATATCACCATTCTTCCGATTGGGATAAGCATTTTGATGTTGAAAAAAAGAATCGTTTTTATGCAGATGTTTATTACAAAGACAAATATTATAAACGCTATTTATTAGGCGTTAGAACAAGGTGGCAAACTCAGGGAAATATGTTTGGGTACAATATGGCTTTAAGACAAAAAATGGCATTTGCCTATAACATCAAGAAAACAAAATTAGAACCATCAGTTGGCTTGGAATATTTCTTGTATTTTGATAGAATGTTAATTGAAAAATTGCGTTATACTTTTGGTTTTTCACATCCTATTACAAAAGATTTGGATATGCAAATAAATTACCGAATTCAGCAAGAATTTTACACTAATAATCCGGAAACTTTATATATTTTTGAAGGAAAATTATCTTATGATTTTTAAGTAATGAAAGAAGAAAAAATAGAATTAGTATTTACAAGGGCTAAATTTCAGGAGTTAAGTAAAACTGAACAAGATTTAATTGAAAAAGCAAAGAATGCTTATTTAAATGCTTATGCTCCTTATTCTGGTTTTTTGGTTGGGGCTTCTGTTTTGCTAGAAAACTCAGAGGTTATTAGTGGAAGTAATCAAGAAAATGCGGCTTATCCTTCTGGGCTTTGTGCCGAAAGAGTAGCTCTATTTTATGCAGGAGCAAAATATCCGAATACTCCAATAAAAACAATAGCAATTTCTACAAAATCAAAAACATTTGAAATTACTGATGTGGTAAGCCCTTGTGGTGCTTGCCGGCAAGTAATGGCAGAATATCAGCAAAAGCAAGGGCAGAATATTAAGATAATTTTACACTCCCCTAATGATGAGGTGCTTATTTCTAATTCTGTTGATGATTTACTTCCATTTATGTTTAACTCTGAGAAGTTAAGAAAGTTTTAGAAGCAATCTATTTATTTTCTCCCTTAAAAAGGGGAGAGGTGTTCTGTTTACCCATTCCTTAATCCCCTTACTTCACATGCGTTCAGCACATGCTTATTTAGAGGGGAATTGATAAAATGCAAATAATTCTCCTCCTTGTAGAGACTGTCCCGAACAAATATTGGAGGGAAGTTAGGGGTGGGTTGTAAAAGAGATTTTTCGGCTAACGCTCAAAATGACATTATTTTTGATGTAGTTTGACAAACATAAAACACAAAAATCGACTATAGAATAACTTTTGTAAAACAGTTAATTAATCGTTTTTTTTTTTTTTTGTATAAAATCAGACTGTAAAGTATTGTATATGTGTTATAAACCATGTTTATCTAAAGTTATTGTATACTAAGGGTTTTACGTAGAAAAATTCTCAATTTAATCACTTATATTTATGCAGTAAAAACAATTGGGGAAGCCGAAAACCATTTTAGAGTAGGCATTATTAAAATATTTTATATTATGAAAAAAATTTTTACAATTTTAACGGTAGTTGCTTTAACTGCAACAATTTCATTTGCACAAACATTTGGTGTAAAGGCAGGTACTTCATTGGCATCTTGGTATGGTGCAGATGTTGACAGTGACGACAAGGTTTTAAAACCTGGAATGGCTATAGGTGCTTTTGCTCAGTTTGGGGATGATACAAAAAGGTTAACTTCTGAGTTATTATTTATTCAGAAGGGAGTTAAATATGCAGCAGATGGTGATTACATGTCTTATAATATGAATTATTTAGAGGCAAATACAATGGGAAATTTTTTTGTTTCTGATAACATTTCATTAAATGCTGGTATATATTTAGGATTGCATTTAGGATCAAGTATAACAGTTAAAATTGATGGCGATAAAGATAGTGAAAGTATAGATAGTGATGATGATGACACTAGACCAATGGATTTTGGATCTAACTTTGGTTTAACTTTTTGGTTAAATGATGCTATGAGTATTGATGCGCGTTACGGTTTAGGGATTTTATCACTTGATGAAGATGGTGATTTTGAAGCTAGTAATAGTACTATTCAAATTTCATTTGGCTATGCTTTTGGTAACTAAGAGGCTTTAGGTCTTAATTATTAAAACCCACCATCTTGGTGGGTTTTTTTATGTTTCAAATCTAAATAAGAATTCTTGTAAACTAAAATTCTATTTTTATATTTTTGCTGAAATTCAATTTATCCTATGAAAATATCCTATAACTGGCTACAAAACTATTTAAATGTAAATCTTCCTACTGATGAAGTATCAACTTTATTAACTGATACAGGATTAGAAGTAGAAGGGATTGAGGAGGTAGAAAGCGTAAAAGGGGGCTTAAAAGGAGTTGTGATTGGTGAGGTTTTAACTAAAGTACAGCATCCTAATGCGGATAGATTGAGCATAACTACTGTTAATGTTGGTGCTGATGAGCCTTTACAGATTGTTTGTGGCGCACCAAATGTAGCTGTAGGACAAAAGGTTCCTGTGGCTACTGTGGGTACTTTGCTTTATGATGGAGATGAAAGTTTCAAAATAAAAAAAGGAAAGATAAGAGGAGAGGTTTCTTTAGGAATGATTTGTGCTGAAGATGAATTAGGCTTAGGAAAAGGACATGATGGAATTATGGTTTTAGATGCTGATGCAAAAGTAGGAATTCCTGCTGCTGAGTATTTTAAGTTAGAGTCTGATATAGTATTTGAAATTGGCTTAACGCCCAATCGTTCGGATGCTATGGGGCATATTGGTGTTGCTCGTGATTTGATGACGGTTTTAAATCATAAAGGTAAAAAGCTGGAGATGTGCAGACCATCAGTTAAAAGTTTTGAGGTAGCAAATACTACAAATACTATTGCTGTTGAAGTAGCTGATGCTGATTTGTGCCCTAGATATTCTGGAGTAAGTATAAGCGGTATTACTATTGCTGATTCTCCTAAGTGGCTACAGAACAAATTGAAAGCTATTGGCTTAGCACCAATCAATAATGTGGTGGATATCACCAATTATGTAATGCATGAAATTGGGCAACCCTTACATGCTTTTGATATTGCTAAAATTGAAGGAAATAAGATAGTAGTTTCTACTGTAGTTGATAAAACTAAATTTACAACTTTGGACGAGCAAGAAAGAGAACTTTCTGCTGCTGATTTAATGATAAATAATGCAAATAACCCTATGTGTATTGCAGGGGTTTTTGGTGGTTTGGATTCGGGTGTGAGCCAAAATACAACTGATGTATTTTTAGAGTCAGCTTATTTTAACCCAGTAAGTGTGCGTAAAACTGCAAAAAGACATGGGTTGAGCACTGATTCATCTTTCCGATTTGAAAGAGGTTGTGATCCTAATATCACTGTATATGCATTAAAGCGTGCTGCACTTTTAATCACTGAGCTTTGTGGTGGAGAAATTTCTTCTGAAGTGGTTGATATTTATCCGAATAAAATTGAGCATTTTGCAGTGGAGTTGACTTACGCTAAAATGGATAGTTTAATAGGGGAGAGAATTGATAGAGAAGTGGTAAAAGCTATTCTTACTGATTTAGAAATTGAGATTGTAAATACTACTGATAACGGGCTTAGTTTATTGGTTCCTCCTTTCCGTGCTGATGTACAAAGAGAGGTGGATGTAATTGAAGAGGTTTTAAGGATTTATGGATTCAACACTGTTACTATTCCTTCAAAATTAAATACTACCATTTCTCATTCTGATGGAGTAAATCCTGAGGAAATTCGCAATACTATTTCTGATTTATTATCTAGTAATGGATTTAATGAAGCTATGAATAACTCTTTAACTAAAAGTGATTACACAGTTTTAATTCCTGAGTTGGATGCAAATCAAAATGTAGTGATTTTGAATCCATTATCTCAGGATTTAGATGTGATGCGTCAATCATTAAAGTTTGCAGGATTGCAAAATATTGCCTACAATCAAAACCGTAAAAATGCTGATATTAAGTTTTATGAATTCGGAAAAACATATCATAAAACAGAAGATGGAAATAGAGAAAACCAGCATTTACAAATTTTAGTAAGCGGTAGAGTAGCTGCTGAAAATTGGAACACATCAGCTGATAAGGCCGATTTTTATTTCATAAAAGAAAAAGTAGAACATATCCTAAGTAGATTAGGAGTGAAAAAAATAAAATCAGAAGCAATAAATACCCATGGTTTTGCTGAAGGATTGATGTATAAGTTCAAAAAGAAAAGATTGGTTTGTTTTGGAAGATTGGATGCTAAATTATGCAAAGCATTTGGTGTAAAATCAGAAGTATATGCAGCTGATTTTAACTGGGATTTAGTACTTGAGTTGGCAGGATATACAAAAATAAAATACAAAGAAGTTTCTAAGTTTCCATCTGTAAGAAGGGATTTATCCTTATTGGTTGATAAATCAGTTTCCTTTGATGAGTTAAGTAAAATTGCCAAGCAAGCAGACAATAAGATATTGAAAACAGTAAACTTATTTGATGTGTATGAAGGCGATAAACTTCCTGAAGGTAAAAAGTCCTATGCGCTATCATTCACTATGGCTGATGATACTAAAACCTTGACCGATAAATATGTGGATAAGGTAATGGATAAACTAATGAAATCATTAGCTGAAAAAGCAGGGGCTGAGATTCGTTAGTTATTCAATAATTAACTTACTTTTTGAAGTATAATTTTCAGTTCTTATCACAAGCATATAAATCCCCTTTGCTAAATTCCCTTTTTCAAGGATGATGTTGCCTCCCTCTTTATCAATATTTACAGCTTTTACCTTTTGCCCAATTGGGTTGTAAAGTGAGATTTCTTTCACAATATCTGTTTCATTTAATAACTTAATAGTTGTTTTATGCGAAAACGGATTTGGATATACAATTAAACTAGTGCTTAATAGCTCGTTTATTCCAGATACAATATTAGTAACAGTAAAAAGTGCAGAAGTATCAATACACCCATTAGCATCAGTTACAACTACGGTATAATCTCCATTTTGTGATGTGGTATAAGTTGAATTTGTACCAACTACTACATTAGCGAAAACCCATTGATATGTAAAAGTTGGAGCTCCCCCAATTGCGTTGGCTTCTAAATCTATAATTGGTTGAGAAATAGTTGCTAAAAGAATACTTGGCTCATTAATAGTATAATTAGGAGATGAAACAGCCCCAATTGCATCTGTAATCGTAACAAAATATGTTCCAGCTAAAAGTGCATTAGGATTTTGCCCATTCCAATTAATAGTATATGGAGAAGTTCCACCTTGAATACACACAGATGCTGTTCCGCTACTATCTCCATTACAAAGCACATCAGTTGTGCTTACAATTGCATTAGGTGCTCCTGGCTCAGTAGAATTAAAACTTCCAGCCTCAAAAAATACACCAGAATCTAATGTGCCATCACTACCATCAGCAATGGCTAATTTGATATGATATGTAGCACAAGCTGTTACTGCTGCTTTAGCGGTAAATACATCTGTATATCCATTAAAAGCACTTACTACAGCCATTGTGTCATAATTATAAAATTGACTATTTAGCGTGTCATTTATTGTACTTATTGTTATTGGTAAAGAAGGATTTGAATTTGGAACTTCTGCTATGTTAATAGCACCATTTGGGAAACCAACGGGAGAAGCGTAAGGACCTGTAATTCCAGGGCCAGAAATTAAAAATGCAAATACATCATTATAAGTGGAATTCACATACTGTAAATATTCTTCAGAAGCAAATACATAATTAAATTTTACAGTATCAGATGAAGGAACAAAATCAAATTCCAATATTGCTACATCATGAGTAGAACTCACTACAAATGTTTGCCCTATCATGGCAGGAACCGAGTTGGCAATAGTAAGCAGATCAGCATCACTACCGCCAAAGAGATCAGTAGCTAAATTGTAAGTTTGAGGAAACCCAAATAGAGTGTCAAAACCGAGATTACCAATAGAATCTACGCCACCAGTAGTAAGTACAAAACCACTATCCATACCAATTAATCCTAACGAGTCACTAAAAAATCCGATTTGAGAAGGGTCGCCAATAAAGGAGTGGTTTGAAGTAACAACTCCATTTCCAATAAGTGCATTATCTATTAGATAGGTGGGGTTGCTGTAATTTCCAGTAGTATTTATACTTATTTGTGCAAAGTTAAAAGTAGAAAATAGAAAAGAAATTATGAAAAAAGATAGCTTTTTGCTCATGATATTTAATTTGTGTTTTGTTGTTGCAAAATTATAAAAAATCAAAGAGTTTTCAAACTATCAGGCCAATTGTTCAATTCAGTTCTTATTACTTCAAGTGTTGGTTTATCATTAATAAAGTACCAGTTTATTGCCTTATCAGAGATTGTTTCATCTGAAGAATAATGAAAGAAAAGCACACTTTTAATTGCGGGGTATTCTGTAGGAAACTGTTGTATTGCATCAGAAAACCATTTTGACCTATCTCCACCAATACTTAATGAGCCAAATTCAGTAATCATTATTGGTTTCCCAAAATCACTAATTTTATCATAATGATTTCCAAAAAGCTGCTTAAAAGTCCACCATTTGCTCCAAGTTACAGATGTTCCAAAATTAAGCACGCCAATCCCTACATAATCTACTGTACGTCTTCATACCAAAGTGGAATAATTTTGTGTAAATTTAGTAAATAGTTTT
>JACKQG010004576.1_pt1 | contig 15951 bp, 9 predicted proteins | sample 8237621 | NCBI WGS metagenome assembly JACKQG01 (sample SAMN15677084, study PRJNA649215) | marine metagenome | biome: marine; feature: Black Sea; material: saline water; isolation source: suspended particulate matter (SPM) from the Black Sea western gyre | collected 2013-06-09/2013-06-10 | depth... | reverse complement strand
TGCGGGCATTTTCAACCTTCTCTTAAAAAGAGAAGGGGGCTTAAAAGACTTAAAATGGATTATCTATTTATAATTCAATATGTTACTCCCATCTCTTTTTAAGAGAGGGGCCGGGGGTGAGTTCAAGATGACCAAAATCAATTATTAAATTAATCGAAACTATCAAAAAATCCTTGTTATTTTATCACCTATTTACGAGGTCTGTATACTTGAAAAGTTGCAGCTTTTTATTTTTTTGGATTTTCCTAAATTTTTTTTAAAAAATCGAGCTTAACAATGAAAAAACTAATTGTTAAAAATCTATCTATTCTCCTTTTGCTCATAGTACTCTATCCTGTCTCTTCTTGTATGGAGAAAAAGGGGAAGAATCTTGAATCATCTGAGACTATCGATTTATCAGAAAATTGGCGTTTTTCTCCGGATGAAAACAATATTGGTCAGCCAGAAAAATGGTATTCCATTAGTTTTGATGATTCCCATTGGGCTACGCTTGATGCGGGAAAACGCTGGGAAAATCAGGGTTATCCAAATTTAGACTCTTTTGGTTGGTATAGAAAAATTGTTGATATTCCAGCAGACTGGGAAGGGAAAGAAATTTGGCTAAAATTTGGTGGTGTAAACGATGCTTACGAGTTGTTTATTAATGGTGAAAGTGTGAGTTTTTTTGGTGAAGCAAATATTAGTTTTGCCAGTAAGCCATCGTTTACAGAGATAAGTAAAAATTTAAAATATGGAGAGAGTAATCTTATTACTGTAAAAGTAATTGATTGGGGAAACAGTGGTGGTTTATGGCGTTTACCTGTCGTAATAACACCAGATGAAAAAGAGGTTAAAGATTTATTTAAACCAATGTCGGAAACACGCTACACTCCAGAGAGTTTGGGGTACAAACTTTTCTGGGAAGATCAGTTTGATGGTGACAAACTGGACCCAGAAAAATGGGCGGTCAGAGGTGTCGGGCCCCGTGCTGTAGGGTATGTATCCCCCAAAGCAGTAAAAGTAAAAGACGGTTTTCTGGAATTATCTGCTTTTGTGAAAGATGATTCTATCATGGCAGGGGCTATCGGTACCGCAGGTCGTTTTATGACGAAATACGGATATTTTGAGTGTCGTGCGCAGCTTCAAAAATCAAAAGGAAACTGGTCGGCATTTTGGATACAATCCCCTGGTATTTCGAAAGGAGAGGACCCTGGAAAATTTGGGACAGAAATAGATATTTTTGAGTATTTCAAGAAGTTAGGAAATAATATTATTTCGCATAATCTCCATTGGGCATACGGACCTAACCAACAGACTACAGGAAGCTACACAAGTGTCGTTGATGGAGTTGACAAAGGATTTCATACCTTTTCTTTAGAATGGACTCCTGCTAAATACGCGTTCTTCGTTGATGGATATAAGTATCACGAGATTAAACGTGCTATATCGCATATTGAAGAATACATAATCCTCAGTATGGAACTTCCAGGTACAATGGAAGCCTTAAAGGATGCTGTATTTCCTGACGTTTTTATTGTAGATTATGTAAAAGTGTATAAAAAGAAATAGTTAATTCTACTTTGTCAGATTAGAAAATTAGTTTAAAATGTGACAAAGTAGAATTAATCAATTAAGAGAAAGTAAATTATTTAAGAAAAAAAATTTATCAACCAAGAAGGAGAAGTAATGAATTTATTAAGATTAAAAATTTCGTTGGGGATGTTTTTCGTGGCATTGGTTACAAGCTTAACATTATTTGCACAGGGTAATAATGAGCTTCCTGTTTATAAGAATGAAAAAAAAACAATTGAAGAAAGGGCTCAAGATTTGGTGTCACGAATGACGCTGGAAGAGAAAATTGGTATGATTGTTGGCGATGGTAGATTTTTGCCAAAAGCTAATCATAACGTTGAAAAAACTACTGAAGTACCAATAGCTAATAGAAATTCCAAAATGCTTATACCTCGTCTGTCATTAAAGACTACAGCATTAACCGATGGACCTGCTGGTATTAACAAGGGACCTGCTCCAGAAGGAGCAACAGAGTACACATACACTACCTCGTTTCCAACATCAACATGTTTGGCAGCTACATGGAATACCGAAATGGTTGAGAACGTGGGAAAGGCTTTTGGGAATGAGCTTTTAGAGTACGACTATGATCTTGTACTAATGCCGGCACTAAACCTGCACCGTAATCCCAGGTGCGGTCGTAATTTCGAGTACTACTCTGAGGATCCATTACTTTCTGGTAAGTTAACTGCTTCAATGGTCAATGGTTTACAGTCCAATGGAGTAGGCGCTACATTAAAACATTTTTTGGCAAATAATCAGGAGACGAATAGAAGAAAATACAATGCAGTTGTTAGCCAAAGAGCTTTGCGAGAAATTTATTTGCGTGGATTTGAAATAGCTGTTAGAGAAAGTAAACCTAAAGCAATAATGACTGCATATAATAGGCTCAACGGTTTCTATACCCCGGAAATACCAGAAATGTTACAAAACATTGTACGGAAAGAATGGGGATTTGATGGTCTTTATATGACTGATTTTGATATGCATTATGGAGATGCTGTAGCCCAAGTGAGAGCTGGAATTAATATGGTTATGGGTGGTAGTAAGAATGAGCATGAAGAAATAACAGAGGCGATAAGGAATAAAGTTCTTGACGAAAGTACCCTGAGTGAAAATTTATTTTACAACATGAAACTCAAGTTAAGCTCACCAAGTATGAAGGGATTTACTCCATCTCTAAAACCGGATTTAAAATCTCACGCCAAAGTAGCAAGAGAAGCTGCTGCAGAAGGTATGGTGCTGCTGAAAAACGACAATAAAGCTTTGCCGATCAGCAAGAAAAAAAGAGTGGCCCTGTTTGGCAAAATCGGCTATCACCTCATTCCATTTGGAACAGGCAGCGGCAGTGTGCGAAGCTATAAATATGCTGTTTCCGTCAACGAAGGCCTCCAGGCAGCAGGCTTTAAAGTATTAAAAGAGATGGAAACTGATTATATTGCGTTGATTGAAAAAATCAAAAAAGAAAATTTGGTGCCGCCATTTTTTGATACTCCCAAACACCGCAAGGATAACGGGATCGTCGGCGATCAGGCGCCACCGCATTTCAAAGAGAGACTGGTTGCATTCAGCAAAGAACCGGCGATTTCTGTAGCGGATATTTTAAAATACGAAAATAAAGCCGATGTTGCCGTTATTACACTGGGTAGAAGCGCTGGTGAAAATTACGAAAACGGTTATCTTCCGATTTCAGAGATCGAACTTGAGTTGGTGAAAAACGTGAGCGCTGTTTTTCATGATGCTGGGAAAAAGGTGATTGTTGTGCTCAATGTCGGCGGTGTGTGGGAAACAGCAAGCTGGAGAGACTATGCTGATGCTATTCTTTTGGCATGGCTGCCAGGACAAGAGGGTGGACGTGCTGTTACTGATATAATAACAGGTGCAGTTAATCCATCAGGAAAATTACCTGATTCATTTCCTGTTAAATATGAAGACGTACCTTCCGCAAGTACTTTCCCAGGAGAGCCAGTTGAAGAACCTATTAACTCGTTTTACAAAGAGGGTGTTTATGTTGGATATCGTTACTACGATTCTTTTAATATACCGACTGCCTATGAGTTTGGTTACGGGATGTCGTACACGACATTTGACTATTCTGACTTGAAGTTGAGCAGCACGAGTTTTTCTTCAAAAATGAAAGTTACAGTGACAGTGAAGAATACAGGAAAAGTAGCTGGTAAAGAGGTAGCTCAATTATACCTTGCAGCTCCTGCAACAGAGATTGAGAAACCTGTACAGGAACTAAAGGGATTTGCCAAAACAAAATTACTGAAACCTGGTGAGAGCCAGCAGCTTTCTTTTGAATTGGATGAACGTTCGCTGACTTCATTCTGGAGTGGAATTTCTGCATGGGTCGCAGACAAAGGCGATTACGAAGTGCGTATCGGTGCTTCATCTAAAGATATCCGAAAAAAGGCTTCTTTTAATTTGCCAAAAGAGATTGTTGTAGAAAAAGTTCACGATGTTTTATATCCAAATTTTATAATGAAAGAGATTAGTCGATTTGATAAATAGTGTTTTATTAAATGATACTTTTACAATTAAATAAAGTAATTAAGTAACTGTTCAGCTATTTGTTGTATTCATGTCATTCTGAACGAGGGAGACGATGTGGAGGGTTGGGAAGTGAAGAATCTCGTAGTAATTGTAAACATTGGGGAGATTCCTGTATAGTCACATTTAAAAATAAGGAAATACAGACTATGCTTCGGTCGCAAGCTCCCTCAGAATGACATTTTTAACCACACTGAATAGTTACGAAATTAAGATGAATAGAATTATAAATATTTGGTAACTATCAAGAAACTTAAAATTTAAAATGTGTCATTCCCGAAATTTTTTATCGGGAATCCATTTTTGTTAACAAAGTGGATGCCCGATTAAAACATTCGGGCATGCCAATTTAGGGGTGTTCAAGTTTCTCATATAAAATTAGGTTCGTTCTTTTTACGAATCTCTGGCACTATTCAGCGGTTACATAATTTTTATAATTCATTTAATATGATTAATTTCTGGATGAATATTTAATAATAATTAATCCTCTACAAGGATTTTGATTTTTGTGAATTACCTATTTCTACAATAATATTACCTCTACGAGGTAAATAATTATTTACAAACTCAAACGAGAATGGGTATTGTATAAATTGTATTGAGAAGTGACATCATGATTGATGCTTCGTGGTGGATATAGATATTATGAGGATACACACGCAATATCACATACTGAAGAATACTTGATACTCTGTATGGTACTTCCAAATACAATGGAAGAATTAAAGAATACTGTATTTCCTGATGTTTTCATAGTAGATTATGTATAAGTATATAAAAAGAAATAGCTCATAGATGATTAGTGAAAAAGGAGCGATAGATTTGTGAAGAAAAAACAAGTTTTTAGATTTGTCAATTCTCTGTTTGTAATCCTGTTCGTTGCAGGTATGTTCTTTGCTTCAGAACATCGCCTGTGCAGTTTAACGCTGATTCCGCCGTCTTCTGTAAGTGACCAGATCACCCTATCCGTCCAGGACCTGATCAATAAAGCCGGCAATGTGGAAAACGATAAAGTGCGTTTGGAGTTTTTAATAAAGTTGAGTCAACTGCCGGATTTAGAAGAACAGTTAAAGGCTGATACAGATCGTTTGATTGTCGAAATCAAGCGATGGCTTTATGACAAATCGCTGATCTATTTCGAACGCCAGATCCTGAAGAATGAAAATTATGATTTCGGCATAAAAGAATCATCACCGCTTTATCCGATAACGAAAATCTACCAAGCACGGATGATGTTCTGGGCTACTCTGGAACATGGTCGCTACTGGAGCAATTCCAAAATCCGCCGGAAACGATTTGATTTGATTCGTGGATTTTTGGAAGAAGCAAAAGAAGCTTTTCCGGAAAACCGCATCATTCGTATGTACCTCGGTGAACCCATTCCACCGGGCAAACATTATAAATCGCCTGCGGGTGCTCCGGAATGGGCAGTGTACCAGCGGGAAGGTATTGAACGATTGACTGATATTATTGAATGGTGGATCGATCATCGCCAGCAGGAAAACGGCGAGTACGGCGGCAACTGGGACGACGATTGTGAGATGTGGCGTTGGTGGGCGCCGGTGCTTATTGCTTTTGACTACCCGAAAATAACCCAAGCACAATCGCTTTTGTCGAATGGCCTTTTGAGTCTGGCGAAAATGCAGTCAGGCTATACCGATCGCATTTCCGATGTAGAACACACTGCCGAGCCATCCGCCGATGTCCTAACGCCAATGATGCACATCGATTCTGAAAATGAAGAATGGAGCCAAAAGGCGCTTCACCTGGGCGAGTTGATGGAAACGTTCTGGAGCGGTATCAATGAACGTGGTCTCTTGCAGTTCAAAAGCACCTATTTTAGTGCTGACAGCATTTCTCCTGATCCGAAAAAAGCATGTGATACCGTGTATCATCCACGGACTGTCCAACCGACGCTCCTTTACTGGCAGCGAACCGGAGATAAACAACTGGAAAAACTTTTTACCGCGTGGATGGATACCTGGGTGGATGCAGCCGCGCGTGCTGAACGAGGCAAACCGGCTGGAATTATTCCCAGCGCAATTCACTGGTCTGATGGTCAAGTTGGCGGTTTGGGAGAAAATTGGTGGAATCCTGAAAACCACAAAATCGACAGTCGGCTTTATCTATGGCCCAGCGCCATGCCCATGATGTTAAATACTTTGTTGTTGGCGAACCACATGACACAGAATCCCAAATACCTGGAGCCGATTTGGTCGATGGCACAAATTAGACTGGATTATCTCCAAAATCCACCAAAACAGCCGCCTGTGACCGGGAGTAAGGAATGGTGTGCTTCAAGCTTAGGCAGCATTTCATCTGTCATTGCGAAATATACGTTGCTTGGTGGAATTACTGATTTTAACCAACTGATTAAGACAGACGCCAATGCGTATGCTACTTTTCGGTTTAAGGGAGAACGACAGCCCCTGACAGCAGCCCTTCAAAACAATGCCAAAGCGTTGCGAGTTAATTTTCCCGGCTATACCAGCGAGGTTCGATACACCGACCGTGTATTGCGCTTTCCGGCAATTTTCCGAGGTAACGGTATCTATCCGGCTGCTAATCCAACAATTCACCAACCCAATACAAACTTGCTTTACACAACGTTAACAGGCGATCCGGGAGATGCGGGTTATTTTCCCATTAATGCTGTGCGCTGGATGACTCCGCCGCGTGATATTGCCGCGCTGGTGACGGAAACAGGAAGAGACAGGTTTCAGGCTGATCTTTATCATTTTGGCGAAAAACCACTTGACATGTCCGCTGTGTTTTATTTGCTGGATCCGGGGACCTATACTTTCCAACTTGTTCCAAAAGGGAAAAACACAAACAAAGAAAAAACAGTTAAAGAAATTATAGTTGCGAATGCAAACACTCCCATTGCTTTCCAACTGCCACCAAAGACGCTTTGTATCCTGGATATTCGTCGGGTAAAGAAATAAATAATTGTAATTAGTTAGCCGGTTGTAGAAACACTACCAAACCAGCTAACAGCCGTCTCTGATAGTGAAATTTTAACTGATTATTTTGCTGAAAAGTAACTATTCAGCGTATGCATCCTGATTATTATCAACCCGTCCGCCCTCTTTGTGCCGGAAATGATTATAAATTGTTATAGTTCACAATTCATCATCTACGAGGATGTTAAACTTCGGCGGTGATTTATTTTACAATAATAAAACATCTACGATGTTTTCAGTCAAAAAAATATGGATTACGAATCCATCATGATGTCATTTCACAATACAATTTATGCAAAATTACATCACATTAGAGTTTGTAAATAATTATTTACCTTGTGGAGGTAATATTATTGTAAAAACAGGTAAGTCCCAAAAATCAAAATCCTCGTAAAGGATTAATTATTATTAAATATTCATCCAGGCATTAATCATATTAAATGTATTTTGAAATTACGTACCCACTGAATAGTTACGCTGAAAATTAAATACCAGAAAAATACCTTTTTAACGTATGCGCTCAATAAATGATGGTAAAAATGCGCTGTCATTCCTGACGAAGCGAAGCGTAGTTCAGGAATCCCTATGATAAAAGGGAAATTCCTGCACTCTTCGAGCATTTCACATTCGCAGGAATGACATACTTTATTCGAAGTCCATTTACCATTAAATATTGAGAGGATACTTTTTAACAAAGGACAAACGATGTCTCAAAAAATAATTAAATTAGCATTCCTGATTCTTTTATTTCTTGCTTTAATAATAGCGGGTGCGGATGCACAAATTCTTAACCCGGCAAAAGTCATCTTGAATCCGGGGGCGGATTATAGCCGTTCGACACGATTATTTCAAGGCATTCCAAGTTTGGAGTGCAGCAACAAAGGACGGCTCTGGGTGGTTTGGTACGGTGGTAAAGGTACAGGAGAAGATTCCTTAAACTATGTGACTTTGGTCACCAGCAGCGATGACGACGCCAGTTGGTCTGATGAAATACTGGTGATAGATCCGGATGGCGACGGTCTGATGCGAGCATTTGACCCTGAATTATGGATGGACCCGAATGGCATATTGTGGCTTTTTTGGGCGCAGGATGTGGGCCATGACGGTTCAGTTGCCGGGGTGTGGGCCATTACCACCGACAACCCGGATGAGAAATCCAATTTGGTCCAAACCACGTCGTTTGACTAACGGCGTTATGATGTGCAAACCGATTGTGCTTTCAACCGGTGAATGGGTTTTGCCTGTTTCTACCTGGCGCACCACAGATAACAGCGCCAAAATCGTGGTCTCTACAGACCACGGAAAAACCTGGCGCATACGTGGCGCTTGTCACCTACCAAAAGATGTAAGGGATTACGATGAACACATTATCGTAGAAAGAAGGGATAAATCTCTGTGGATGTTGGTCCGTACAAAGTATGGCATTGGCGAAAGTTTTTCCACGGACAAGGGCCGAACCTGGAGCCAGTTAAAGCAATCATCAATAAAACATGCCACAGCCCGTTTTTTTATACGACGCCTCAACTCCGGCAATCTGCTGCTGGTCAAACACGGTCCCATTGAAGAACGAATCGGACGTTCCCATCTCACTGCATTTCTTTCACGGGATGATGGAAAAACCTGGCAAGGCGAGCTGTTGCTGGATGATCGAAAAGGCGTCTCTTATCCTGATGGAGTTCAGTGTACGGGCGGGACAATTTATTTAACTTACGATTATGACCGCACGGGCGCCAAAGAAATCCACATGACTTATTTTTCTGAAAAAGACATTGCCGAATCAGCCACAGGAAAAACAGTTTTGCCGCCGCACATCATTATCAACAAGGCGACAGGCTTGGGTGCTAATGTCGGCGCTGGAGTAGATAATTATCAAGTGCCACCGCTTAAAGGATTTGCTGACAGGAATATTTTTATCCATGAAACCGAGGTGGAAATCCAGTCAGCCGTTGCCAATGCAGAAAGTTCAGAAATTCGTTACACCCTGGACGGCAGCGAACCCACACAAGAATCACCGCTCTATTTCAGACCGATCAGGATATCTGAAACAACGGTTCTCAAAGCAAAGGAATTTATAATTAGCAATGTCTATGCAGGACGATTTATTAAACAAAAGCCCATTGACGCGGTCGTGTTAAACCAGAGCCGGCAAGGTTTACACTTTGATTATTTTGAATTTAAAAATGCCATTAACTGCACCGCCGATCTGGAAAAATTACAGGCAAAAACAGTGGGAACGATTTCGGCACTCACTTTTCCTTATAAAGCTGATCAACTGCCGGAATATTTTGGCCTCATTTTTACCGGATTCATAAAAATTCCAACTGAAGGTGTTTACAATTTTTCTGTAACATCCAATGACGGTAGCAGGCTCTACATCGCCAACCAGCTTGTTGTTGACAACGATGGCTGGCACGGCTCCATTGAAAAATCCGGGCAAGCTGCCCTCAAAGACGGATTTCATCCGCTCCGGCTGCTCTATTTTCAGGCTGGTGGAGAAAAAATGTTAAAAATTTTCATAAAAAGTCCGGGCAAGGAAAAATGTGAAATTTTGTCGGGTGAATTAGTTCATTAATTTGCCACTTTGGAACGAAAACGTTCCATAAAAGGATGGATTCGGTTAAGATTAAAAATTAAATAACTTGTCCATGTATTAAATAAAATTAACAATTATTGCAATTATTCATAATAGACTTACTATTTGCCGCATCAGCGCACCATGTCACTCCCGAACGTTTTTATCGGGAGTCCATTGCCGCGGCTTCATGGATTCCCGATAGAAGCACAGTCTGTATTTCCTTATATAATAATGTAACTGTACAGGCATAGTCTGTATTCCTTTAAAAAATATAAGGTAACTATACAGGCATTCGGGAATGACACATTTTAGAATCATTACAAGTTGTACAAATTAATTAGTGTCCGTCCGAAAAAGCAGTCATTCCTGTTGAAGCGAAGCGTAGTACCGGAATCTCTTACTTATACAAAGGAGATTCCGGCACAAAAAATCGCCGGAATGACAAAACAAGCATTTTTCGGACAAACACTAATTAATTCTCAATCCTTAAAAACTGAAAACAGTCGATGAAAAACGAGTTGCAGATATAGGACTGGGGCGAAATTATTAAATTTTTACTTGAGGTTTTTATGAAAACAAAATTTAAAAAATTTTCTGTAACGCTTTTAGTGGGAATAATATTCAGTGGAATATTTTTTCAAAACTCTTTTGCTCAAACAATTAATTCCTCAAATTTGGAATGGCAGAAGAAATATAATTTTACCCAAACCAGAAATAAATTTGCCCAACCGCCTTTATTCTATGCCCCCCATGTTTTTTGGTTTTGGGACGCCCCTCTTGATACGGCTCAAACAGCAGCAATGGCAAAGGAAATGACCAAGCAGAGATTGAATCCTGGCTATGCACATCCACGTCATGGCGAAGCACCGTTAACTGCATTTCCCGGGCTGCCAAAAGAAGAGTGGCTTTCACCGCTTTGGTTCAAAAGCATTGAATCAGCAGCACGAGAAGCTGATAAAGCGGGAATGACGCTGGGTTATTGTGATGAGTATTGGTGGCCCAGTGGCAGAGCAGATGGAAAAGTTTTAGAGAAAGCTCCGGATCTGGCGGCAAAGTCACTTGAGTGGGTTCGTACTATAGGCATTGGGGGGACTTCTTTAGATCTACCTGCATCCAAAGTGACAGTGGCTGCACAATTATCCAATAATGGCTTGCTGGTTTCAAATACACTTCGGATTATTGGCGAAGGAGAAGCTTTTAAGTGGGACGTTCCACAGGGTAAATGGGCCGTTTATTCTTACAATATCCAGAAGTCCAAATTGGATGTGGGAAATGTTAACTATCTCAATCCAAAATTAATGGATATTTTCATTCCAATTGCCCATGAGTCTTATCTCAATTCTGTTAACCAATATATGGGAAGTGCAATCCCCGGAGTTTTTGTTGATAACGAGGGAGATTACGGCTCGAAAATGGCATGGTCAGAGTTTCTGGTTGAGAGATACAAAGAAATGAAAGGCAGTGACATGCGCACGTTTTTGCCGCTGCTTACTGAAAGAGATGATGAGGGCTTATGGGTTAAAGCACGCTATGACTGGTTCGATGTTGTTTCGGATATTTATTCAAGTCAGTTTTTAGGGCGTTTAAGCGACTGGCTGCATTTGTTAACAGGCAGGGAAAATTAGACGCGGATATTCTTCTTTTCAATCCATTGGAAAGTGTTTGGGCTTTGTCGGAAGGATATTTTACCAGCGCTGCGGGTGATGTTTGGCCGGATAAAGCTATTGAAATTAACAATACATATTCTGCAGCGATGGATGTTCTGACAAAATCATGGCTTGATTATTTGATTGGAGACAATCATTACCTGGATAAAGCAAAAATTGTTGCGTCTGATAATGGAATAGCTCAATTGAAAATAGCTGATCATAATTTCTCCCTGCTTGTGCTGCCGTCTCTAATTATTTTGTCTCAATCTAATTCTGCAAAAATACTTGAATTTGCTAACGCCGGTGGACGGGTTGTCATTCTCGGTGATCTACCCAAGGGATCACCGCAGATCGGTCTGGACGACCCAATTGTAAGAGATGCGATGAATGAATTGGCTGGGCTTCCATCGGTGATAGATTTAGCAAATAAGCCGAATAAAATGAAACTCCTCCCACAAAAAATTAAAGAAGTTATCGAGCCGCAAATAAAAATGGTTGCCGGTGATGTGCCACTCTTGATCTCTCATCGTAAAATTGATAATAATGATTTTTATTGGCTTGCGAATAATAGTGGAGCCAAACAATTTACAACACTTTCATTCCGTGACGGAAACGGGGCTGCAGAAATATGGAATTGTGAAACTGGAGAGATTGAAACGACATCATACAAGAGAGTGAATAAGAGAAATCGTATTGAACTCGAGTTTGATCCTTACGAAGCCTTTTGGCTTGTTTTTAATTCATCCCGAGAATCCGAAGCGGTGGAGATATCAAAACCATTAGATTTAGTGGAAGTGGAATTAAATAGACCCTGGCAAATCCATTATCCTGAGACAGACAATACCAAAGTGACATCAGCACGATCATTTATTATTGGTGATGCAACCACGCGTGCGGAATTTATAAACCCTGACTATGATGATTCTGATTGGGATTATTTAAATATTGTTGGCAATATAAGACTCGAAGGCAAATGGAATGCAACTATGTTTTATAACCCTGATCCGGATACGAAGCGATTTTACAGGTATAAATTTAACCTTACAGATAATCCAAAAGGCGCACTTGTAAATATCAATGCGGATAACAAAGTTAAGTTTTGGGTTAATGGGAAAGAAATAAAGCCAGGTAAACACGCTGAGAGTTGGTCTGTTTTTGATACACATGATATCACTTCTTTGCTGAACAAAGATGAAAATATTATTGCTGTGCAAGAAACGAATCATTTAGGATATGGATGGTTGGTTTTTCAAGGTCTGGTCCATTTGGACAATGGCGAAGAAGTAGAAATCTTATCCAATTCTGATTGGAAAGAATCTGGCAAGTTTTCTCCTGATTGGCAAGATATTGGATTTGATGATACATTGTGGGAATCTCCAGTTTTGGCTGATGAAAAAGTATCTGCCTTTAATTTCCTTCGTATGCGGCGTCCCAATAAAATAATTTTTTCAAAAAGTACGGTTTGGTGGAGAATTAATGTGGTTCCAAATGCCAAATATTTAATGTTACCAAGGCTGGCAGATGGAGCTGATATATGGATTGATGGCAAAAAAGTCAGCATCAAAAGTGGAAAAGTGATTCTGCCTGGAAAGGCGAGAATGATTGTTATTAAAAATGAAGAAGATGCAACAGGGTTATCAAAACCAGCCAGATTTTATTGTGATGGTTGGAGTGAAACAAATCTTGTATCGTGGCTGGATATGGGTTTAAGACGATTTACCGGATTTATAGATTACGAAACCAAATTTACTCTTCCTTCCAACATATCATCTCTTACAATTGATCTGGGAAATGTGCGTTACATGGCAGAAGTATGGCTCAATGAAGAAAAAATTGGTGAACGTTTATGGCCTCCATTTGCATTTAATGCTAAAACGAATAAAGACGGAGAAAATAAAATACGTGTTCGAGTGGGCAATTTAATGGCAAATGAAATGGGCGGAAAAAATGATTTGGGGAAATTGCGCACTTGGGGCTGGCAAACACCGCCGGATTCCTGTTTTGATGCCGGGCTTTTTGGGCCTGTTAGAATTTTAATTGATGAATGAGGTCACTCAAAAAACCATTACACGAATTCTCCTACGGCGAATCAATCTACAAGAAAAATTTATCCGCTATCTTTTTAGCGGATTAGTGGTCAAGTTTTTTTAAAGTAGTCTAATAAATAAAATCGAAATGAACCAGAGTCTGAAATGAAAAAAAATGTGATTTATTCTTTTGTATTTCTGTTGACAATTTTTATCTATCCCTATTTATCAAACGCTCAATCCCCCTATGAAAAAAGTTTTAAAAAAGATGGATTGATTTTAAGTTGCGGAACCGGTTTGGCAATTGCAAGTGAAATTCTAAACAGATCAGTTGAATCATTAACACTAACTAAAATTAATAGTCTTTCAAAATATGACATAAACAGGTTTGATCGTAGCGCGGTTTCGAACTATTCACCACAATTTGGTCATGTCAGTGATATTTTACTTGGGGCTTGTGTTTTATCTCCAGTGACGCTTTTATTAGATGATGAAATGTGGGAAGATAAAAACACAATTTTATTGATGCATTTTGAGTCGATGTTACTCACCGGTTTTTTAACCAGGCTAATCAAAACGTCAGGGCGAATTCGTCCTTTCCTTTATAATCCTGACGTGACATTAAATAAAAAACATGGACTTAGAAACGAAGCAAAAGATTCTTTTCCTTCAGGGCATACAAGCCTGTCATTTGCTTCAGCCGTGCTGCTTTCAAAGGTTTTTTGTGATTTTCACCCGGATTCCAAATATAAACCTTATGTCTGGGCTGGGTCTTTGAGTGTTGCCTCATTAGTTGGGTATTTAAGATATGCATCCGGGGTCCATTTTCCCACGGACATTTTAACCGGGGCTGTATTGGGTAGTGCAATTGGATATTTGATCCCGCATCTGCACAAAAAGAAAACCGCTAATAATTTATCCATTGGACCAGCTTATAAATCAGAGCAAATTCAGATGGCGATCACATTTACGTTTTGAGATGATAAACCGAATTAACTTTACTAAACCTTAAAGGTTTAGTAAAGTTGTCCTTGAACTTTTCCCCAAAATGTCTTATCTTCCTACTTCGGAAAAAGAATAACAATTTGGAAAAAACATGAAACCTATAGAATTACTTTTACCTGCCGGCGATTTTGAAAAAATGCAATTTGCCTTTGCTTTTGGCGCCGACGCTGTTTATCTTGGTGTCCCGCGCTATTCGTTGCGGGCACGAGTGAATAAATTTCGCTCAAAAGATAAAATCCGGGAGGCGATTGAATACGCGCATAACCTGGGAAAGAAGGTTTATGTAACGGCTAATATTTTTCCCCATAACCGGAAGGTAACTCCCTTCCTCAAATTTATCGATGAATTTCTTCAAATGTGCCAACCGGATGCGTGGATCATTTCCGATCCGGGAATTATAATGATGATGAAAGAAAAGCACCCGGAACAAGTCATTCATTTGTCGGTGCAAGCAAATACTGTGAATTATGCCGCGGCAAAATTTTGGGAAAAGATCGGCGTCACTCGTGTAATCCTGTCGCGTGAGTTGAAAATTGAAGAAATAAAAGCGATCAAAGATTACTGCCCGGATTTGGAAGTTGAGGTTTTTGTTCACGGCGCCATTTGTGTTGCTTATTCCGGGAGATGTTTGATTTCCAATTACCTGGCTTCCCGCGATCCTAACCAGGGAACCTGCGCCAATTCGTGTCGCTGGCAATATCAACTTTATGAAAATAAGCCCATTCAACCTGCGGCGCTGCTTAATTCAGCAAAAGAATCGGAGCTGGCAGAAACTCAATCCGGTGATAAATACGCTTATCTCCGTGGTGACTACTACCTGGAAGAAACTGAAAATCGCAGCGGGCAATTCATGCAAATTGATGAAGATGAAAATGGCAGCTATTTAATGAATGCCCGTGATTTATGTGCGATTGAATATTTATCCGAATTGAAGGATGCCGGAGTTGACAGTTTCAAGGTAGAAGGCAGAACCAAATCGGTTTATTATGTTTCGCTGATAACCCGCGCCTACCGCCAGGCAATCGATGACATGGAAAGTGGAGAACCTTTCAATCCGGATCTTTTTCGGGATATTTTTTCCACGGCTAACAAGGGCTTTACCGCCGGATTTTTAAAAGGTAATCCCGGTTTTTCAGCGCAAAAGTTTGACCATTCGGTTCCGGGTAAACAACTCTACCGCTTTTCCGGAATTGTGCGTGAATATGAAGAAAATAAAAAAATGATCAAAGTTGACGCCAGAAATAAAATTACTCCCGGGAAAAAACTGGAGTTGATCTCAAGAAATAAAACCGTTCCTTTTTCCGTAGATCGCATTTTTGATGAAAGATTCAATGAAGTGGAGTCCATTAGTGGCGGCGCCGGCAGTTATTGGATTCCTTTTTCTGAAAAACCGGAAGAGTTTGCGCTGTTGAGGGAGCCAATTGGGTAAACCTTGCCGTGAACAACAAGGCTAAAAAGTTGAAAGACACTAAAGTTCACTATTGTTTTTATTCTTTTTTAGGGTGCTTTCAAAAATAAATTGACAAAGTTTTTAGGCGAGCTTTAAAATTGAATCGTAAAAAAATTAGGACTATATAGTATTACAAGTCAAATCTTCGTTTTTTGTGCAAAAGAATTTCTAACCCAGA
>JACKQG010004575.1_pt1 | contig 15954 bp, 15 predicted proteins | sample 8237621 | NCBI WGS metagenome assembly JACKQG01 (sample SAMN15677084, study PRJNA649215) | marine metagenome | biome: marine; feature: Black Sea; material: saline water; isolation source: suspended particulate matter (SPM) from the Black Sea western gyre | collected 2013-06-09/2013-06-10 | depth... | reverse complement strand
ACACCATCATCAGCTGCAACCACCAGTAATGCAGCATCTATTCCACTTACGCCAGCCATCATATTTTTCACAAATTTCTCATGTCCAGGTACATCAATAAGGGTAATAGATTGAGTGAGAAAAGCAAAGCCAATATCAATAGTCATTCCCCGTTTAACTTCCTCCTCATGACGCTCAGTACTCACTCCAGTAAGCGCTTTTACTAAGGTGGTTTTACCATGATCGATATGCCCAGAAAGGCCAATGACTACTTGTCTCAACTAAGTACCTCATTAAATATTCGGGTACACGTCTTCGTCAAATCAGATGGAATTGCTTTTAAGTCAATTCTAAACTTATTGCCATGAATATATCCTAAAATGGGGAAAGATGCATTTCTGAATAATGCTGATAATTCAGCTGCCTTTAAAGTGGAGGATGAAAAAGTGATTGCCATACTGGGAATTTTTTCTGTAGGCAGTGATCCGCTTCCAGCTTCAACTTTTGATTCAACTATATTGATTTGATGATTTTTAATATGTGCCTTTTCCACACCAACTAAAATGGACTCTCCCATTTTTTCTAATTCACTTCTATCCCGACTTAGTAATTGAACTGCTAAATTATTACGGTGTACATCTTTTGCTGAAGAATATGTTCTTAACACTTTTTCTAAAATGGCGAATGTTAATTTATCACATCGGAGCGCACGGTATAATGCATTTTGGTGCATCCTTTTGACTAGGGTTTTCTTACCACAAATTATCCCCGCTTGAGGACCACCCAATAGTTTATCCCCACTAAAAGATACCGCATGTACCCCAGCCTTCAAATAGGCAGAAACTGTAAGTTCTGATGGCATATCAGAATTTGAAAAATCTGCGATGGCCCCACTGCCTAAATCTACTAATAGTGGAACTCGTTTTCGTTTTGCCAATGTGGCTAATTCTGCCAATTCTACATCTTTTGTAAAGCCAATAACCTTATAATTACTGGTATGTGCCACTAATATTGCACCGGTATTTTTATGAATGGCAGACTCATAATCTTTTAAATGAGTTTTATTGGTGGTTCCCACCTCAACCATATTGCAACCCGATTTTTCAATCACATCAGGGATTCTAAATGAACCACCAATTTCCACTTGTTGCCCACGACTAATGATTACATCTTTACCCTCTGCAACGGCATTCAACATGAGCAATACCGCTGCCGCATTATTATTTACAATTAATGAGGATTCTGATGACGTGAGTGAATTTAATAATTCTTCAACATGGTGATTTCGTTCACCACGTTTTCCTGATTTAATTTGTAATTCAATATTCGTATATGGGTAAACAGATTCTACAGCATCCTGCAAAATCTCTTTAGAGATGGGCGAGCGACCCAAGCCAGTGTGAAGGACAATTCCCGTACCATTAATTACTGGATTTAAATTAGAAGTACAAAGTTTAAATAGTTCTTTCTCAGCAATATCAAAAATGGATTGAGGTAAGTTTTTTAAATTGTCACCGTTCAAAATACATTGGCGATGTTGTTGAATTATTGACCGGACGGTCTTTATAATAAGTTTATGTGGAGCCCCACTTAAGGTGCCATCAAAATTCTGGAGTACGTCATCTACCGATGGTAATTGTTGCAATGCCTCCTGCATGCCTTTAGATTGATTCATTTTCTATTTCCCCACATTTTGTCTCTCTGCTACGGATTGCTGGATTACTTCAACCAATTTATCTAAAATAACGTCAGACTTATAATCATTTAAAATTGTGAGTACAAAAATTCCAAATTCAGCTTCCGGGATTATATTTTCAAATTCATCAAAAATAGTGGTTTGATCTAAAAAATCATCAATATCAGTACCTTTAGACAACTCCTCTTGAACCATAGATTGAATCTCCAAAATATGAGATTTAATCTCTCTTTGATCCATTTGAAAAATTTGATTTTTCATTAATTTAAAACCGATGACTCATCCACTTCATCTAACTGACTATCGGCAAGATATTTTGTAGCATACTTTTTATAAACACCCTCTTTTACAAAAATCTCAAAGAGTTCTTCATCAATATGATAATCATTCCTCATGAATCCCATTATACGCATGGCATGTGAAAGTTTTTTACCATCTTTGTAAGGTCTATCTGAAGCGGTTAATGCTTCATAAATATCCGCAATGGCCATCATTTTTGCCTGAACTGACATTTGGTCACCCGTCAATCCTTTGGGGTAACCTTTCCCATCCAAGGTTTCGTGATGTCCACCTGCAAATTCAGGTACATTTTTCAAATTTTTAGGATACGGTAATTTCTCTAACATATCAATAGTTATGACGATGTGATCATTGATAATTTCACGTTCTTCTGGCAATAATGTACCTTTTGCGATTGTCAAGTTTCGTACTTCTAACTCAGATAAAAATGGTTTTGTTTCCCCTTTATAAGTCCATTTATAATCACCAATTTGGCGGATTCGATCTTGGTCGGCATCTTGCATAAATTCACCTCCCACATTAGATTTTTCAACAAATGCTAAATCATCATCAAATTGAGCTAATTGAAGATTTAGTTTTGCCTCAGCATCTTTAATGCCATCAATATCCCCTTTTTCAAGTAAGGTGAGTTTAGTATTTAAAAATTCAATTTCTATGTCTCTTTTTAAAATTTCAAATCGAGTTTGTACATTTTCGACTCTATCATAAATAGTTTCTAATTTAGTTGCCTTATCGACCACGTGTACAGGTGTTGCCACCTTTCCACAATCATGAAGCCAAGCCGCAATAAAAAGTTCATACCGTTCATCTTCTGTCATGGAAAAATCTTTATATGTGCCTTCTTTAGTATTCTCCACAGCATCTGCTAACATCATCGTAATTTCAGGAACTCGCTCGCAATGCCCGCCAGTATATTCTGATTTTTTATCAATGGCTGTGGCAATGAGACGAATAAAGGATTCAAAAAGGGTTTTTAGTTCTTCAACTAAACGTTTATTGGTTAAAGCCACTGCTCCTTGTGAAGCTAAAGAAATAATTTGACTTTCCATTTCATTACTAAATGGAATTGTTTCACCAGTCTTCACATCTATTGCATTCAGGAGTTGCATTACTCCAATAATATCATTTTCATGATTTTTTAGAGGTACTGTCAAAAATGACTGTGACCGATAGTCGTTTCCACCATCAAATGCTTTAGTGCCTGAAAAATCAAATTCCTTATTTTCATATGCATCTTCAATATTACTTGATTCTCCAGTAATTGCCACGTGTGCACATACATGAGAGTGGTTTGGTTTTCCATCTTTTTCTAAGGGGATTGGTGGAATTGGAATATCTATACCTGAAGTACCGCCCATATAGGTACCCTTTGAATCGGTAATCATAATTTCAAATTTCAGATTACCATCAGCATCCTTCATATAAAGAGTTCGCCCATCAGCATGGGTAATATGACGCGCTTCTTCAAGAATCATTTCAAACAGTTTATTTGTATTAGATTCTGTAGAAAGAGCAATTCCGATTTCATTTAATCGATTAATTCTTTCCTCTAGAAACAGACTTCTTTCTTTATAATCCATTCGGTATCCTTTGTGTTATCTAATTATTCTGACGGAAGAGGGTTAAATTAGGACTTCTTTACTTCCTTTTTCAACAACCAGGCGAAAATAGTTGCAGGAATTAAAATAATGGCCATAGATGTAAATATCATATTGATTTGTAAATAATCACCAATATAACCACAAATTATTCCTGAAAATGATCCTACTCCAAAACTGAGTGCAAAGGAGATTCCATAAATCAATCCGCGACCTTGAACAGGGCTCACATCTGCAATTAAACTATTGCTAATGGGTTGAAACATAAAATTTACGGCCCCCATCATGCAGGCAAATATTATTAAAGGGGTTCCCCATGAAAATGTCATGAGAATCAAAAAGGGAATATTTAATCCCACCACCCAAACCAATAACGATTTACGGGGATATCGGCTTCCAATTCTACCTCCAAATAATTGCCCAAAAATTCCAAGTAATAACACAAAACCAGTAAGTATCCCTCCTTCAGAAACTGGATTAAATCCTAATTCAACCCGTTCAGAAAAATAATATGGCAGAAAGTTAAATACGCCGTGATGAGCAATACCCCAAATTGCTGATACTGTAAACAAAATAATATGGGAATGAGATAGATTCACACTCAACGATAGCCATTGTGGATTCTCATTTTTTTCTTCTGAATAGAATAATGTTAAAATGAAGCCTATACATGAAACAAACGCCACGCCTAAATATGCCATTCTCCATGTATATAGATTGCTTACCCATGCCGCAAAAAGTGGGCCTGTCGCTAAACCTATACTCCCAAAGACACCATGGTATGCCATAAATCGACTCACATCTTGTGCATGACTAATAATTTTCAATCCAGCAGGATGATATAGGCCTGCTATTAGCCCAAGTGATGCCATTCCAATTACGAAAGATAAATAGGATGTTGAATGGTATAACCAAAGACAGGTTATTGAAAGTCCAACAAAATATATAATAAGAATAAACTTTGAACCAAACCTATCAACCAAAACTCCAGCAGGTAAACCACCTAATCCCATAAATAAAAACTGAGTGGTCACCAATGTCCCTAATTTTACTAATGAAATTTCGTACTCGCTCTCTAATAAAATGAGTATTGCCGGTAAGATCATGGTTACGCAATGAACCAAATAATGACCTAATCCAGTAAGTGATATGATATATTTTTCTGTATTATTATTCATATAAAAAAAAAGCTCCCAGCATAAAACTGAGAGCTTTCATTAAAATGGAGAATCCAATTAGTTACGCTCTTTAATACGCGCAGCCTTACCTTTGAGATTTCGTAGGTAATATAGTTTTGCTCTACGAACTTTACCTCTTTTTACCACTTTGATGGTTTCAAGGTTGGGTGAATGAATTGGAAAAATTCTTTCTACACCAACACCATTCGAAATTTTTCTAACCGTAAATGTTTTATTAATTCCACCGCCTGCAGAAATCGCGATAACAACGCCTTCAAATGTTTGCACACGAGAACGAGTACCTTCAATAACTTTTACACCAACAGAAACGGTGTCACCAGATTGAAACTGAGGTAAATCTGTTTTTAAATCATTTTGTGTAGCTTGTAATACTTTATCCATTTTTTACTCCGTCTTTCCCTTTTGAGGATATATATTTTTTCCAAAGATCTGGTCGTCTTTCACGAGTTTTATTCTCTCGCTGTTCATTAACCCATTCATCGATTTTCTGATGATGACCAGACAATAAAATTTTTGGCGTTTCCATGCCATTATAAACTTCAGGACGCGTATAATGCGGCCCATCAAGCAGAGGATGAGAAAAAGAATCTGTGTCTGCAGATTCAATATTATTTAACACCCCCGGAATCAATCTGATTACTGAATCTAAAATAACTGCCGAGGCTAATTCACCTCCAGTAAGTACGTAATCTCCGATTGAAATTTCATCTGTAACTATATGATCTCTGATTCGCTGATCTATACCCTTATAATGACCATTAATAAAAACCAATTGATCAGAATTAGAAAGCTCCTGAGCAAGTGATTGCGATAAAACCTTACCATCAGGTGTGGGATAAATTACCCGAAGTGATTTTTTATCATCTAATGATTTACTCACTTCATCAAAAGCCCTAAATAATGGCTCTGGTTTCATTACCATCCCAGAACCACCACCAAAGGGATAATCATCAATTCGGCGATGTGGCTCATCAGCAAAATCAAATAAATTGTGGATATCATAATTCACATATCCTTTTGATTGCGCCCGACCTAAAATACTTTCGGTAATAATAGAATCAACCATTTTAGGAAATGGGGTTAAGAAGTGTACCTTCATGAATTATCAATTAAGCCATCAATTAGATTGATAGTTACTTGTTTTTTTTCAAAGTCAAAAAGCGTCACAAAATCATCCACAAGTGGAATCAAATGTTCTTTATCCTCATCTGAAATTATGAGGATGTCATTGGCAGGATTTTCCATGATATCAGAAACTTCGCCTACCTTATTGCCAGTTTGATCTACCACATTGAATCCAATTAAATCGATAAGATAGAATTCTTCATCAATGGTCTCAGGAAATTCATCTCTACACACTGACAATGTAAAGTTTCTGAGTAATTCTGCGCTATTTCTGTCATTGATATTTTTAAATTTAAGTCTGGATTTCTCTGACTGTAAATTTAGTTTTTCAATCACATAAGGTTCGTGGTCTTTTTCTCCCAAGCCAATCCAAACGGATTGCCCAACTTTCAGAGTTTCAGACTCACTATTAAATAGTCTAATTTTCACTTCCCCTAAAATACCATGAGGTTTAACAATCTTCCCCAGCGGTACTAAATCAACAGGAACGTGATTATTCAATTATTTCAAGAAGCGATCTTTTTCCGCCTGCTTTAGCAGTGGCGGCAGAAAGTATTGTGCGAATCGCACTAATATTTTTTCCTTTTTTCCCAATAACCATGCCAACTTCACCCTCGCCAACATGTAACTCATATATATTTGTATTCTCAGTTTCAGCAATATCAATTTTCACTAAATCTGGAGAATCAACTATAGTTTTTATAATAGTTTCTAACATTTCTTTCATAAAATACTCCAATTATTAATTGAGAGGAATCTAATTATTCCGCTTTCTTTTCTTCTTTAACTTTTTCAGGATCAGTCTCTTCTGCAACCACTTCTTCAGCTACAGGAGCTTCCGCTTCTGGAGTTTCTTCAGCAGGAGTTTCAACAGCTTCAGCAACTGCCTCTTCTACAGGTGCTTCAGTTTCAGGAGTAGCTTCAGCTACTTCTTCAGCTGGTGCTTCTACTTCTACCACTTCTTCGGTTGCTTCAACTTCAGCAACTTCCTCAGTTGATTCTTCTACAACGGGTGTAGATGTAGCAGCCTTCTTTTCAGCTTTCTTTGTTGCAGCCTTGTCCGCTTTTTCAAGTTGGCGAGCAGCCCATGCATCCATTTCAGTTTCGATTTGATCATCAGCAACACCTGTTTTCATTAGATGCCACTTATGCGCTAAACCTTTTTTACGCATTAAACTGTTTACTGTATCCGTAGGAATTGCACCTTGACCCAACCAATGGAAAATTCTGTCTTCTTTAAATTCAACAGAAAGTCCTTCTTTTACAGGATCATACCAACCCAAACGTTCAATTTCTCTACCTTCACGATGTGAACGTGAGTCAATAGCAATAACACGATAAAATGGACGTTTTTTTCGTCCTTGTCTTTTTAATCTGATATGTACAGCCAAAAAGCCATCTCCTTATTTATAATCCAATTGGGAATTTACCTTTTCCCATTTTTCCAAACTTCTTCATCATAGTTCTCATCTGCGAGAACTGTTTTAATAGCTGGTTTACTTCCTGCACACTTCTGCCAGCTCCTTTTGCAATTCTTTTTCGTCGTGAACCATTAAGAATTTCTGGTCGTTCACGTTCGGTTGGAGTCATAGAATTTATAATGGCCTCAATCCAAATGAGCTGCCGATCATCCATCTCCATACCTTTTAATTTGGATTCCCCTGGAATCATGCTCATCATTTGAGAGATTGATCCCATCTTTTTAATTTGAATCAACTGATCTTTAAAGTCAGCCAATGAGAAGGTATTTCCAAGCATCTTTTTCTGCATTTGCATTGCAGACTTCTCATCAAATACATCTTGAGCTTTTTCAACGAGTGAAACAACATCACCCATTCCTAAAATTCGTTGTGCTAAACGACTGGGATGAAAAACCTCAATAGCATCAATAGATTCACCCATACCTAAAAACTTAATGGGCTTTTGAGTCACCTCGCGTATTGATAATGCAGCACCACCACGAGAATCACCATCCATTTTCGTCAACACGATTCCAGACACTGTTATAGCCTCTGAAAAAGCTGCCGAAGAAGTAACAGCATCTTGCCCTGTCATACCATCTGCTACATACAATATTTCATCAGGAGAAGCGATAGTTACAATACTTTGTAACTCTATCATCAATTCTTCATCAACATGCAAACGCCCAGCAGTATCAATCAATATAGTATCAACATCTTCGTTTTCTGCCTGTTTAAGCCCAGCTTTTACGACGGCAACTGTATCTTTAATTCGCTCAGCAAATACAGGAACATTAATTTGACGTCCCAATACTTCAAGCTGATCAATTGCAGCGGGTCTCTGTAAATCTGCAGCAATCAAAAATGGTTTTCTATTTTGCTTTTTTTTGAGCAAGTTAGCTAACTTAGCCGATGTAGTGGTTTTACCTGAACCTTGTAATCCTGCAATTAAGATTACCGTAAGTCCTGAAGTTTTAAATTTTAAATCTTCAGATTCACCACCTAAAAATTCAACTAATTCATCTTGAATTAACTTAACGAATTGCTGACCCGGTGAGATTGAAGTAAATACTTTTTCACCTTCTGCTTTTTCTTGAACTCTGTTCACAAAAGCTTTGGCTACTTTAAAATCTACATCAGCTTCTAATAATGCACGACGAACATCTCTCATTGACTGAGAAATATTGTTTTCGGTTATCTTACCTTGACCCCGAATTGTCTTTAAAACACTAGAAAGCCGGTCTTGTAGTTGCTCAAACATCCATCAATTCTCAAAAAACGTGCTCAATTAGAGCCTGAAAATTTAAAGCTCATTATATTCCCCTGCAAGATAAATAGAACACCAAAATTCAATTAAAAATCACCCCCCACTCTTCGAATGGTCAAATTCTCAATTACCGTTGCACCAGGAGCCTCAATGGCATGAGCCACAGAATCTGCAATCATTTCAGGGGATAACATTTCTTCACGAGGGAAATCAACATTAATATCATCCCAAAATGAAGTGTCAATTGCACCAGGATGTACCGAAATCACTTTTATATTATCCTTCCGGAGCTCATTCCGCAAACTGTCAGAGAGGCCTCTTAATCCAAATTTTGATGCCACATACGCAGCTGAAAACGGATAACCGAAATTTCCAGCTACAGAATTCATAAATACCAATGTGCCCATTTTTTGGGATTGCATTGAGGGAATAAATTTTCGAGACACTAAAAATGCCCCTCGCAAATTCACATTAATTTGTGCATCCCAATCTTCAACTGACGATTCTTCAATCTTAGAAAATATGCCTAAACCTGCATTATTTATCACCAGTGACACATGTCCTATTTTTGCACATGATTCGAATAATGCATCCACTGAAGATTCATCACTCACATCCACCATTATAAAAGAACAATCGAATCCATCATTTTGTAATGCCTGAGCTACCTTTTCCAGCTTAGTTTCTGAACGTGCGGCAAGAATACAATGATACCCTTTTTCACATAAATTTCGTGAAATTGCAGCACCAATTCCAGATGAAGCACCCGTAATTAATGCAATTTTTTGAGTATTAGACATTCACACCCGATTGCTGAGAAATTAAATTCAATGCACTGCCTGCCTTAAACCATTCAATCTGATTTTCATTAAATGTATGATTCACAATAATCTGGTCAACTGAACCATCTTCATGATGCGCCACTAATGTTAATGGAACATCAGGAGCAAATGTAGTTAGCCCCTTGATTTCGAAAGTATCATCTTCCTGAATGACATCATAATCAGATTTATCATTGAATAATAATGCCAACACACCTTGCTTTTTCAAATTGGTTTCATGGATGCGGGCAAATGATTTCACCACAACCGCTTTCACGCCCATGTGTCGTGGTTCCATTGCAGCATGTTCACGAGATGAACCTTCACCATAATTCTCATCTCCGACTACGATAGATGCAACTCCGCCATCTCTATATGCACGCGCCACTTTTGGCGTAGAGTCATAATCGCCAGTCAATAAATTCTTTATTGAATTTGGTTTATCGTTGAATTCATTTACCGCACCCAGCAACAGATTGTTTGAAATATTATCCAGATGTCCACGAAAAGTAAGCCACGGCCCTGCCATAGAAATATGGTCAGTGGTACACTTACCCTTGGCCTTTATCAATAATTTCAGTCCTGAATAATCCGCCCCTGACCAAGACTTAAATCGAGTCAATAACTGCAATCTTTTTGATTCGGGGTTCACTTCAACATTGACCACAGAACCATCATCAGATGGCGCTTGGTAACCTGAATCTTCTACGGCAAAACCATTTGGCGGTAATTCCCAACCTGTAGGAGGATCAAACCTTATAGCCTCACCATTTTTATTTACCAAGGTATCCGTCATGGGATTAAACCCCAAATCACCTGAAATTGCAATAGCCGCCACCATTTCTGGGGATGCTACAAATGCGTGGGTATTGGGATTCCCATCTGCGCGTTTCGTGAAATTTCGATTGAAGGAATGGATGATGGAGTTTTTTTCCTCTTTCTCAGCACCTGCACGAGACCACTGACCTATGCATGGACCACATGCATTGGTGAAAATTTTTGCGTTCAAATCTTCAAACGTTTTTATAAATCCATCTCTATCAATAGTGTATCGCACTTGCTCTGAACCCGGATTAATACCAAATTCAGCTTTCGTTTTCAATCCTTTTTCAACAGCCTGTTTTGCAATAGATGCTGCACGAGAAATATCTTCATAAGAAGAATTGGTGCATGACCCAATCAAACCCCATTCCACATCAAGAGGCCATCCATTTTCTTCCGCCTCATTCCGCATCTCTGAAACTGGCGTGGCACGGTCGGGAGTAAATGGTCCATTAATATGTGGTTCTAACTCAGATAAATTTATCTCAATCACTTGATCAAAATATTGTTCAGGGTTTTCATAAACTTCAGCATCCGCAGTCAAATGTTCACGAACCCCATTTGCCGCATCCGCCACATCTGCTCGATCAGTTGCACGTAAATATCTTTCCATTGAATCATCATAAGCAAAGGTGGATGTTGTCGCTCCAATTTCAGCACCCATATTACAGATAGTGCCCTTACCCGTACATGATAATGATTTTGCACCTTCACCAAAATATTCAACAATGCAGCCAGTCCCCCCCTTAACAGTAAGAATTCCAGCCACTTTCAAAATTACATCTTTGGCAGATGCCCAACCACTCAGCTCACCGGTTAGCTTAATGCCAATTAATTTGGGAAATTTCAATTCCCATGCCATACCGGCCATTACATCCACTGCATCTGCACCACCAACACCGATGGCTACCATTCCCAAACCGCCAGCATTTACCGTGTGAGAGTCCGTACCAATCATCATTCCACCAGGGAATGCATAATTTTCTAAAACCACTTGGTGAATAATCCCTGCGCCCGGCTTCCAAAACCCAATGCCATACTTATCTGAAACCGTTGAGAGGAAATCATATACTTCAGAATTATTATCTAAAGCAAAGGACAAATCTTGATCAGAACCCGTTTTGGCCTGAATCAAATGGTCAGCATGTACCGTTGAGGGAACCGCAACCTTATCCTTCCCCGCCATCATAAACTGAAGCAATGCCATTTGGGCAGTAGCATCTTGCATGGCCACGCGGTCAGGTCTAAAATCAGCATAATCTTCACCTCGATCATATGCTACAACGTCGTCCCATAAATGCGAATATAGAATTTTTTCAGTGAGAGAAAGGGGCTTGCCCAATAGTGTTCGCGCCTCATTTACGCGTTCAGGTAATTGTGCATAATGCTTTTGAATCATATCAAAGTTGAAAGCCATCATTTTCCTTATTTAAAATTATGGGGAGAAATAAAACGCTCATCCGACGGAACTTGTAGCCAGATAGAGCCTTTAAATTTACATCTTTTTTGAGAATAATTCCAATTGACAAGATGTATATTTATATCAAACGAATTAAATTTGGATTCATGGATTTTTCAATAAATAGAAATTTGCCACTACAATGGCTGCTTTACTTTACCTATCTGCCCATAATATTGATGGCGGAAACGACAGAGTATCTCATCATCACATCTTCAACTTTAGAGGAGGCTGCCGATAGCGTAGTGGCCCTACATTCAAATTATGTAGATGAAATATCTCAGTTAAATACAGAGGTTATTCTAGTGGGGAATGAAATTAGTGCCACTGAAATTAGGGCATTAATTCAAGAAAATATTCAGTTCCATGATGATCTTAAATATTTGCTCCTTTTGGGAGATGAAACTATTCTCCCTCCCATCTATAAAGATGATAACCCATCAGATGATTTTTATACGACCACAAATGAAACCTCAGGAACACCACAACTGGCCACAGGTAGAATCCCCGTAAATAATTTAAATGATGCTTTATCCGTTATTAATAAAATAATGGAATACACACTCAATCCATCTCCTGGATTATGGCGAAGCAAGGTGGTGCTTATTGCTGACGATCAACACAAAAGTGGTTCGTACTCAGAAACTGAGTTAGACCATAGTAAAAATTCAAACATCCTGTTTGATACATTGAAAGATGAACTTCACCCACTGCCATATTATGGCACATTATATACAGCTGAGAATGGTGCGGATGGCCTCCTTCAACCAGAACTAACCATGAATGTATTAGATATTATTAATAATGGCGTGGGGCTCATAAATTATATAGGCCATGGCTCAACCACTAAACTCTCTGATGAGAAAATTATCGATATGGATCGAGACTTAAACCGGATTTGCCCATCTCATTCAGATTGTGCAACAGAAGGGAAACTCCCAATTTGGGTGGTGGGTACTTGCTCGTTTGGACAATATGATGGTTTTGATACGATGGCAGAGGCTCTCTTAAAACATGATGCGGGCGCTATCGCACTAATCACCACCACTCGAAGCATTGGGGCCAATACCAATTTTAGTTATCTCAAGAGACTCTTTGGGAAAATTACTGAATTTACAAATGGTGAAAATCCACATTATCGATTAGGTGATTTGGTGAAGGAAGCAAAATCTGGCTCAGGCAGTGAGTACCTTTTTCATCTTTTTGGTGACCCCGCATTGCCACTACCGTTTCCCAAGTTGAGCACAGAATTAATTTCCCCAGAAAATATTCCCACTAACTTTACAATTCTTGCCGAAGAAACTATTGAACTGAATACAGATGATGAATCCTCCATTATTATTTCCACATTGCCTCAAGAATATAAATTATTTTTTGATGAAGATTCAATCATGGTCTCAATTCCAGGGGATGTGATTTATCAGGGGAACACCACCACCCAGAATATTTGCTTTCGGGTTCCATTAGACGCACCAACTTGCGATACATGTGCTGTAAATGTGAGTCTATACTCCCATGAAGATGGGGCACAATTGGGGCGAATACAATTTATCAATAACATCCCCCTTTTAGAAAATGAAAATATTATACAAGATGGGGATGGACCGCAAATTTCAATATCCTATCTGGGAAGCAACATCAATAATGGAATTACCCTACCGCCCAGTGCAAATTTGACGGTTCAAATTATGGATCCATTGGGACTGAATTTAATGAGTGGATTTCAACATAATATTCGATTTTGGTTTGACCATAGTTATACATCCTATTCGGTAGATCCACAACTATTTCAATACGAAGAATCTTGCTCAAATGGAACGGCCACTCTATCCCTTCCCCATAATTTGCCCATGGGTGAAAACGTTTTACATATTGAAGCGTGGGATAGTGCCAATAATCGATCAGAATTCCAACTCAATATAAATATTCAGCAAACCGATATATTTCAGGCATATCAAGTGTATGCAATGCCAAATCCATTCGCTGAAACCACCCATTTTACATTTTGGGTTTCTGGCGGTGAAACGGCACAAGTTACCATCGACATTTTTAATCCAGCTGGAGTAAAAGTAAAACAATTACAACAAGATTGCACCTCTGGATTCAATTCCATAAAATGGGATGGCCACAGCGATGTCAATGAAGATATTGCCAATGGACCCTATATTTATCATCTTAAAACCAAATCAGATGGAAGTATTTTTGAAAAACTATTCAAGGTAGCCAAATTAAAATGAAACTCATATTGGCTTCTCAAAGCCCGCGACGGAAACAGATTTTATCACGACTAAATATTCCCTTTGGGCTCATTGTGTCTGATGTGGATGAGTCCATATTTACATGTGATGGTAGCCCGGCAGATTACGCACAAGAATTAGCATCCATAAAATGTGAGGCTGTGAGTAAAAAATATACTGACTATTTAGTGGTGGGTGCCGATACCATCGTCATATTAGATGGCAATATTATGGGTAAACCCAGAGATAAACAAGATGCGGAGAGTATGCTCAAAACATTAAGCGGAAATGCCCACCATGTAATTACTGCCGTTTCAATACAATGTGCTGAAAAAAATATTATCCATACTTTTCATGAACGTACAAATGTGACGTTTCGACAGATTCCCCCTACTTATATTTCTACGTATGTGGATTCAGATTCACCTTACGATAAAGCCGGGAGTTATGGAATTCAGGACTGGAGTGCCATTTTTGTAGAGAAGATTAACGGATGCTATGATAATGTGGTAGGCTTCCCCCTTTCTCGCTTTGTTTTTGAGCTGAAAAAAATTGGTATAAATCTTAATGAAATATCTTGAACGTCAATTAACAATAGTAATAATTTGACCACCCCATGACAACAACAGAATCATTCTTTTCATTACTAAAATCGCACAGGGAATCTAAAGGTGTAGAGATCGAGGAGATCGCTGAATACACCAAGATAAACCCAAAATATCTACATGCCATTGAATCGGGGGATTTCAGCGTACTCCCCAATGTGTATATGCGATTGTTTTTACGCTCGTATGCTCAATACATTGGTGCAGATACAGCTCAAGCCTTGGATGATTTTGAACTTCATACCACTGGAAAAGTAAGTGCAAAATTTGAGAATTCACCAGGCACATTAGGTGATTCACCCAAAGAACCACCCACAGGAATGCCACCAATTTTAGGCAATAGCCCCATCCCCCCCAAACAAATCATGACAGGGATTGCCGTAATTGTAGGTCTTTTTCTGTTCTTTAAAATAGTGAGTGGTCTCAGCCAGCAAGATACTGAGATTAAGGATAAAGTTGAGGTTAAGGTTGAGGATAAGGCCCAGATTGAGGAAGCGCAAACGGTTGATGCCATTTCGGTAAAACCTGAAGAAGTAAAAGTTGAATTGACTCAGCCCGCTGAACCTACTGAAGCTCCACCTGAAGATGTAAAAAAAAAACCCTAACGGCTAAAAAAACACCAACCGTTATCAGTGAAAATACTTTTTTACTGGAAAATCTCCACGGCAATACCACCCAAATTTTATCACAAAAGTCTCCCTCTGTTTTACAACTACACATTTTAGAAACCACCCATATAAATATTGCTGCAAAACATAATGGTGAGTTAATCCTATACAATCAAATTGTTGATGCCGAATCAAATGTAGAATTCATTTTTGATACTGATATAAAATTTGACCTACTCAACGCCCAGCATATTCAGGCCACTTTAAATGGTCGCCCATTAGATGAATATTTCACAAAAAATAATATTGCACTTCGAGGCTCTTATATTGTGAATTCAGGACAATTGTATGTGGGGTATTTTTCCAGGGACTAGGTTTTAGGGGCCAAGGATCAGATAATTATGGAGTCCATTGACTGTGTCCATTAACGCCATACACTTCCCATAGATAAATCCTCCTTCCCATGGATAAATCCATGGGCTATTTTATTTGCACATTTTTTTATCCGATTTTCGGATGATTAGATTTTCAATCCTGCTAATCCCTACATCCTATCAATCCTAATTCTCACATTTTCCGTCAATTTCGACTTCGTCGAAATTTAAATAGTCAAATCAGCCTGTTTGCCCCCTAAATGCCTACTGGCTACCCTGTGAAGGGAGTATTACAATGGGGGTGACAGGGAATCAACCCGCAATTAAAACCTCATGGGGCAGGCAGGGCTAATCCCCCAAGCAACGAACAGAGAAGCCGTTTTGCTTACTGTAGTTGTACCGGT
>JACKQG010004574.1_pt1 | contig 15956 bp, 10 predicted proteins | sample 8237621 | NCBI WGS metagenome assembly JACKQG01 (sample SAMN15677084, study PRJNA649215) | marine metagenome | biome: marine; feature: Black Sea; material: saline water; isolation source: suspended particulate matter (SPM) from the Black Sea western gyre | collected 2013-06-09/2013-06-10 | depth... | reverse complement strand
TCTTTTTTTTCCTTCGCCTTCGCCTCAGCCTTCGCCTGCACTTTAGTGCGTTATGTATTTAGTTTATTTGGTAATTGGGAATAGGTAATACCGATTACTTTTTTATTACCCAATTCCCTTATTACCAAATTATCTTTCAAGCGCTCTTTCTTTGAATTCAGCATTTTTCTAACTGTGATTTGGAAGGAAAAATGGGTCTATTCTTCATCCTCCCACTCCTCCGGCTCCGCCCTGAATTGTTTCCTCTTTTCAATATCCTCTTGTATAATTTGTTTGAAGTCTTTGTGAAGTGTTTGAATCATTTCCAGGCAAAAATCTGACGTTAGTTTGGGAATCTTGTAATTAATGTTCTCAATGGTATCAGTATGCCAATGCCAGTTTGGGATTTGATCGTTATCATCCGTGGCTAAAAACAGGATTGTTTCATACCCGCGGCTGGCAGGTACGATGGCATCGGTGTAGGCAAGCTTGTACTTCGCTGGTGTAACCTGTTTCAATTTCTCATTTTCAGAAGTTCTTTGTGCAGCGTAAATTAATTTTGGGGAAAATTTATAAAAATTGAGCATGCCTTCTCCAAGATAATAATGAAGATTGCCGCTGCCAATATTATCGAAATTGATGAAAAACGTATTTTCTTTTTCAAATTCATCCGAATATGTTTTTAAAAAATCTGCCATTCCAATCGCGCCAACCTCTTCGCTACCGGTGGCAACAAACCAGAATTCTATTTCCGGGAAAGATTTCTTTTTTATACGCGTCGCTAAATCCAGCATCACGGCAGCACCGGATGCATTATCTGAGGCGCCTTGTACCGGTTCGCCGGTTATTCCTGAATAGATAAGAACAATTATTTGTCCTAAAATATGAACGCCAAATAGAGCGACAAGAATGGTCGTGATTATGTTACTTATCTCAAAATAGCTTAAAACGGACAATAATTGAAGCGCTAAAATGACAAATAAACCAAGCAGAAAATTAAAACGAAATTTACCAACGTTTTTAGGATTCCATAACGGGCCGGATCTGGCAGTATCATAATGAGCCGTAAATATTATTTTGAAAGGCGCGTCGCTGTTTTGTGATCGTCCAACAACATTGTGAGATTTTGAAAAACGAAAAAGAGAAGACAACGGTTTAAATCGTGTGGTGAAATGTCCCCAAAATAGTACGAATCCGGTTAATCCGACGATTATGGAAGCCAAAGGATGAATAAAATAGAGAATTGCCTGGGTCAAAAAAAACGTCGTAATGAAACTTAATTCCCAGGCATAGCGCTGTTGCGATTTGAAGACATCAATGTTGACAACCAACCCAATGGAGCGCATTAATTGATAAATATGCCTGGCGGCCCGGTATTCATTCTCTGACGATGAAACGCGATTTTTAAATATACATAATTCTTCGATAAGTTTTTGTATGCGCATGAATTGCCCCTTAATGTTGTATAATTCTTGTTGTGGAATTTGTTGAAAATTTGTATATTATAGAGAAAATTATTAAAATTTGCAACAAGTATTTTGGGAAATCTTTATTTTAATAATTTAAACTGAAATATTTTTTTGCCACCAAGATTATTATGCCCGAAGGGTACACGAAGACACAAAGCTTAAAAAGCAATTAATAAAAATATAATTCATAATTTTATTTCAAAAAATGATTTTGAATTTCTATTATCTTCTATCTTTTCGTTTCTTCATGACTTGGTGTACCCTGCGGGCATTATCACCTTTGTGGCAAATTTTTATGCCTGTACAGTCACATTATATGAATTAAGGAAATACAGACTGTGAATAATTCAGGTAGGAACTGTTATGTCAGTATTCAAAAATTTTGTAGCGCAATATTACTAACCTGAAAAAATATGACCGATTTAAACGAAAAATTAAAAACCATTTCCAAGTCTCCCGGCGTTTATCTTTTTAAAGATAAAAATAAAAAAGTGATTTACGTTGGTAAAGCCCGGATATTACGCAACCGGGTGCGCTCGTATTTTCAAAGCAGCAAAATTGGAGACGCGAAAACCCAACGATTGATTTCAAAAATTATAGATTTTGAAACCATTGTAACCGATTCTGAAATGGAAGCGTTGATACTTGAAGCGAACATGATTAAAGAATATAAACCGCGTTACAATGTAAATCTTAAAGACGATAAAAGTTTCCCCTACATTAGAGTTACCTATGAAAAATTCCCACGAATTTTTCCCACCAGGAAAATAAAAAAAGATGGCTCAAAATATTTTGGCCCTTACACTGATGTTAGTACTATGCGAGAATTGCTCAAAGTTGCCAAACGGATTTTTCCAATTCGCACCTGTAACCTGGATTTGACAGAAAAAAATATCACAGCCGGAAAATTCAAGGTCTGTCTAAATTATCACATTACAAAATGTATGGGGCCATGCGAAGGATTGATAAATGAAAAAGAATATTCAGAGATTGTGAAATACGTGATTGATTTTATCAATGGAAGGGATAATACGGTTGTTGAAGAGCTTCAAAATAAAATGGATCGGCTGTCTCATAATTACCAATTCGAAAAAGCCGCCGCCGTCAGGGATCAGATCAAAAGCATTAAGGATTTTATTTATAGACAGAAAGTCATTACGCCGGAATCCATTGACCGTGATCTTTTTGTGGCTTATGCGGAAGATGATGATGCCTGTGCAGTGATCTTCAAAATCCGTGAAGGCAGGATTGTTGGCAGGCAGCACTATTTTATGACCGGTGTCGAAGGGGAAACTTTGGATCGGATAATCGGTCATTTATTGATAAGGTATTACCAGCATGCCGATTTTATTCCCGGGGAAATATATCTTCCACTACGGTTGGAAGAAAACGAAAATATTGAAAAATGGTTTTTTGAAAGACTCAACAGCAAAGTAAAAATCTCTTGCCCGCAGCGCGGTGAAAAAGCCAAACTCATGCGTATGGCTTTTCAAAATGCGAAATTGCTGCTCCAGGAATTAAAACTTCAACGTTTTAAAGATAAGGATTTTATTCCTCATTCATTGAAGGCTTTGCAGCGTGATTTGAGATTATCTCGTCCGCCAAAAAGGATCGAGGCGTTTGATATTTCCAACATTCAGGGGACAGATCCCACAGCTTCGCTAGTTACATTCATAAATGGGCAGGCAAATAAAAATGAATACCGCCATTTCAAAATTCGCACAAAATCAACGCCCGATGATTTTGCCATGATGAACGAAGTTATTGAAAGGAGATATTCGCGCCAGTTAAAAGAGAATCAAACATTACCCGATCTTATTATGGTTGATGGCGGAAAAGGGCAGCTATCGGCTGCATTAAAAGTCCTTGAGAAATTGAATATCAAGGAACAACCGATAATAGGACTGGCAAAAAGACTGGATGAAGTTTTTGTTCCTGGTGCTTCGGATGCACAAAACATTCCCAGAACATCATCTGGGCTTCGTTTGCTGCAAAGGATCAGGGATGAATCGCATCGTTTTGCTGTTGAATATCATCGCAAGCTACGCAGCAAACGCTCAACCCATTCGGAGTTGGACGAAATTATCGGAATTGGTGAATCGCGTAAAAAAAAACTGATCCACCATTTTGGTTCATTAAAAAAACTTAAAGCTGCCTCTTTGGAGGAAATTAAAGGTGTGAAGGGGATTCCTGAATCTTTGGCGGAGCGAATTTGGAAGAAGTTTGGTGAGTAGTGAGTGGTGATTGGTTAGTGGTCATGGGTGAGTTGTGATTGATGAATGGTAAAAAGGCAAAGGCAGAGATAAAGGTAAAGATATAGATTAAGATTAATACTCTACGAGCATAGGGGTTGAGATTAAGATCGAGGTTTTAAATTTGGAATTTATTTTAATGAGACGTGCTGCTTTAATATTTCTATTTATTTTATTTTTTCAACTTGTTATTGATAATAACAGCTTCGCTGGTGAAAAATACAACCCCACAACTCTTGTTTATCCGGCGTTTTTACACACTTACGGCATTCGTAAAGCCAGCCGGTTTCATCTTTTTCTTTTCACGCAAAACAAGGTTAAATTTAAAGATCCCCAGGGATTGGCAGTCGTGAGATTAATTTCATGGGAAGATTCTACCACAAAAAATGATGATGATGAAGTAACCGTTTATGGCGTGAATTCCGGGCAGAATTGTATCATTTATAATACATCAATGAAATCTCTTGGGATTTATGGTTTAGAAGAAAAACCGTTTCAAAAATTGAATCGACCAAAAGGAATCGCGGCAAATGAAAAGGGGGATGTTTATGTTGCTGATACCGGCAATAACCGAATTGTAAAATTATTCAACCCGGGACACAATCTGATTTTTAAAAAGAGTGTCGGAGAAAAAGGAGGTAGCATCGGACAGTTTAATCAACCGCACGATGTGGCATTGGACTCACAAGGGGATTTGTATGTTGCTGATTCGGGAAATCATCGCGTGCAGGTTTTTTCTCAAGACCTTAAATCTATTAAAGAGTGGGGCAATGAAGATAGTGCAGCCGGAGAACTGATTTTCCCCACTGCAATTTGTGTGACTGATAAAAAACATCGATGGTCATTTTTCAAAGAAGATTTTGTTGTTGTCATTGATAATGATGGTAAGCGAGTTCAACAGTTTGACTTGAATGGAAAATTTCTTCGGGGAATTTTAGCGTCAACTTTTGGTTATCCGGAAAGTTCATTCGCTTACATTACGATTGACTATTATAACAACATTTACATTAGCGATACAAAAAATCACTGTATTCACAAATTTGATCACAGGCTGAATTATTTAACCGGTTTTGGCAGGCAGGGGAAAGGTAAGAAAGAATTTCTTGAGCCGCGCGGCATCACTATTCATAGACATTTAGGACAGGTTTTTGTTGCCGAAAAATGGGGCGCGCAATATTATTGGGTGGGAACAGATTGTTTTAATTTTGATGTGAAAACATCACCAAAAAATAAAAATATCTTTTTTGAATATTTTTTAACCGAGCCATCTTTTATTACGACTGACATATTAGACAAAGACAAAAGACTGGTAACCAGGCTCTGGGCAAAACGTTTCAAAAAAACCGGAAAACAAGTGGATGCCTGGTCAGGAAAAATTTATGCTTTGGCTGATTCTTTAAAAGAGAAGTATAAAATTTCGACCATCTCTTCCAATTTCAAAAAAGCGCCACCGGGGAATTATATCGTGAAATACAAAATTGAACCGACCTATTCATCATATCATTATTTTGAAAAAAATGTAACCAAAGAGTTTATTAATGAATAATATTTTTGTTGACTTTGTTAAAAATTATTATATATTTATCAAATACAATTCAAGTAATCGTTTTCAAAAAAAATACTTATAATTTTTAAAATTTCATATTAAACCCGAGAAAGGAATTCAGCATGTCCACACTGGAAAATTTATCCACAAACCTGATAAGCGGAAAAGCAGAAGAAACAAAAATTTTCACAAAGCAAGCTCTTGACGAAGGAGTTACACCGAAAGATGTTTTAAATAACGGACTTCTCGTAGGAATGTCAGAAGTTGGCAGACGTTTTAAAAACAATGAATTTTATGTGCCGGAAGTTTTGATCGCTGCCCGGGCAATGAAAGGCGCTATGGCAATCTTAAAACCTTTGTTAGCCGAAACCGGTGTTGAACCGGTGGCAAAAATTTCCATTGGCACAATAAAAGGCGATTTGCATGACATCGGTAAGAATTTAGTTGGAATGATGCTGGAAGGCGGTGGATTTGAAGTGATCGATCTGGGTGTTGACGTAACACCTGACAAATTCATTGCATCCGTGAAGGAGCAGGGAGCTCAGGTAATCGGCATGTCGGCTTTACTCACCACGACTATGATCAATATGAAAGACACTGTTAAAGCGCTTGAAGATGCTGACTTGCGGAATAGTGTAAAAATTGTTATTGGCGGGGCGCCGGTTACCGATTCCTATGCTACTGAAATTGGCGCTGATGGGTATGCACCGGATGCTGCTAGCGCTGTCGATGTTATTAAATCATTACTTTAAAATATGCTTCAAATTAGAGAATTAAGTTATTCAATTGGTGATAAAAAATTACTTTCAGGTGTAAATTGGGTGATTAAGCCTGGCAAGCGTGCAGCGTTAATCGGGCCCAATGGAGCCGGGAAAACAACGTTATTCAGGATACTGATTGGTGAACTTAAAAATGAAGCCGGTAATATTTTTCGTTCCAAAGACTATCGCATTGGATATCTTCCCCAGGAAGAAGTTACTTTTGGAAAAGATTCCATTTTGGAATCAGTTCTTGAAGGTAACAATGAAATAGTTGAATTAGAAAAAAAAATTGCCGGGATGCATGAAAAATTAAAAATCCCTGAATTAAATCAGGAAGAAATACTAATGCGTCTCGGTGATTTAGAACATCGTTATGAAATTCTCGGCGGCTATCGTCTTGAAGCGGAAGCCAAAGCAATATTAGCTGGATTGGGATTTGAGAATAAAGATTTTAATAGTTCCATTTCCCAATTCAGTGGTGGATGGCGGATGAGAACGTATCTCGCCCGCCTACTCATCCAAAAACCTGATTTACTTTTATTAGATGAACCAACCAACCACCTCGATTTACCCTCGCTTGAATGGCTGGAACAATACCTGCTCAATTTCCCTGGAAGTATGGTTATCGTCTCACATGACCGGTTTTTTATCGATCGTCTTGCTCATGAAATTTACGAATTGGAAAGAGGAAGACTCACTCATTATCCGGGAAATTACCACTTTTTCGAAAATAAAAAAGAACAGAATTTAATTTTATTGCAAAAGAAGTGGGAAGAACAGAAAGCTGAACGTGAGAAACAACAAAAATTCATCGATCGTTTCCGTTATAAAAATACAAAAGCGACCCAGGTACAGAGCCGCATAAAACAGCTTGAAAAATTAGAAAAAATTGAACTGCCAACGCCGCCACCCACGCTTAATTTCAAATTGACTGCTGAAATACAAAGCTATAAAGATGTTTTAAAGATAAATAAAATGTCTTTTCGTTATCAAGATGATTGGGTTTTACAGGAAATAAATCTGAGTGTTTATCGCAATGATAGGATTGCAATGGTCGGAGTCAATGGCGCCGGGAAAACAACACTGACCCGGTTAATGGTGGGACAGCTCACTTCGCAAACAGGAGAAGTCAGGATAGGAAAAAGAGTTACTGTCGGATACTATGCCCAACACCAGGTGGATACGTTGAATTTGGATTCCACTGTTTACGGGGAAGTGGAATCAATCGTTTCAACGCATAATATTCCCAGGGTGAGAAATATTTTGGGCGTGTTTCAATTTAGTGGTGAAGATGTTTACAAAAAGATTGGCGTGTTATCCGGTGGTGAAAAAGCGAGAGTTTCCCTGGCAAAGATTCTTTTATCCCCGGTCAATTTTCTAATTATGGACGAACCAACCAATCATCTCGATATGGCATCAAAAGAAGCTCTGGAAACCGCGCTCAAAGATTATGACGGAACCTTGATAATAATTTCACACGACCGTTATTTTTTAGATAAACTAGTGAACAGGGTTATTGAGGTAAAAGATCATCAATTAACTGAATATGAAGGAAATTATTCGGATTATTTGCGGCTCCGGGAATTAAAGCCGGATGATAAAAATCAGACGTCGGAAATAAAAAGGATATCCAAAAGCAGCTCTAAAAAAAATAAAGAACAAAAAAGACTGGAGGCGGAAGCCAGGCAAGAAATCAGCAAAGAAAGGAATAGACTACAGAAAGAAATCGAATTGTTAGAATCAAATATTGAAAAGTTGGAAAATTGTAAAACAGAGTTGGAGAAAATATTAGCGGATCCAACTACTTATAAGCAAGGTATGTTAGCTGTAAATTCGCAGATTGAATTTAAAGAGGTTCAAAAGGAATTGGGGGAGTGCTATTTAAAGTGGGAGAAGGATCAGGGGGAGTTGGAGGATTTATTAGTTGGAGTAAAGAACTAAAATTTGGAGTGCAATCCCTTTATGGATTGCGCATCGCATAAAGGCGATGCACTCCGAATAATTTTTTGTTTTCGGAGTGCAATCCCTTTATGGATTGCACAAAATTTTTGTATAAATTTTAGAGGTGTAATATGTCTTTCAAACTGAAAAAGTATAAACACGCTCCCGCCCATTTATTCATCGATAAAACCTATTACTTTTTCACTGGCGCAGTTTACAAAAAACGTCATCTACTCACCATGCCTAAAACAAAAGAAATCTTTTTAGAAAAGTTAATTCATTTTTGTGAAAAATATGGTTGGAAATTATTGGAATGGGTTATTTTAGAAAATCATTATCATTTTTTAGCAAAAATAGAAAACAGCCAGGATATGCCTGTTATGATAAACTCTTTGCACAAAACAACTGCATTTCATATCAAAAAAGAATTGAATATAGAGGTTAAACCTTTTTGGTATCAATACTGGGATCGCTGGATTCGGGATGATAGACATTATTATGAAACTTCTACTTATATTTTGTATAATCCAATCAAACATAATTATGTAAAAGATTTGAATGAATATCCTTTTTCGAGTTTTCCCATTAGAAAAAGAGAAGAAGAAGATAATTTGAGAAAATACTTTATGAAGTATCGACCGCAAGACGTTAGTTATTATAATGAAATTGATGATTTTTAAAATAATTTTTGCATCGCATAAAGGCGATGCACTCCGAAAACACTTTGGTATTCGGAGTGCAATGCCTTTATGCATTGCGATAAAAAATGGTATAAATGATCAAAAAATACGACGTAACCGCAGCTGGACATATCTGCCTCGACATAATCCCGGAAATACCGAAAACAGGCATAACAGAGATTAGCGAGCTATTCAAACCTGGAAAACTAATCCAGGTTAATGCAGCAAAAATCTGTACTGGTGGGCCTGTCTCAAATACAGGATTCGCGTTAAAGAAGTTGGGACTAAATGTCGCTTTTATGTCGCGCATTGGAAAGGATGAATTTGGTGAGTTAATTGTCAAACGTCTTGCGGAACAAGGGGAAATTTCCGGCATATCAATTTCTAAAAAAGATCGAACGGCTTACACCGTAGTTATCGCACCACCTGGGATCGATCGCTTTTATTTGCATGACCCGGGAGCCAACGATTCATTTTCCAGTAAAGACATAAATGAAAAAATAATTTCCAAAACAAAAATATTTCATTTTGGATACCCACCATTAATTGCTGCATGTTACAAAAATGAAGGTGAAGAACTGTTGAAAATTATGAAGCTGGCAAAATTTTCCGCTGCAATTACATCGCTTGATATGACCATCCCGGATCCCCATAGTCCGGCGGGTAAAGTAAACTGGAAAAAAATACTTAAAAAAGTATTACCATTTGTTGATATATTTTTACCAAGTATTGAAGAGATTTTTTACATGCTTGAGCCTGGTGAATATTTCAAGAGTAAAGAAACAGCCGGATCAAATGATATGGTGGATTATATTCAACCTGAAAAATATCCCCATCTGGCTGATGCGTGTTTGGAAATGGGAGCAAAGATCGTTGCATTAAAAACGGCTCATCGGGGATTTTATGTTAAAACTGGTGATTTGGAAAAATACAGTGATCAATTTGCAGAAATTGAGATGGATTGCAACAACTGGTCTAATCGGGAATTATGGTGTCCCGCTTTTTTTGTACCCAAAATCGCCAGTGCTACTGGCTCCGGTGATTCTTCCATTGCAGGATTTTTAGCGGCATTGCTTAAAGGAGAATCAATTGAAAAAACATTAAAATATGCTAACTGCGTTGGCTTTCAAAATCTGCACGAATTGGACGCGATTAGTGGAATTAAAAATTGGCAAGAGACAACGGAAATGATTGCAGATGAAAAGATAGAATTAATTCCGGTGCTACTTCAAAACAGTGATTGGGAATGGGAAAAAAAGTTGGGTTTGTGGATTGGGAGTAGAGATAATGTTTTTAGGTAGAGGTAAAGGTATAGGTAAAGATATCTAATGATTTTGACTTAAATTATTTTGACTTTTAATTAAAAATGAACCGTAAAATAAAACAAAATGAATTCTTCATCAAACAAAATGAATTCTTCATCGTAAGATGAAAGTTAATTCTTTTAATTCATTCAAACATTTTATAAGGAGCTTTTATGAAAAGGTTTAAATCAAATCATTTTTTGTCCTTTCAAGGACTCATGGCAGTTGTTTTAATCTCAGCAATTGCCTTTCTTTTTATTTCTAATCTGTCTGCAAATCCTCCTGAAAACAAACGACCCCTGATGCGTTTCCCGGATATTCATGGGAACACAGTAGTGTTTGTCCACGGCGCTGACATCTGGAAAGTTTCAGCAGAAGGAGGCGTTGCAACAAGGCTTACAGTTCATGATGGAGAAGAAAGTTTTCCAAAATTTTCGCCGGATGGAAAATTGATCGCCTTTACCGGGCAGTACGACGGTAATGGTGATGTTTACGTGATGGACGAACACGGTGGGAATATAACCCGTGTAACATTCCATCCGGGTGCTGATGGCGTGGTAGGTTGGCATCCAACTAAAAATAAAATTATGTTCACTTCAAGAAGAACAAGTTTTAATCGTTTCTCCCGTCTTTTTCTTATTTCACCTGGTGGAACCGGTTTAGAAGAATTGATTTTGCATGAAGCTGTTCAGGGAAGTTTCTCCCCGGATGGTAAAAAAATTGCCTACAATAGAATCTCCCGTGAGAACAGAACCTGGAAACGCTACAAAGGCGGGACGGCGCAGGATATCTACTTGTTCGATTTTGATAAAATGAAAGACAGTAAACTAACAAAATTTGAGGGCACTGATCGCATTCCCATGTGGATTGGTAATAAAATTTATTTCACTTCTGATCGTGACCGGGTTTTGAATATTTACGCCTATGACAAAACAACCGGTAAAATAAATCAGCTTACATCCCACACAGAATATGATGTACGGCGTCCCAGTAAAGGCGGCAATAAAATTGTTTATGAACTTGGCGGAACGCTTTGGGTTCTTGATGTAACAACACAAAAAACCAACAAAGTTGAGGTTGAAATTAAAGCTGATATGCCTGAAGTAAGACCCTACTGGAAAAAAGCTGCAAGTAGAGTAACTGGTTTCGATTGTTCACCTTCGGGTAACCGGGCATTAGTCGTTGCACGGGGAGAAGTTTTTTCTGTGCCTAAAAAAGATGGTCCCACCCGCAATTTATCTCAAAATTGTAGCGCCCGGGATAAAGATGCTGCCTGGGCACCGGATGGAAAAAGTATCGCTTATCTTTCCGATAAGAGTGGTGAGTACGAAATTTATATCGTTGATGCAAAAGGAAAGACCGAAGCAGTTCGTCTGACAAAAAACAAAAACGGCTATCGCCATACATTGCGCTGGTCACCCGATAGCAAAAAAATCGCTTTTGCCGATCAAACACTTCGCTGCTACTTCATCGAGGTTGCTACGAAAAAAATAACTGAAGTTGATAAAGCCCATTTTGAAAATATTGATGTTTCATTAGATTTGAAACCAATCTTTGATTTCAACTGGTCGCCTGACAGCCGTTATATTACCTATTCTAAAATGAATAAGGAATTGACGTACCAGGCTTATATTTATTCTCTGGAAACAAAAAAATCAACCTGTATTAGCAATGGTATTTTTAACGATTTTAACCCGGTATTTTCCAAAGACGGGAAATACCTGTTCTTCATTTCTAACCGGCGATTTAATCCCACATTTTGTGATTTTGAATGGGAGATGGTTTATAAAAAGGTTGCCGGGATTTACTATGTTACTTTGCAGAAGGACGGTGAGTCTCTGCTGAAATTTAAGAGCGACGAAGAAAAAGTAGAAGACAAAAAGGAGAGTAGCGATTCTAAAGAGGAAAAAGAAAAGAACATCGTTATTGATTTTGATGGAATTTCAAAGAGAATAGAAGCGTTACCCGTTGCCCGTGGCAATTATCGTAATCTTGCAGTTAATGAATCATCCCTGTTTTTTATGAATAAAGATGAAGGTGATTTTAACAGGTTTGAGTACCGTGCTTTTGGTGCAATGGATCTGTATTCTTTTTCTTATGAAGATCAAAAAGAGTCTTCAGTGATAAAAGAAATTGATGGCTACAAAGTTTCCGCAGATGGTTCATCGATTGTTTATAAAAAAGGAGATTCAGTAGGCATCATTAAATCCAGCGCTAAAGATTCCAAGGGCGAAAAATTGGATCTTTCTGATATGAAAATCTGGTTCGATCCTGTAAAAGAATGGACACAAATTTTTAACGAAACCTGGCGGATGGAACGGGATTTTTATTATGATGAAAATATGCACGGCTTGGACTGGAACGTAATGAAGGAGAAATATGGAAAGTTAATTCCTTTTGCTTCATGTCGACAGGATATCCGTTACATCATCGGCGAATTGATCGGTGAATTGAGTACGTCTCATACTTATGTTTTCGGCGGTGATGTTCAGCGCACAGCAGATCGGGTCAATATCGGATTGTTAGGAGTTGACTGGCAGATAGATAAAAAGAGCAACCGTTACCAATTCAAAAAAATTTACCGTGTTTCGGATTGGACTTCCCAGGTATTTCCACCATTGACTAAACCAGGTGTCAATGTGAATGAAGGTGATTTTCTAATCGCAGTGAATGGGGTTGAAGTAACAGCAGATAAAAATATTTACAGTTATTTTCAAAACCAAGCAGGAAAGCAGACGACAATATTAGTCAACAGTACGTCCACAAAAGTTGGTGCAAAGGAATACACGGTTAAACCGCTGCGAAGAGAAAATACCTTGCGATACCTGGATTGGGTTGAACATAATCGACTGTTGGCAGATAAAAAATCTAATGGACAAATTGGTTATCTCCATTTGCCTGATACTTACCTGGGTTCAGCCAGAGAATTTCCAAAATACTTTTATTCGCAGACACGAAAAAAGGGTATTATTGTGGATGGACGTTTCAATGGCGGCGGACTTGATCCGGATATTTTCCTGCAACGGCTGGATAAAAAAGTTTTAGCTTACTGGACACGCCGCTATTCCCACGATCAAACTACTCCCGCCGTTATTACACGAGCACATACAGTATGTATAACCAATAAGCAGGCGGGATCAGGTGGTGATATGTTACCCATGGAATTTCAAATGAAAAAGATGGGGCCTGTAATCGGTACTCGTACCTGGGGTGGATTGGTTGGTGTTTCCATGTTTTTATCAATGATTGATGGCGGCGGACTGTCCTGCCCCGATTACCGCATTTATGATCCGGACGGAAAATGGGTTGTTGAAAACACGGGTGTAACTCCGGACATTATTGTTGACCTCGATCCTGTTGAAGTATCCAAAGGTTATGATGCGCAATTGGAGAAAGCGATAGAGGTGTTAATGAAAAAGATCAAAGAAGATCCCAGACCATGGCCAAAACATGAAGCGATTCCTCAAGATAAATAGTAGAATATAAGTGCGGCGTACTAATGAAGTACGTCGCATCATTATTTGTAAATCCATGAAAAGATAAATAGTGCTTGAACGAAAACTAGCAAAATTTAAAAAAAGCGCCTGTCATTGCGAGCGACGAAGGAGCGAAGCAATCTCTTGATTATTAATCGCTTATTTATGGGATTGCTTCGTCGCTTCGCTCCTCGCAATGACATAATTACCAAAATTAGGGGTTTTCGTTCAGACACTAATTAAAATATCCCACCTGAATTCCAGTACAGTTAAACTGCAATAAAATAGGAACGAAATTTATTTTTACCTTGACATTGAAATAAAAAATACTTACCATAAGTATGTACGTACATACACTACAAAGTCTGACAACAATTATATCTCTTCAAACATTACATTCCAAATGAGCAAAATCGCTAAAACAATTAAAATATCAATCCATCAGGAAAATTGGCTTAAGTCTAGTAAAATAAATTTTTCAGAGTGGGTAAGGAAAAAACTGGATGAGGAGATCCATAATCATTTAAGATTAAAAACTGATTCTCAATTCAAGGCAGTTATATTAGCCGCTGGTAAAGACACCAATCTTTTTCCACTCACAGAAGAAATACCCAAGACTATGCTTGACATCAAAGGAAAAACTGTGCTTCAGCGCCAGGTTGAAATGTTAAGAGAAGTTGGTATCAAGGATATTGCAGTCGTACGGGGTTACCAGAATCAACAGGTAAGCTATCCCAATTTACATTATTTTGATAATGAAAACTATGAGAATACTGGAATTTTAGTCTCGTTATTTGAGGCTCGTGACTTCATGGATTGTAATACGATTGTTTTATATGGTGATATTCTATTTGAAATTGAAACACTTAAAAGACTACTGGAAGAACAAAATGATAATACATTAGTCGTTGATAGAGGTTGGAAAAAACATTATCAAGATAGCAAGGAAAAGCGTCCCCGCCCGCCGGAATTGATGGAATTAACAAATGAAGGAAACGAGATAAGTATTAATTCCACTAATGCCAATTTACCTGGGACAAATTCTACATCAGAATTTATTGGACTGGCTAAACTTTCAATAAAAGCTTGTACTATTCTTAAGGATGTATATAAAAATATTTATCTTCCCGATCCGAATCGTAAATTTCAAAACGCCAAGCATATAAAAAAATCTTCATTTGTTGACTTTATTGCTGAATTGTTAAACCGGAAAGAAAAAGTGAGTGTATTAGAAATTTGGAGAACATGGATAGATATTGACACATTTGAAGATTACCGTAATGCCTGGAAATTTGTAAAAGAATAATCGAAGGAGAAAAATGAAAATAGTTTATTCATATTATGTATTGGATTTAGTCCATAAAGGTCATTTGTTGATGATGAAAAACGCAAAAGCCCTGGCCGGAGAAGATGGGAAATTAATTGTTGGAATTCTCACTGATGAAGCAGTCATGGAAAAAAAACCAAAACCACTATTATCGTTTGAAGATAGAATCGAATTAGCAAATTCCATAAAATATGTGGACCTTGCTGTTGCCCAGGAGACATATTCTCCATTACCGAATGTTAAGGAAATTAGACCTGACATTTTATGTGAAAGTACGAGCCATACTCAAGAAGCAATCGAGGAGGCCAGGGAAGTTATGAAAGCTCTTAATGGGAAGGTTATCGTTTTACCTTACTTCCCGACTCAATCATCATCAGGTATCAAAAATTCGATAATCAGTAATAAAAAATGAATCTCGTACTATTTACTGAATCAGACTTTTGTTTAATAATAGTAGAAATGTCATTCTAAATTCAAAGAAAAGGTGTAGAAATTTATAACATAAACAATCAAGAGAGATCCTTCGTTCGCAAGCCCGGGCAGAAGGATAGGAAAAGCTATTTTTCAGAACTTTATTCACTAAATTACAAGGAGGGTAAATTATGGATGTGACTTCAAAGCCTGTTAGCATTCAGATCAACCAATGGCAAAAAAAGATGTTCTGGTTGATGTGGATAACCTATGCCGCATTTTATCTGGGTCGGGTAAACATCTCGGTAGCATTGCCTGGAATAATGGAGGAATTTGGTTTCACAAAAACAAACCTCGGCATTGTCCTCAGCAGCCTGTTTGCCATGTATGCAATCGGGCAGTTTATTAATGGGCAATTAGGGGACAAAATTAATTCAAGAAGGATCATTACCTTCGGATTAATATCATCAGCAGTATTAAACATTATTTTTGGATTTACCGGTGGTATCATAGGTTTTATGGTTGTCCTTTGGGGATTAAATGGCTATGTCCAGTCCATGGGCTGGGGACCTACTGTAAAAGCGATGGCAAATTGGTTTCCTCAAAATATTAGGGGTAAAATTTCCGGGCGATTAGGCACCTGCTATATTATTGGAGGCGCAATCTCCTGGCTTTTGGCTGGTACGATCATTAAGTTTTTTAATTGGCGTTTTACTTTTTGGTTACCTTCAATTTTAATGGTGGTTATTGCCATTTTTTGGTTTCTTCGCGCCAGAAACGCACCTGAAGAAATAGGATTGCCAAGTTTAG
>JACKQG010004573.1_pt1 | contig 15957 bp, 10 predicted proteins | sample 8237621 | NCBI WGS metagenome assembly JACKQG01 (sample SAMN15677084, study PRJNA649215) | marine metagenome | biome: marine; feature: Black Sea; material: saline water; isolation source: suspended particulate matter (SPM) from the Black Sea western gyre | collected 2013-06-09/2013-06-10 | depth... | reverse complement strand
AACCAATACGGAGACACATTCTAATGGGAGTGTTTAAACTTAAAAAGGGCTATGATATACCTCTACAGGGCAGTGCTGAACGACGTTTAGAAAATGCCCCGAAAACCACAGCGGTTGCAGTCCAGCCCATCGATTTTCGCGGCTTACGACCTGCGATGAAAGTCGAAGCTGGTGATAAAGTCAGCCGCGGATCAATTCTCTTTGTTGACAAGCAGAAGCCAGAGATTCTTTTTAGATCACCAGCCGCTGGAACTGTTCGCGAAGTGGTCCGTGGAGAGCGACGAGTTATTCAACGCGTCATCATTGATGTAGCCGGAGATTCTGCTGAAAAATTCCATAGTTATACTGCAGACCAGGTCAAGGCCCTTTCCACCACTCAGGCCAAAGAAGTATTGCTCAATAGCGGACTCTGGCCAGTCATCCGACAACGTCCTTTTAGCAGAATTGCTGATGTGGAGGCCTCACCTAAGGCCATCATGATTTCGGCTGTGGATTCGGCTCCCCTGCAGGCAGAATCTGATATGCTTCTGGATGGCCAGGAAAAGAAATTTCAATTGGGAATTCAGCTGCTTTCGAAATTAACTGGAGGTAAAATTCACCTCTCCGTCTCAGCGAAGACCAAAGCATTTTTCGCAAACATTTCAGGTGTAGAGCTGCATGAATTTTCAGGTCCCCACCCTGCTGGTAATATTGGAGTACAGATACACCACATTGATCGTATCCAGACTTCAGAAAAAGTCTGGTATCTTTCTCCCCGTCATGTTGCGCAGTTGGGCAGCTTTTTGAGCACTGGCGAGTATCCTGGTTCCAAGACTTATGCTCTTACCGGATCCGAACTGGAAAAAAGATATTACGTCACTGGAACAGAAGGTGCTCTGGTGAGCGATCTACTCAGTACAACCCTTCAGAATTACACCCAGCGTGTCATCTCTGGAAATGTACTTACCGGCATAAAAAGTTCATCCCTGGGGTTTGTGGGTTTTTATGATGATATGATTACTGTCGTACCTGAACTTGAGGGTAGACGGTTTTTTGGGTGGGTACGTCTCGGGCTAAATGCCAACAGCTTCTGGCCCATGTTCCTGTCAAGGTTGACTCCCAAAAAGAAACTCGCCCCAACAACTGATATGAACGGTGAAGAACGAGCTTTCGTCTCCACAGGTGAATACGAGAAGGTCCTACCCATGGATGTTCTACCGGTTCATCTCTGTAAAGCCATTCTGGTTGAAGATATTGAACTCATGGAACAATTAGGCATCTATGAAGTTGCCGCGGAGGATCTCGCTTTGTGTAGTTATATCTGCCCCTCGAAGATTGAGTTTGGTGATATTATTCAAAAGGGTATTGAAGCCATGGAAAAGGAGGGTTGATGGAAATGAAAGCTCTCCAAAAATTATTAGCGACACTGGATGTGAAGATTAAAGAAGGTCCTTTCAAGATTGTTCATCCCATGTTTGGTGCTATTAACACTATGTTGTTCACACCGGGTCATGCTACTACAACTGGACCTCATATCAGAGATTCAATCGATATGAAGCGCTTCATGGGTATAGTTATCTTTGCTCTGGTACCCAGTATTCTGGTTGGTTCATACAATGTGGGTGCCCAAGCTGGTGTAGAGGGCCTCTTTGCGGCCTTTCTATTTGGCTTTATCAAGTTGCTTCCCATCATTGTTGTCACCTATGCCGTAGGTCTGGGCTGGGAAATGATCTTTGGCCATATCAATGGTCATGACATTCATGAAGGTTTTCTGGTAACAGGTATCCTACTGCCTCTCACCCTGCCCCCTACCATTCCACTGTGGCAGGTTGCCGTGGCTGTATCCTTCGGGACAGTCATCGGGAAGGAAGTTTTCGGGGGAACAGGTATGAACCTGTTAAACCCTGCTTTGACAGCACGTGCCTTTCTATTTTTCACCTACCCTGGAAACATTTCAGGTGATAGCGTATGGGTTGCTCTGGATGGATTTACAGGAGCTACGCCACTGGCTGCAGCAGCCGCTTCAACAGGACCTGCAGTTGACGCCTTAAACAGTGCCGGCTTTTCAATGAGCGATATGTTCTTTGGATTTGTGCCGGGTAGTATTGGTGAAACCTCAACCATTGCTATCCTGATTGGTGCTGCCATTTTGCTCATCACGGGTGTTGGGAGCTGGCGAATCATGCTGGCCACCGTCATTGGGGCTTATGGTATGGCTCTGATCGTTCAATTTTTTGGTGGTGATGTTGCTGGCGGTATGCGAAGCTTACCACCTCACTATCATTTAATGTTGGGTGGCTTCATGTTTGGAGCTGTATTTATGGCCACCGACCCTGTCTCTGCCGCAGGAACCAATGCTGGTAAATGGGTTTATGGAATCTTGATTGGCGTCATGGTCATCCTGATCCGGGTGTTCAACCCCGCCTATCCGGAAGGCATGATGTTAGCCATCCTATTTGGGAATGTATTTGCACCACTGATTGACCACTTCGTGGTTCAGGCGAATATCAAAAGGAGGCTGAATTATGGCAAATAAGCCTCGTATAACCAAAGCTTACACCCTTGGTTTTGCTGCCGCAGTAACCATGGTATGCAGTGTATTACTGGCGTCTGCAGCGACCCTGCTTAAGGAACGTCAGGATCAAAATATTCAATTGGATATCAAGTACAACATATTGAGTGTACTCGGTCTTGTAGAATCCAAAGATGTTGAAGCTCAGATCATATTTGATCTCTATGATGATAACGTTAAAACTTTTGTTGTAGATGTTGAAGGTAACAAGGTGAATGATCGCAAAGCTGAGGAGATCGATCCCAAGACCGAACCAGATCTGCTCCCGGTTTATGCTCGACAGGATGGAGAAGTGATCACCGCTTATTGTATTCCTACTCAGGGAAAAGCACTTTGGTCAACGGTAAAGGGTTACATCGCTCTGGAACAGGATCTCAATACTATTAAAGGTATCACCTTTTATAGTCATGGAGAAACCCCGGGTCTGGGTGGTGAGATCGACAAGGAATGGTTTACATCCGCCTTTAAAGGAAAAACAATCCTCAATAAAGCTGGGGAGATCGTTTCTGTTGAAATCGTAAAGGGTAAAATGCGTTCAGACGAGAAGAATTCTGAACACAAGGTGGATGGCATTAGTGGAGCCACTCTAACCACCAAAGGATTGAATGAGTTTATCAAGTCTACACTGGAAAAATATGAACCTTTCTTTAAAACCCGTCGGGGAGGCACATCATGAGCCTGCTGAGTAAAAAGAATATGGTCTTCCTCAAAGATCCGCTCATGGACAATAATCCCATCTCCACTCAGGTGCTGGGAATTTGTTCTGCTCTGGCCGTCACTGTACAATTACAGACTGCCATTGTCATGTCCATTGCGGTAATCAGTGTCATCTCAATATCAAACGTATTGATTTCGCTGATTCGGAATAAGGTTCCTTCTAATATTCGGATCATAATTGAGTTGGCGATTATTGCCTCATTGGTAATTCTGGTGGATCAAGTGTTAAAAGCCTTCCTCTATGATATAAGTAAGCAATTGAGTGTGTTTGTGGGATTGATCATCACGAACTGTATTGTTTTGGGACGTGCAGAGGCTTTTGCTCTGCAAAACAAACCCTGGCCAAGTTTTCTGGATGGCGTAGGAAATGGGTTGGGTTACAGTATGATCCTCATCGTTGTGGCTTTTGGGCGCGAACTGTTAGGGTCTGGGACACTGTTTGGTTTTCAGGTCATCCCTGACGCCGCTTATACAGCTGGATATCAGAACATGGGACTCATGGTTCTCGCACCAGGAGCATTTATTCTCCTGGGTTTGATCATTTGGGTTCAACGTACCATTACTGGTACGGTAGCGGATTAGGAGGTTGATGATGGAAAATCTTATCAGCCTGTTTGTTGAATCCGTATTTGTTAATAATATCCTGCTGGCCTACTTCCTGGGCATGTGTTCATTCCTTGCTGTATCGAAGCGAGTGGATACCGCTATCGGACTGGGGCTTGCAGTAATCTTTGTTGAAGTAATTACGGTTCCTGTGAATTGGGCCATCTACCACTATCTGCTAGCTCCCGGCGCACTTGCCTGGGCCGGTTTGCCTGATGTAGACCTAAGCTTTCTGGGCTTCATCTCCTACATTGCTGTTATCGCTGCTCTGGTTCAGCTTGTGGAAATGATCATAGATCGCTATAGTCCTGCCCTGTATAGTGCTCTAGGTATTTTCTTGCCTCTCATCGCCGTGAATTGCGCCATTCTGGGTGCATCATTGTTTATGGTAGAAAGGGAATACACTTTTACCGAATCTGCGGTATTTGGGTTGGGGTCAGGAGTTGGTTTTGCTTTGGCAATTGCCGCCATGGCAGCCATCCGTGAGAAGCTTCGCTACTCCCATATACCTGATGGTTTGCGCGGTTTAGGAATCACAATGTTAATCACCGGACTCATGGCCATGGCCTTTATGAGTTTTTCCGGCATCAGTCTGTAGAGGGGGCAGTATGAGTATTCTAGGCTTAATATTGCTAAGCACCCTGGTGTTCACAGGGACGATTCTGATCCTGGTGGTCATTCTTAATTATGCCACATCCAAATTGGTTCCTTCTGGAGATGTGAAAATCCTGATCAACGGTGATGAAGAAAAATCTGTCATTGGCCCTGCCGGACAAACATTGTTGCAGACTCTGGCCGCGGAAAAAATCTTTCTACCATCAGCTTGTGGTGGTGGTGGGACCTGCGGCATGTGTACCTGCCAGATTGATAACGGTGGTGGCGAAATATTACCCACTGAGAAGCCGCACCTTACCCGCTCAGAGATTAAGGATAATGTCCGCCTGACCTGTCAGGTTAAGGTTAAATCTGATATGGATATTCGTATCCCAGACGAGATCTTCAATATCCAGAAATGGGAGTGCGAGGTTGTTTCCAACGAAAATGTTGCAACATTTATCAAGGAATTTGTGGTTAGACTCCCTGAAGGTGAAAATCTTGATTTTCGTGCTGGCGGGTATATTCAAATTGACATTCCACCTCATAAATTGGATTATTCCGAATTTGCAATCGAGGATGATTATCGTGGCGATTGGGATAAATTTAATATGTGGCGCTATCACTCCGAATTGGATGAAACCATCTTTAGGGCCTACTCAATGGCCAACCATCCAGCAGAGGGGAACATTGTGATGCTCAATGTGCGTATCGCCAGTCCTCCCCCTGGAATGGATGTTCCTCCAGGTCTGGCCTCCTCCTACATTTTTAACCTGAAACCAGGTGATAAGGTGATGGTCAGTGGCCCCTATGGAGAGTTTTTTGCCAAAGATACAGACCGTGAGATGTTGTATGTTGGTGGTGGAGCAGGAATGGCACCGATGCGTAGTCATATCTTCGATCTGCTCAAATCCAAGCATACCAAGCGGAAAATATCTTTCTGGTATGGCGCTAGGTCCAAGCGTGAAATGTTTTACGATGATGAGTTCAAGGCGCTGGCTGAGGAGTTCCCAAATTTCAGCTACCATGTCGCCCTCTCTGATCCTCTTGAAGAAGACAACTGGGATGGTCCCATAGGATTCATCCATCAAGTGGTTCAGGATCAGTATCTTTCTAACCATGAAGCACCTGAGGATATTGAGTATTATATGTGCGGACCACCCATGATGGTGGATGCTGTAGATAGTATGTTATATAATATGGGTGTTGAGAAAGAGATGATCGACTACGACAGTTTCTAGTTCATCATAATAAAACTACTACAATAAAAGGTTCGGGTTATCCGGACCTTTTTTGTTACATTTGAGGACAATTAGGAGGCTTTGATATGAATGCAAAAATTAATCTAGTTTCGAAGTATATTTTTGTCGCATTATTGGTTTGTCTCCCTCTCTCCCTGGAAAATTGCAGCACCGACAGAGTTGAACTCGCTGAATTTGCTTTTAATGGATCAACAATGGGCACAACCTACCATATCATTATTACGGGGCGTCCCATTGACGCACAAGAACGCAGCGCCATTGCAACCAGTGTAGATAGCGCATTACTGGATTTTAATCGCATTTATTCTACCTACGAGGACCAGAGCGAAATATCGCGTTTTAATCGGAATGAGAGTATCCATCCCATTCCAGTCTCCCAAAAATTATTGCAGGTGGTAGCAGCAGGTCAAGAATTTTGCATGGCTTCAGATGGCGCCTTCGACATTACTGTCATGCCCATAGTTAATTTCTTCGGCTTTGGTTTTAAACTCGGTGAGAATCGTTTCCCTACTGTAGATGAAATTGACTCCTGGCTCCAATTGACTGGTTGTGACAAATTGGAAGTAGGCGATTCAGTGTTAACTAAGTCTGATCCACGAATCACCATCGACCTGAGTGCAATCGCCAAAGGAGATGGATCTGATTATATCGCTAAATTTCTCATGGATAAAGGCCATAAAAATATCTTTGTAGAAATTGGTGGAGAAATCGTGGTTCACGGCCACAATAAGGAAGGTGAACTCTGGAAGATTGGGATAGACCGGCCTACTTTTGGTGGGTCCCCTGGTGCAGACCTGCAACACGTCATCCAATTAACAAATAAGGCCATCGCCTCCAGCGGAGACTATCGCAATTATCGTGAAGTCGAGGGCAAACGCATTTCACATACCATAGACCCTCGAACTGGTTCTCCCATTAATCACAACCTGGCTTCTGTGTCGGTTATCGCCAATACCTGTCTCCTGGCAGATGGTATATCCACTTCTGTGATGGTCATGGGTCAAGAGGAAGGGTTGAGCTGGCTGGAAGCTAAGGATGATGTAGAAGGCTTGCTGATAACTCGAGAACCAGATGGATCTTTCAAGGAGTACATGACCAGCGGATTTAAAGAGTATATTTTTGAATAATCTATAGCTGGTGTTGTTTTATCCAATTCAGTACAAATTTTTGAATATCTTCCCGATTTTCTATAGCGATATCCTGTTGATCCAGATAGGGTCCCAGGGCACGTTTGAGTAGATACAACTCCATATTAACCGGATCATATTCAGCGCTTGTTTCCATTAATCCCCTTGAATCTAATGCCTCAATCATTCCCACGAGATACTGGCTAATCCTGGCCATTTTGGCATAATTTAAATTTTCAGGTATATCGCTCTGCTGATGATAGTGCTCCCATCGTCCACAAGTGAAAAACAAATAGGGTTCACCATGTTTACGTAGGACATGATGATCACTCAAATCTCCTACATATCGATTTAATGTGGCAATATTTTTGAGACCATCTGGAGGCTTGGTCTCTGTTAAAATCTCAGCCAATTCCTGGTGGCTCTCTGCACCAAAAATAAAGAGCAGTTCTTCAAATCCTTCCAGGGGGATATCATGGCCTACGAGATCCAGCACAAGACCTGCATGGATAGGGTTTTGGAGTTGTTTTTCATAAAATTTTGTGGAGCCCATATGTTCTGATAAAAAACGTGGAGGCTCTTCCGCATCTGGAAAAAGAATTATAATATCTCTTTGCAGATTGATTGTTTTCAGTGCTTCCAGCACTTCAAACCAAATGGCTATAGCTGCAGCGTTATCATCTGCTCCAGGTTGGTCGCCACAGGTATCATAGTGCGCAACCAGAAGGATTGGCTTCAGGGTTCGGTCTAATCCTGGCCGAACACCTGCAAGATTGGTATAGAGCGTTAATTCAACCTGGTAGGACAATTCGTACGATTGCTCCAGGTAAGGTTCCAGACCTGATCCCAACATGCGCTCTTTGAGATATTCAACGGCCTTATCATGACCAGAACTACCCACCTTACGAGAGCCAGGTGCGGCTAATTTTTCAACATCAACTTGTAACTGTGATAGCATTCCATTCCCCGTTTATAATACAGACACATCAGCTTAATTTTACATAGCACAATGGCAACCAAAATTGCTGGGTTTTATAGATGTAGTAACAATTTCTCGATGGTTACCGGTGCCGAACCTTCATAGTGGTTATTCACGTTGAGATAGACATCCATACCAGATTGATCGACCATTTTTCTTACGAGACGGGCAATACCTGGTATTTCTTGATCCTTTGAAGCAACCACCTGGTTCCACGTTTTTCCTGTGGTCTTTTCAATACCCTGACGATCGGGTCCAAGGAGACGAATAATGGAGGTCCCTTTCAGGAGAGTAGCATAATTCGAATGGACTTCCTGGATGTCAGGCATGTAGTAACCCTGGCAAAAGGTGTGACCCACATTGTGCTCAGATAAAATCTTAAAATAATTGTCATTAAGGAAATTTGGATTCCGGATTTCCATGCAAAGGGGTATGGATGTATCTATGGTTTTTACGAAGTTCACAAATTGTTCTAAAAATAACTGGGGTGATGGCATTTTGACTTTATTGAGATACTCAAACTGGAGATTTATAGCACCAATCTGTGGGCGCATTTCTGCCAGAGAATTGAGAAAAGTCTGGTAGAGATCAGGAGATAAAAAATGTGGGTTTTCCACCAGGTCACCTGAGGTGTGGCTCTTGTATAAGTGGGTGAGACTCAGGCTATTAGGAGCCTTTATGACAAAACGAAATTCATCAGGGACCGATCCCACATATTCCTTAACTACCTCAGCTTTTGGTAAGACAACTTTGTCGATGCCAAATAGGGACCAAAACCATTGATCGATCTCTACAGACTTATACTTTCTGGCATATTCCTGAAGAAAATTCTCCGGTTTATTTGAGTCATAAACCAGGCCTTCCCAGGAAGGATATTTCCAACTGCAGGTACCAATGTGTAAGTGTCCAGCCATGAGAGAAGATAGATGAATTTCTGCTAAATCGAATAGAAGATCAATTGGAATGCCAACTCAAAAGCTTTCCTTTTACCCAATTTTTGTGCCTTTTACAGCTTTATAAAACTCAGGACATTAACGCCAGTTAAAAATGTCCTCAGAGAATTTGGCGTGGAGCGCAAAATACAGGTTATGGTACTGGTAATCCAGGAAGCTAAAATCAGCATCTGAATAATTTTTCAAGATGTACCCCACACCGAGTTGAATGTTTTGATAAACCAGATAATCGACTTCTGCAGCGAGACCAAATGCACTCTCACTGTAAGGAGCCATATATATAAAGCGTGCATCAAGAATACCGCTCAATTCATTTGTATAGGCATACTCAGCTCTTGATTGAAAGAAATAGGTTTGAGTGCTGATACTTTCATCAAAAGCAGCATCATCATCAAGCACATACCTGGTAGCAAAGCGGGAAGCTAAACCAATTTGTTTATTAATTTGCCAGTATGAATGTACTGAGAAAATGTAGCGGTCCTGTCGTATTGGAGTAGCGATCTGACTGTTACGATCTGAAACGTAAGCCAGCTTCGCAAGGGCGTTGATCTGATCAGAGTCCTGTGGTCTATATGCCAAACCAGCCTGGTAGTTTTCACGGGTTTGGGAGCCCATATTGCCAATCTTATATCTATTTTCCCAGTGATCTAATTTTGCAATTGCCCCAAAACCAGCAAAGATTCGCATATCACCACCAAGAGTAATTACACGTTGAAGGCTATTGGCATCATCTCTGATCTCATACTTACCAATGGCTTTCCAGGGCATCTCGGGGAGATATTCAAATGAAAGCGCCATGGCCTGATGACTGGGAGTTGGAATCTCAAATGAATCTACAGTAGCTGTATTTTCAAGTGAAACATTCACAACGAGATCCTCACGTACATACCATTTATTCTTCAATCCCAGTGTGGCTCGATTGCGTTGATCTCCAGTAATTCCACCGATCTCATATTTACCCTCGATATCAGTGTTCTCACCCAGTATGGACCTGAAGCCCAGGACACTCTGGCGATTGACGCCTGTGCCCTGAATAAAGCGGTATTTCCAGTAGACCTCAAGCTGTTCTGTAATTGGATAAACCAGTCCAACACTGCTATTGGTAGGTTTAGTTCTGTTGTTGAAACTCAAATTCTGTTCATGCTCAAAAACAGCCTTGATGTGTTCCAGCAGCAAGACATCGTACTGAGCTTTTAGAAGATTGGAGAAGTCTTTGCTCAACAGACTATCTGAGGCATCAAATTTCTCCCTGAGTGAATTTTCATACCCGAACTTAAGGGTGGAATTTTCTTTGACGCGACGCTCTACATGCATATTGAATACACGACTCTCGTGAGTATTATTCGTACCTATTGAACCATTCTGATCATAATACTCAGAAGTAATTTTACCGTATTTTTTAGAATCATATTTTGCATTCAAACCATATTTGAATGAACCACGTTCGGTTCTGCCTCCCACCTGTGACGCATTCACAAAGTCATCCCCCACTGCGCGAATGTAGCCCTTTAGATTTAACCCGGGATAGACATCATCAACCTGGACTTCTGTCTTGATTGCACTCCCGACAGTCACGCTATCAATAAAATCATTGGGATTCCGGGATTGACCAATTTCTGCTGAAACGGTAATCTTATCGTTTACAGGTACATTGGCATCAATACCATACAGCATATAGTTGGCTGTGGCACGTTGTTCTGTGAGAAATGTGGTACCCACCGTGATTTTTTCACCGGGACCTAATTTACTCCTGTGGCGAAATCCACCAATCCAGGATCGGGAATTTGAGCCTTGAAATTCGTAGGATACCACAATGAAAATTGGGTTCCCGGCGCCATCAAGAGAGGCGATAGGTTGTTTGAACATTAAAGTTCCATCAACATAGTTGATTTCATAATCAAAAAAGCGGGTGAGGGTTTTGGTTTCCAGTACAGTCTCAGGATGATATCTGTCTTTGGTAACGATTCGTATTTTTTCGGAGAAACGAGTTACACTACCATTGTTCAGATAATAGAAACCACTAATTCCCTCACCCCTAATCTCTTCCTGCTCCATGGATCTATCCGTGGCAGTAGTAAAAGCTTGAATTTCATGATTCTTATAAAGATAAGAACCAAGCAATCCATTAAAGGTACGGTTATAGGCGGTGAATTCATTGTCGGTCATGCTGGTGTTAAAATCACCAAGCAGCACAAAGGATTCATTTTGTTCAAGTTTAGCAAATAATTTTGATCTGGACTGCGCATCAAAGGTGATGGTGCTGGCATCACCAAATAAGGGGTATTGTTCCTGGGGATCAACATCAACGAAGAGTTGATCGAGATAGCCTCTATCTGTATCCAGAGAGGCAGTCAATCGTAGACCAGGCTTTATACTTCCCTTGGCATAGAAGGCAGTACGTCCGCCCAGCAGTACATGGTCGCCCAATTGGGCACTATTTCTGTTTATGATGCCAAAATGCGGCAAGTCATTTGGATCTTGATCTTTACCCAGGGTAGAAAGACTCCCACTGGTTGCACCAACCAGGAGTAAAGGTTCTTCAGGAATCGTATAGCTGACATTGAATTGCTGGCTATATCCAGTAGCTTGAATATCCAGAGTCGAACGTTCGGTAGGTTCATTTCCAGATTGAATTCTTAATGATACAACGCCTTCAACTACTTCTGCCTGGTGTCCTGTGCTATGCTCATCATAATCTTTATCAATCAACGTACCTGAGGACAATTTCAGAGTCACGACCTTAACGTCATGTAATTGATAGTCCCATTCGTCAAATAACTCAAATTTGTATTTACCAATGCTTCTACCATCAGCAGGTAGGATGATATCCCCTGAAGCGCTTTTTATTTGGCCCACTGGACCGAGGACATGAATCTTCTTTTCAGCAGTAAAGGTTTTATCTCCCACACCTAGTGCTTCCACTCTCAGCGAAACTGGACCTGCAGGAACACGAACGCTTAGAAAATCCAGGAGTCCATCAATTCTTATAACCTCACTGGCTACTTCAACATCATTAACAAATAGTGTGGCTGGTGAACCAGCTTTTCCAGCAACTGTAACTGAAATATTATTCAGCTTACTCACTGCATTATCTTTTGGCTCCAGCATGAGTATCTGAGCAAAAAGTGTGGTAGATAGGAGTAGACCAGCCAGTATTGAAAAGAGTCTATTCATTGCCAGATTCCGATTCTTGTAAATTTACTCTCAACACTTTCTCAATATTGCTGGACAGTGCTTGTCCTTGATTAAACAGCTGAACATTCATAAAGAGTTCACGTACGCCCACGACCCCTTCAGGAGCGTTAATCTGCACTGGCGAGACAATTTCCAGACCACCAGCTTCAAGTGTTTGACCCCATGTTTTGAAGGTACCTGCAACATCAACATACTCCAAATCTGTTGGAAGCGCTAGTGTAATAGCAATGGAGTCAGCAGTGGCATAGGCTGGATAGCTCATGTTCAGCAACAATGTTGATGATTGGTTAGCTGGAATACTCAGGGCAGAATCCGGTGACATGCTTTCAAATGCATTCACTGGAATAACGATCTTCTGCCGCAGTGATTCTTTAATTAGATCAAGTTCCAGAAGGGCAGCTTCACCGACTTCAGCATTCACCAGTACTTCAACTCGACGGTTGGTTGAGCGGCCAATCCAGGTTTCGTTGTCGCCCACAGGATAGTGAGGACCTAATCCATGAGTATGAATATTCTCTGGATTCAAATTATAATTCTCAATGAGGAAATTCTTAACACTGATTGCTCTCCAGTCAGATAGCAACATATTGAATTCCAGGCTACCACGATCATCAGTGAAACCCTCAATAACAATCTCAATATCCGGCTGCCAGGAGAGGAAGTCACCCAGTTTACGAAGACTTGGTTCGGCGGAAGGTTTGAGGTCTGCGGAACCAACGTCAAACTGTGTACCCTCGAGGATCATGTTGAATGACAGAGTTTCAACCAGGGTTGAAATGCGAGTTTCAAGCGTATCGGTTACAATCAGGTTTCCATCTTCATCCATGAGTTCAAGGTGAGCAGAAACTACACCGGTATTCTGGACTAATTCATAATCATCTGGCTTCATGGCAACATCAAATTCTGTATGTTTCTTAGCATCCCAATCTCCGAAGCTCCATATATCGCGCTCTTCAGAATTGACAATGGGATCCAGAAGCGTAGAATCAAGAATGGCAGTACCAGGTTTATAGATAAATCCTGGAGGTAATTCCTGGTGGAAACGTACGCTGCGAATAGGTATTTCACCTGTGTAATTGATATCATACATGAACTCAAGCTGGTTGAATTTAGAATCTTCTTCAGCAGCATTGAAGAAGATCATTTCTACACGACGATTCAAGGAGCGACCTTCTGGAGTATTGCCATCTTCAATAGGCTCGGAAGCACCCATACCCACAGCAGTGATACGTGATTCGCTGATACCCATGGTTTGAACCAGATACGTTCTGATAGCCAATGCTCTGGATTCAGAAAGCTCCTGATTATCTCTAAAACCACTTCCAGGAGCAACGGGGAGATGATCTGTATGACCCTTGATATCTAAGTTGATCTGGGTCTGCCATTTCATTAAATCGCCAATATTCCTGAGTTCATTAAAAATTTCACTCTGCAGTGTTGCTGAGCCAGAAACAAACCCGATTCTAACCAGAAGGCTCCAGGGTTTATACACGAGGAGTCTAAATTCTTCTGTGAGCATCTCTGTTTTCATTTCCAGAGTTGACTCTTTGCTCAGGACACTGAAAAGTTCCAGTTTTTCTAATGGAATGTTGATGTTAAGACTATCGCCTGAATAGAGTGTTCCATTCCACATATTTGCAGCTAATCCAAGAGAATCAACAGTCGAATCGACGGAGAAGAGTCTACCATATGAAGGCAGGCTGCTATCGTCAACACGGAGGGTCAAATCACCCAGGGCTGCTTTCTTAAAGGTGAATCTACCAAGACTATCGGTCATGGTGGCTCTTGTATCATTCAAGAGCATGACGAGGTCAGATTGAACCTCTTCGTCTGGATCAAAAATGCCGTTACGATTCTTATCATAAAAGGCAGTACCAGTAAGTTTACCAGGTACTGATATTTCTCGTAAGGCGAAATTTGATTTAGCTATACTTGCAGCAGCGACGCGTACCATCTTACTCTGAGTATCACCAAGATAATCTGGAGAATCGAGGATTATCTCGCTCAGGGCTGGAAGCGTACGTTCGTTGACACGGATGACATGCATACCAGCTTCAACATCAGGAACACTGTATTTTCCGTATTCGTCTGTGATGATTCTAGCACCGTTTTCCATAATGAGCTCGACATCTTTCACAGTCTCTTCGTTCTCATCATGAATTCCGTTGGCGTTGGTGTCATAGTAGACCTTACCGATAATAAGACCACGATCGCTAAACAGACCCGGTTTCACAACAACATCAGCAGTTGCAAGATTGGAAATCACAGGGAAGCCCAGCAGGGTGTGTGCCCTGGCCATAACTTCATTTGTGTTGGTTCCCTCGCGACTGTTCATACCAGCAATGATGCGGTATTTCATCGTGAAGGTATCACCTGGTTGTAAGGTATCACCGATTGTCCAGGTCATTGCCAGACGTTTGCCGACTGCTTCCTGGATATTGGGATTACCAATTTTTGAATCATTCAGGTAACTGGTGTTCTTGCGGAATTTAAAACCATAAGGCAGCACATCTTCAACGACAAAATCATGGATAATGTCATCTGCACTGGTATTGGTCATTCTGATAGTATATGTGACTACATCGCCGATTTCAATAACACGACGATTACTCTGTTTAGTGACTTTGAGGAAGGGGAAGATAATCTTCGTCTTCGCTCTGGAATTTACATTTCTGTCACTCCAGGTACTATCGAGTGTACTTGCGACTAAGGCCTTATTCTCAATCCAACCGAGACCAGCATCAATTGTGATCTTGGCATCGAAATCGATGTGGAGTGAGTCCCCGAGTTGAATATCACTTCTACTGAAGCTCATCTCATTGGTAATGGGATCCAGACCATTGTATATGGTGTTCACATCAGTTACGATGGTATTATCGATTAACTCAAGTCCGTTGGGTAGGTAATCAGTTACAAATACAGAATCGATGAACGTGATATCCTGAGTACCAAAGTCCAGCCTGTAATGCAATGTATCACCAACTGCTGCTTCAAGCTTGTCCACCGTTTTAATCATATAGAAGGGTGAACTTCTCAAAGTAACATTGGCATTTACAACATACAGACCTGGGGTGGTGAGATTCACATCAAGACCACCATCACTATAGGAGCTGATTCCATTGTAAACAACTGTCAGACTATAGGTACCTGGTGAGAGGTTGGTAAAGAAGTACTTACCTGTAGAATCCGTGTATGTGGAATCAGTCATATGATGATCAGAGGTCTTTGGAAGTGTAGTGGTAGAATCAATGACTTCGCCATTCACGATGACCAGGATGCTGTCTTCAGATATGATCTGACCAGTAACCTCGTCATAGAGAAATCCAGATACAGAGTTGAGATTGGTAACCAGGCTACCTTCACTTGGCGTATTAATCTCAATTTCCTGTACGGTCTCGTAAGGAACACCATTGTCCCCGATCAGTGTATAGATAATCTGATAAAGATCGTCTTTATAGATAGGAATCAGGTAATACCCATTTGCATCGGTACTGTCATGGCCTGCATAAGCACCACTTTCGACATATCGTAATTCGACTCTCACATCTTCTTCTGGATTACCTTCATAGTTGTAGATAGCTCCATCGAAGGCACCGATGATGAAGGTGACTTGAGTCGTGTCATCAGCCCATTGGGTTGGTGCAAATATGGCTCTTCCATAAGGAGTAGCTATAACAGATTCAAAGGTAACTGTGTCAGCAACCAATGTACTGTAAGCCACACCATCAACGGTTGATGTGATCGCAACTGAGTCAGGAATGGTTCCAAAGTCAGTATAGAAGTTCACGTCTACGCCATCTGGAACAGGATTGCCCAGGAAGGAATAAACATGAGCTGACAACGTTGATGTAGCAGCACCATTTCCAAGAATTGTTCTAGGCTGTGCATCCACAACAATACTGAGAGGAAGAATGTTGGTTGTGTTTAGCCGTTTAGCATTATGGACATGAAAGTCTAATTTATTAAGAGAGACTTT
>JACKQG010004572.1_pt1 | contig 15958 bp, 15 predicted proteins | sample 8237621 | NCBI WGS metagenome assembly JACKQG01 (sample SAMN15677084, study PRJNA649215) | marine metagenome | biome: marine; feature: Black Sea; material: saline water; isolation source: suspended particulate matter (SPM) from the Black Sea western gyre | collected 2013-06-09/2013-06-10 | depth... | reverse complement strand
GGTTTCATCACCTTCATGGGGAGCGATGCCCTGAGCTTCCCGGCCTTCGAGTACAGAGCCTCAGATGCTGGCCTGGTCCCTGCGGAGCCCTACGGCGAGATAGCCGAGCATGCTAGCCGCTTCCTCTGGGAGCACCGGGCCCTCGACCTCACGGCCCAGGCCTTCGTCATCACGGCGGCGGTGATCTGCTGCCTGGCGCTTATCAAGCCCTCGGAGGTGGAGGCCTGATGATGCCCCTGGCTCCATTCGTCGCGACGACGGTCATCATGATCATCATAGGGCTGGGATGTCTCATGTTCAAGAGGGACATGGTCCGGCTCCTCATCGGGGTCGAGATACTCTTCAACGCGGCGAACCTGTTCTTCATCGCCCTCGCCACCCAGAGCCCGGGTATGATCGATCCTTTCGCCCACTCGGTGGTCATGATGGCCATCGTCCTGGACGGGACGGTGATCGCCGTCGGCCTCGCGATGGTGCTCAACGTCTACAAGCACTACAAGACTATCGACATCAGGAAGCTGAGGCGGTTGAAATGGTAGCCCAAGACTTCATCATAAACGGTTTCCAGCTCCCCCTCCCACTGGCGGTTCTCCTCCTGGGAGGCCTCGCTTCCCCATTGGTCGGGATCTTGTCCAGAAAGTTCGAGGTCAAGAAGATCCAGGAGGCCTGGATGGTCATAGTCTCCGCGAGCGCCCTCGTTACCGTCTACCTGCTCTACCAAACGGTCAAGGCGACGGCCAACGAGATTCTCGTGATCGGGATGTGGGGGCAGGCGCCCCCCCTCGCGGGCTGCTTCGAGATAGACATGCTCCGCGTCTTCATGGCGGGGAGCTTTGGCTTCCTGGGATTATGGTTTGCCGTCTCCTCTGTGAGCTACATGGAGAGGGAGACCCGCCTCACTGAGTTCTACACCCTGGTCACATTCATGATGGCCGGGATGACCGGTATTGTCATGGCTGGGGACCTGTTCACCCTGTTCGTCTTCTGGGAGCTTATGGGCCTCTCCAGCTACGCCCTGGTCGCCTTCCTGAAGCGCACCTGGGGGCCAATAGAGGCCGGCTTTAAGTATCTCATGATGAGCGCGACGGCCGGCGCCTTCCTCCTCCTCAGCATGGCCATCATCTACGGCATGACGGGGTCCCTCAACTTCGCCGTCATCGCCGACAGCCTCAGGGGCGCCCCGTCTTCGCCCTGGATCTTCATCCTCTTCAGCACCCTGGTGGTCGGCTTCGGCGTAAAATCGGCGATCGTCCCACTCCACACATGGCTGCCGGACGCCCACCCGGAGGCCCCTAGCCCCATCAGCGCTCTGCTATCCGGAATAGTCATCGAGACGGGCCTCTACGCCCTCACGCGGGTCTTATTCCTCGCATTCGAGCCGGGGATGTTCAAGCTGCCCATGGCTTTCCTCGCGGTCCTCACCATGACCCTGGCCAACGTCACGGCCCTCCTCCAGAGCGACATCAAGCGGATGCTGGCGTACTCCAGCATCGCCCAGATAGGGTATATGCTCATGGGGCTGGCGGCGGGGACGGCCTACGGCGTGATGGGGCTCTTCCTCCACGTGTTCAACCACTCTATAATGAAGGGGGTGGCCTTCCTCGCCTCGGGCTCCATCGTCCACGAGACGGGCACCCGGGACATCAAGAGCCTCAGAGGCGTCGGTAAGATGATGCCCCTAACGTCCATCAGCCTCTTCATAGCCCTCCTGGGCCTCGGGGGCGTCCCCGGCACCAACGGCTTCATAAGCAAGTACCACCTGTTCAGCGCCGCCTTCGGCTCGGGGCTCGGGTGGCTGGGGATCATGGGGGTCCTCAACAGCGCCCTGAGCATGGCATACTACCTCAGGGTCATGCAGGTTCTCCTGGGTTCGCCGGATAAGGGCTTCAAGGCCCACGAGGCCCCGATCCTGATGGTCGCGGTGACCCTGGTAATGGCAGTCATCATAGTGTTCCTCGGGGTCTGGCCGGCTCCCATCATCAGCTTCGCAACCGATGCGTCAGAAGCCCTAGTGAACGGGCTCTCCACATTCATCGGGGCGGTGCTGGGCTGATGGTTTACGCAAACGCTATTAACTGGATGCTAAAAATGGTAGGAGATATGATGGGAGGTCTAGCGTGATAGACCCCGTGGCTGCGATGACCCCCCTCGAGGTCATCATGAAGTACCCGGGTCCATGGCTCGCCTGGATTCTCCCAATGATCGGCGCCCTATCGATGCCCCTCTTCGAGAGGTTTGGCAACAAGATAAGGGATTACGCGGCTGTCGCCTGGGGATTCACGTCGGTCTTATCGGCCGCATCAATGGTTCCATGGCTGTTCTCGGGCAACTACCCCGGGGACATCAAGCTGACGACGTGGATCACCTTCCCGGGCGGGAGTCCCCTCGAGGTCGGCGTCCTGGTTGACCCGCTGAGCATAATAATATGCAACGTGGTTGCCTTCATCTCCTTCCTCATCCTCGTCTACTCCACCGAGTACATGCATGGGGACAAGCACCTCACCAGGTTCTGGTTCTTCTTCCTCTTCTTCGTCGGGAGCATGCTCCTCCTCGTTCTCTCCGACAACCTCGTCCAGACCATGGTCGGCTGGGAGGGAGTCGGCATCTGCAGCTACGGCCTCATCGGCTATTATTACAGGGATGCGAAGGAACGATGGCTCGGCGGCCCGCCACCCCACAAGATGTTCCCGCCTTCCCACGCCGGCATGAAGGCCTTCGTGGTCACAGGCATCGGCGATGTCTTCATCTTGGGGTCGATCTTCGTCATCTTCAACTTCGCCGGGACCCTGAACTACGTCGAGCTCATTGAGACCGCCCACCACTGGCTGCCCCAGATCGCAGCGGTCCCCGGTCTGCTGGCCATCACGGCCATCTTCTTCCTCGGGGGCCCCATCGGCAAGTCCGCCCAGTTCCCCCTCCACGAGTGGCTCCCCGAGGCGATGGCCGGCCCCACCTCGGTATCCGCTCTCATCCACGCGGCGACGATGGTGAAGGCCGGGGTCTACCTCGTCGCGAGGATGTCCCCCATCTTCTACCTGGGCACCTGGGAGATGTTCCTACCCGAGGCCCAGGTGTTCTTCATTGTCATCGCTTGCGTGGGGGCTTTCACTTGCTTCATGGCTGCCTCGCAGGCCCTGGTCTCCGTGGAGCTGAAGAAGATACTGGCATACTCGACGGTCAGCCAGATCGGTTACATGATGCTTGCCCTCGGGGTCTCAGGCATGAGCGAGGGCGCCTACGTCGCAGGCCTCACGGCGAGCGTCTTCCACCTGACGAGCCACGCCCTCTTCAAGGCGGCTCTCTTCCTTGGCGCGGGCTCCGTCATCCACGCCATCCACACCATCTACACGTTCAACATGGGAGGCATGAAGAAGTACATGCCCATCACTTTCATCCTCATGGTCATCGCGACCGCGTCTCTCGCGGGGATACCGCCTCTGAGCGGGTTCTGGAGCAAGGACGCCGTCTTCATCGCTTGTCTGGTGGCCAACACGCCCCTGTCGTTGACGTTGCTGGCCGTTGGGGCTGTAAGCGCCGCGATGACCTTCTTCTACAGCATCAGGTACATCAAGCTCACGTTCCTCGGCCACGAGAGCAAACACATCGAGGAGATGGAGCACCACGGCCACCACCCCCACGAGGCCCCCAAGATCATGTGGGTACCCATCGCGATACTCGTCGGCCTCGTCTGCGTCGTCGGGCTATTCGGCCTGGTCGGGTTCTTCGTGCCCAGCTTATCCCCCGAGCTCTTCATCGAGCACCTGCTCCACGATATGCTCCACCATATGGGGATACCCCTGCACACTCACCACCTGGAGTTCCCGACTATACTGACCGCCTGGGGGACGTCCGCGGCGATGCTCCTGATCGGCGGAATCCTGGGCTGGCTCTTCTACCTCTCTAGGAAGGTGGACTCCTGGGCGTTCGTCTCAGGCAATCCCGTACTCAAGCCCATCCACACATTCCTCTTCAACCGGTGGTACATGAACTCCGCCTACTACAAGGTATTCGTCTACGGGCTCATCGACTTCTCGAAGGCCGTCTTCGCCACCCTGGAGAGCATGGTCTTCGACAAGATCACCGCCTTCGTCAGCGGTTCGACAATCGCTTTCGGTAAGGTGCTCCATGTCTTCGAGACCAAGGTCTATGACCCAGCAATAAACGTGGGCTTGGTCAACGTCTTCGTGGAGGGTAGCAGGCTGCTCTACAATGACCTGGAGTTTCTTATAGACGTGAGCTTGAACAGAGGCGTCCCGGCGACCATGACGGGGCTCCACAATCGCGTCAAGAAGCTCCAGTCCGGCGTCCTGTCTTACAACATTATATACATGGTCATCATATTCGTAGTCCTGATCCTAGGATTCGGTTTAACTCAGATGTATGGAGGTATATGAAATGGCAATACCCTACTCCCTGGCTCTGGTACTTCTAGTACCCCTAGTATCCGCACCTATTGTTTACTACCTTGGTAAGCAGATGGGAAAGAAAGTTGGATGGGTTGCGATCCTACCGTTAATCGTAACCCTATTATTGATATTCAGCCTCGCCGCCGATTTAAATGGCGGTGGGTCTTATAGCGAGAGCTATAGTTGGGCCCCTGACGCTGGCCTGACATTTGGCCTGCTTGCGGACGGGCTGAGCTTTTGGATGTTGATCACCATAAACGTCCTCTGCCTCGGAATCTGCGTCTACTCGACCACCTATATGGAGCACAGATTCGAAGAGGAGGAGCACCACACAGGCGTCCCGACTCCTAACTCAGCTTACGCCTCTTACTACGCTCTCTACCTTTTGTACGCGGTCGGAATGCTCGGCACCGTCTTAACTACAAACCTCATCCAGTTCTACCTGTTCTACGAGCTGATGCTCGTGCCCAGCTGGGCTCTGATCAACAACTACGGCTACGGGGACCGGGAGCGCATCGGCATGATGTACTTCATGTGGACCCACGTCGGAGCAGTGATACTCCTGGCGGGCATCCTCAGCAGCTACTGGATCACCGGGAGCTTCGAGATCGCCGCCCTCAGCGGCGTCGTCGGAAGCCCGATAGCCGGCTGGATCGCCTTCGCCATCCTCATCGGGTTCTTCACCAAGATGGCGGTCTTCGGTATCCACATCTGGCTACCCTACGCCCACGGCGAGGCACCGACGCCCATCTCGGCGCTCCTGAGTCCGGCAATGATCGGCATTGGGGCGTACGCCGCTACGAGGCTCGTCATAATACCCATGTTTCCGGTCTACCAGACCTTCAGCCTCGTCTTCTCCCTCTGGGCACTACTCACGATGACCTACGGCGGGCTCATGGCTCTGGCGCAGGACGACATAAAGCGCTTCCTCGCCTACAGCAGCGTCAGCCAGATGGGCTACATCTTCCTGGGCCTCGCCAGCGCAGCTGAGTACGGCGTGTCAGGCGCGATCTTCCACTACATAACCCACGGCTTTGGCAAGTGCATCTTGTTCGGTGTCGCGGGCATACTCATGGCCCAGGTGGGGACGCGGAGCATCAAGGAGATGGGGGGACTGGCCGACAGGATGCCCTGGACCACGGTCCTGTGCCTGCTCGGGTTCTTCTCCATCGCGGGTGTGCCGCCGACGATGGGCTTCATGTCCAAGTTCTTCATCTTCAGCGGAGCCTTCAGCAGCGCGCTCTCGGGCTCGCCGACGCAGCTCATACTGGCCCTGGTGGCAATAATCATGACGGTGCTCACGGTGGGATACTCCCTCTGGACGGTGAGGCGAATCTTCTTTGGGCCGCTCCCGGAGAAACTGAAGGAGGTGAAGGAGGCCCCCTGGACTATGACAGTGCCGCTCCTAGTCTTCGCGCTATTCTCGGTGATAATAGGCATATACCCCAAGTTAGTCACCGACTACCTGCTGCCCTTCATATCAGAGGCCCTGCACGCGACGACCGCCGCCTTATCCCATTAATTTATTCAACTAATTTTCGGTCCCACTTCGACCCGTTGGAGCGTTGACTGGGGCGATTAATCCAAGAGGTCGCCCCTTCTTCGTCGATGTACACAAGTTTTTTTAGTCAAGTTAACGTGAGCTTCTAGGACATGAGCGTCGCTGTCATTGGACCCCCCTCCTTTATCACCAGCTTCGAGCTGATCGGGGCAGCGGGCTTCGAGGGCAGCTCCGGGGAGGCCGTGGCGCAGACTTTGAACCGCCTCATCGACGAGGGCCGGTTCCAGCTCATAATAATTCCCGAGCGGTTCGCGGAGCAGACACGACCCGTCCGGGAGGCAGTCATGAGGAAGGGGGAGATCACACCTGTCTTCGCCCTCATCCCCGACTTCACGTTGGAGACCGGGATGAGAATGGAGGAGCTACAGGAAGTCGTCTCCTTAGCGATCGGGACCCGACTAGAGTTGTGATATGATGGGTATGGAAAGGGTATTATCAATCGGAGAGCGCCTCCAGAAGCTCCTGACCGACGCAGAAGCCGAGGCCAAGGCCAAGATCACCGAGGCCCAGAGCGCCGCCGACGAGAAGATCACGGCGGCCCAGAGGGAGGCTGCGAGGAAGAAGGCCATGGCCCAGAGGGGCACCGGGATCGATGAGCTTCTCAAAGCGGAGGAGAAGAAAGCGGAGAAGGAGGCCAAGAAGATCCTGAAAGACTACGAGGCCAAGGCGGAGGCCCTCAAGGACGTTCCAGAGGACAAGATGAAGGAGGCCATCGAGACAGTGATGAAGGAAGTGCTGCCTCAATGAGCGAATCATCCATGGATCTCGAGGCCCAGCTCATCGAGAGGGTCATCGAGCAGAGGAACAAGCTCCTCGAGGACGCCGATAATGAGGTCGAAAAGATCGCAGAGTCGGCCGTGGAGGAAGTGGCCAGGATAAACGTCAACTCCGAGGCGGAGATCCTCAGCTTGATCGGCTCCGATCTCAACGCCGCGAGGGACAGGATCATCGGGAACGCCCAGCTAGAGGGCAGGAAGACCCTCCTGCTGGCCCGCCAGGCCCTCCTCACGGGGGTTTTCGACGAGGTTCTGGAGAGGCTCCGGGGCATCTCAAGGAGAGACGACGCTAACTTCGACAAGGGAGAGGTCCTCATAGCGCTCATCAAGGAGGCCGCCGCGGCGATCGGCGGAGAGGAGTTCATCATCTCTGGGAACGAGGCGGACCTCGAGTACCTGGGGAAGAACCTCGGTAATATCAGCATGGCACTGGAACAATCTATAGGTGAGAGCAAAGTCAGCTTGGACTCGGAGCCCCTCGATATCGGCGGGGGAGTCGTTGTCAGGAACAGCGACGGGACCAAGACCTACTATAACACCTTCGAGGGGAGGCTTGCCAGTGTCAAGGCGAGGCTCGAGTCCGAGGTCGCCGAAAAGCTGGGGGTGCTATAGATGTCTACAATTGTTGGTACAATCGAGAGGATTAACGGATCGCTCATCGTCGCCCACTTCGACGAGGCGCCCAAGATCGGCGACCTCACCGAGGTCGGGGACCTCAGGCTCATGGGCGAGATAGTCAGGCTCAGCGGGGAGACCGCGTACATCCAGTGCTTCGAGGCCACCAGCGGCCTCATGCCCGGGGAGCCGGTCACGGACCTCGGCGTCCCCCTCGTCGCCGAGCTGGGCCCCGGCATCATGGGCCGGATCGTGGACGGGGTACAGAGGTCCGAGACGGAGCTCTGGGAGCTCACGGGACCCTTCGTCTCCAGGGGGACAAACATCGATCCCCTCAACAGGGGTGCGAAATGGAAATTTGAGGCCAAGGTGAAGCCCGGGGACAAGGTGGAAGGGGGAAACGTCATCGGAGTCGTCCAGGAGACGGTGTCCTTCGAGCACAGGGTGATGGTGCCCCCCGGTCAATCAGGGACGATCAAATCGATAAAGTCCGGGGAGTTCACCGTCGAGGACGTCATCGGGGAGCTCGAGACCAGCTCGGGCGTCGTGCCCCTGAAGATGATGCAGACCTGGCCGGTGCGGATACCCAGACCCATCAAGGAGCGCCTCCCACTGGAGATGCCCCTCATGACGGGCCAGAGGGTCATCGACACATTCTTCCCTGTGGCGAAAGGCGGTGCAGTAGCAATCCCAGGTGGCTTCGGGACCGGCAAGACGGTCACCCTCCAACAGGTCGCCAAATGGTCCGACGCCGACATCATCATCTACATCGGGTGCGGGGAGCGGGGGAACGAGATGGCAGACGTAGTCGCCCACTTCCCCGAACTCGAGGACCCCAGGAGCGGCAGGAAGCTCATCGAGAGGACGGTCATCATCGCGAACGTCTCCAACATGCCCGTCTCCGCCAGGGAGGCCAGCATCTACATGGGGGTCACCATCGGCGAGTTCTACAGAGACATGGGATACGACGTCGCCATCATGGCCGACTCCACATCGAGGTGGGCCGAGGCTCTCAGAGACATCTCGGGGCGCCTCGAGGAGATCCCGGCCGAGGCCGGCTTCCCAGCCTACCTCTCAGACAGGATCGCCCAGATCTACGAGAGGACCGGCAGGGGCGTCGTCATGGGCGAAGGCAGGACTCTGGGCAGCCTCACGCTCATCGGGGCCGTATCGCCCCCCGGCGGGGACTTTAGCGAGCCCGTAACCACCCACACCCTCAGGTTCATCGGGACCTTCTGGGCCCTAGACACCGACCTCGCCTACAGGCGCCACTTCCCGGCCATCAACTGGCTCAGGAGCTTCACGAGGTACATGGACGTCTCGGCCCGCTGGTGGTCGAAGCTTGACCCCGAATGGGAGGCGTCGAGATCCCAGGCCCTCAGGCTCCTGGAGGAGGCCTCGGAAGTCGAGGAGACCGCCAGGATCATCGGGGAGAAGGCGCTCCCCGACGAGCAGAGGCTCGTGCTGCTGCTGGCGGAGATGCTCAGGGAGGGCTTCCTCGTCCAGAGCGCTTTCCACGAAGTCGACACCTACTGCGAGGCCGAGAAGCAGACCGCCCTCCTTAAGGTGTTCATCGAGTTCTACAGCAAGGTGGACCCCCTCGTGAGGGCAGGTGTGCCCATCGAGATGGTGAGGAATATGGACGTCGTCACCGAGCTGATGCGTCTCAAGGAGAGGGCCGGAGTCGAGCCCATCGAGGAGGCGAGCAAGGCGATCCTCGCGCAGAGGGACGCCCTCGCCGAGGAGTACGAGGTGAAGCTGTAATGGTAGTCGAACAATCAGGGCTGGTCTACAGGACCACCAGCGAGATCAGGGGCCCCATCCTCATGGTGGAGGGGGTCAAGGGGGTCGCCTTCGACGAGATCGTGAACATCCGGAGGCCCAGCGGCGAGATAGTCACCGGATCTGTGCTGGACGTCAGCAGAGACTGGGCCATGGTCCAGTGCTTCGGGGACACCAGCGGGATGGACCTCAATATCAGGGTCAGGTTCACGGGAGAGACTCTCAAGGTACCCATGAGCGAGGAGCTCATCGGCAGGGTCTTCAGCGGCAGCTTCAAGCCCCTGGACGGCATCCCCGTCCCCCTGAGCACCGACCTGAGGGACGTCAACGGCGGGATCATCAACCCCGCCGCCAGGGATGTCCCCAGTGAGTTCATCCAGACCGGGCTCAGCGCCATCGACGGTATGAACAGCCTCGTCCGTGGCCAGAAGCTCCCCATCTTCAGCGAGTCGGGCCTCCCCCATAACATGATGGCTGCCCAGATCGCGCGGCAGGCCACCATCCCCGGCCAGGAGACCGACTTCGCAATCGTCTTCGGGGCCATGGGTATCAAGAACGAGGAGGCCGACTACTTCAGGGCGGAGTTCGAGAAGACAGGCGCCCTGAGCAAGTCGGTGCTGGTCCTCAACCTCGCAGATGACCCGCCCATCGAGCGTATCGTCACCCCCCGTATCGCCCAGACCATCGCCGAGTACCTCGCCTTCGACCTGGGGATGCACGTCCTCGTCATCCTCACCGACATGACCAACTACGCCGAAGCCCTCCGTACCATCAGCATCGCAAGGGAGGAGGTCCCCACCCGTAAGGGATATCCGGGCTACCTCTACAGCGACCTCGCCACCATCTACGAGAGGGCGGGCAGGATTCAGGGCCGACCGGGCTCTGTGACCCTGATGCCTATCCTCTCGATGCCCGCGGGGGACAAGACCCACCCTGTCCCGGACCTCACGGGGTACATCACCGAGGGGCAGCTCATCCTGGAGAGGGAGCTCAGCCTCAGGGGAATCTACCCCCCGATGAACCCCCTCCCGAGCCTCAGCAGGCTCATGAAGGACGGCATCGGCGAGGAGACCACCCGGGAGGACCACCAGGACGTCTCCAACCAGCTTTACATGGCCTACGCCGAGGGCACGAGGGCCAGGGGCCTCGTCAGGATCGTCGGAGAGGTGGGTCTCAGCGACAGGGAGAGGACGTGGCTCCGGTTCGCCGACCGCTTCGAGCAGGAGTTCGTGAACCAGGGCCCCTACGAGAACAGGTCCATCGAGCAGACCCTGAGCATCGCCTGGGACTTGCTCTCGATACTCCCCGAGGAGGACCTGATCCGCATCAGGGAGACCTACATCAACAAGTACCACCCAGCCCACAAGAGTGACAATTAGTGTCCGCCACCACGGGAATCCGGCCCACAAAGGGCTTCCTCATGGAGATGAAGAGGCGGATAGGCTTCATCGAGAAGGGCACAGAGTTCCTGAAGCTGAAGAGGGACCACCTCGCCAAGGAGCTCACCTCCTCCATCGACGTCCTCAAGGGACGGAGGAGCAAGCTCCTCGAGGAGCTCCAAGTCGCCTACAGGGGCGTCACAGCCGCCTACATCAGCCTGGGCCCCACCGAGGTGAGGAGCCAGGCGAGCGCCCTCAAGAGCAGCCTCGAGATCGAGGTTCTCCCCAGGTCCACCATGGGGGTCAGATACCCCTTCATCAAGGTGGACAAGGAACCCCAGATCGCCGGGGAGCTCGACATCACCCTCAGCGAGGCTGCCGAGAAGGTCCTGGGGATCCTCAACGTCATCATACAGCTCGCCGAGTTCGAGTCGAGGGCCGAGAGGATCGCGGACGAGCTGGGGAAGACCAACAGGAAGGTTAACGCCCTGGAGAACACCATCATCCCCAGTTACAGGGGTATCATCAAGTTCATCGAGGACAAGCTCGACGAGGAGAGCCTGGAGGAGTTGGTCAGGATGAAACTCATCGGAGGTGCGCTGGCACGGCGACGAGGGTGAGCCCGGGCCTCTCCTACGTGGTCATCAAGAGTCACTCGCTGATGGCCGACCTTCTGACGCCGGAGCAGATGCGCGCCCTGGCCCAGCAGGAGACCTTGGAGCTCTTCGTGGAGCAGCTGGCTGGGACCTCGTACGGAAGGATATCCACGGAGACCGACGGCGACGTCTCCTTGGCCCTGGAGAAAGTCTTCTACCAAAAGTTCATCGAGCGGATGATGGGGATAGTGGATCTGGCACCGACGAACATCGGCGACTTCCTTCAGTCCTACTACTACCTGAGGTTCGAGGCCATCAACCTCAAGAGGATCGTCCGCGGAAAGTTCAGCGGCCTCCCGACCTCCAAGATTATCGATTTCCTGATACCGATAACGCCCTACAGGGTCGAGAGCTACGAGAAGATCGCGGGAGCGGAGACCTTACACGACGCCGTTAGGCAACTCGAGGGCACGCAGTATGAGCCCCTCGTCTCGAGCCTGGAGCTCTCAGAGAAGTACGACGCACTCTGGCCCGTCGAGATAGCCCTGAACTACCTCAGCGCCAGGGGGATCTTCAAGTCACTGGAGAGGCTCCCCCAGAGCGACAGGGGCCTGGTCCGGCGGATCGTACAGGCCGAGGCCGACGTCGAGAACTTCCTCGTCGCAGCGAAGCAGAGGGGCGCCCGCGAGAACGCCCACAGCCCCGAGGAGATGTTTCCCACGACCTACGATATAAGCCTCGATATGCTCAGGGAGGCAATGGAGACAGATGACCTCAGGGCCGTCATCCAAGGGCTCAACCCACCGTATAATGAAATCCTGACTCCCCTCTACGAGGGAGACGTAGCCCTAATCAGGAGCCGCCTCCGCCAGCATGTCTACGACATCGCCCGTAGGGGGCGCGCGGCGAACGATTTCGGGTTCAACGTCGTCATGGCGTATCTCGTCTTCAGCGAGATTGAGAAGAACGACCTCGTCGGCATCGCATGGGGGAAAACCCAGGGCATCGCGGCCGAAGATATGTTGAAGTATCTGACTATCCCCAACTATCCCTGAGCCGTCATCCCGATTTTTGGGCTCTTTTCCACTCAGGTGGATAAAACCATTATTGAATGATGAATATAATAATCGATGACCTTCAGTAAGTGACTGTAAAAAAGAAAAAAGGAGAGCCAGAAAGGCTAACCAATCAGTAGAATTGCCACGATCAATCCATAGATGGCTAGACCTTCGCCGAGGGCAACGAAGAGCAGAGACCAGATCGAGAGCTCCGGCTTCGCTATCAACATCTCGGAGCCCGACTTCACGGCCGTCATGATGCACAGGGCGGCCGCGAATGCGGAACCGATCATAGTCAGAGCTCCCATCAGAAGCCCCCAAGCAGAATCAGGTATCATAACACTTTCACCTCCTCCACCGATCAATATGAAAATTATGCTGAAGAAAATCACAACTGTCGTTATCTTCCCCCACGAGCCCAGGTTGTCCAGCGCCGCTATAATGGTCTTTTCATTCCCGCCGCCACCAGTGATCGAGACCACTAGAATCAATCCCAAGATGATCATCACGCCCATGAGCAGAGTCAACATAGGAGAGACCGTATCCATCAACAGCATCTGCCCTCCAAGGAACCCGTAGAAGATGATCAAGACCCCTATAAGATTGAGGGAAACTCCCCAGACCGAGGCCCTGCCCTTCTCACCCGTCGTTGAAGCGTTTATGGTGGCGCCTTGAACCATGCACCAAGCAGCAGCTATGATGGAAGCAGCAAACGTGATTGCCACAGGTATAAGGTCAGCCATATTCACAACCTCTGTGAAAGGCGCAGCATGTGAGAGAAATTTATTGACGTCATTTGTTACTTTCCACCTTTTTCTCGTTACAATGCCCAAATCAGAATATAACTCTTTTCACAGAGTGTAATGAATAAAAAAGGGATATTCAGGTCAGGATTTGTTTATCCTGAACCTGTATGGTCTGAACGGCACTCCGCCTCCGTGATAGAACTTGCCCATGAACTCGTAGTAGAGCAGTCTCAGGGACTGTACGCCGCTCGACATGAACTCGAAGCTCATCGCGATGAGGTTCATCAGGATGAGGCTTGGGATAGTTCCCATGAAACCGGACAGCTGGTGAGCCGCGCCTGCCAGGCTGGCGTGGGCGAGTGCGAAGGCGACGATACGGAGGAAAGAGAAGAGGTTTGCGAGTCCCTCTACGAAGGTCATGAGGAGCGCTCCCACTCCCTCACCGATCACCTCTATGCTAAAATGTCCTCCCGCCACGGCGGCGATGATGGGCTCCACCATTGCCAAGAACATCCCGCCCAGCATGACGTAGAAGCCCCAGTAGCCCATGGTGCCCATGAAGTCGCTGGTCCTGATGAACTCGAACACGGACAGGGACAGTCCCAAGACGTAGAGTATCATGCCGAGGCCGTGCATCCCGAGGACGCCCCACTTGTGCCCCGCCTTCCACTGGTTGATGGCGCCGAGGACGAGGCCGAATATGATCTCGACCGTAGCGATCTTGAACACCCACTTCATCAGCGTCGTCGTCTCGTGGATGGGGTTCGGCATGAACTGGTGGTGGTGGAACAGGAGCCCCTCCACGAGGAAGATAGAGTCGTAGCCTATGCCGAAGATTATGGCGAATATGCCCATGGGTATGAAAAGCGTTCCCAGCTTCGACATCATGCCCCGCTTGTACTTTCGGGAAATGATGAGCCCTGCAATTAAGAATATAGCCCCCTGCCCTATATCGCCGTACATGAGGCCGAATTGAAAGCTGAAGACGAGGATCGTGATGTACATCGGGTTAATCTCGTTGGCTGCTGGCCATCCGCGGAGGGAGGTCAGTTTCCAAGCAGGCTGAAGGAACGAGGGCATCTTCGGTTCGGGAGTAGGGATTGAATGGTCATCGTGCCCGGGGTCCTCGTACTCCAGGTAGAACAGTTCCCCCGTCTTCTCCTGCAGATCGTTTATGACCTTATCCAGTGTGTGCACATTATCTTCGTGAATCCATCCTTGGATGACGCTGATCACATTCGTCCTGAGGACGGGGACCGATTCGTCGGACAGTATCCTGAGCATCTGGTCCAGGAACTTGGCGTTTCCCAGCACGGGGGAGTACTCCGCCTTTATCTGCCCGTACTCAGCCTCGCCCTCTGTCAGGGCTTGGAGCTCCTGGGCCTCTTGCTCGTACTCCTTTATGACTTCCTCACGCCTCCCGGCATCGATCGACAGGAGGATGTCCTGTGTGTTGAGCACCTCGAAGATGTCCTTCACTTCGAATATGAGGAAGATGGTCTCGACCCACTCCCTCCTCTCCTCGGGGCCGAAAACGAAGACGTACCCCTTATCAGATGAAAACTCGACTACCTTCGAGCTTAAATCCTCGAACCTCTCGAGGTACTCATTCAGGCGTTGTTGGATGCTGAGATCGGCCAACCCCACTGTGAGGCACTTCTTCAGCTCCTCCGGTTCGAGCGCCTTCAGGCTCTCCAACCGCAGCTTTGTCTCTACAAGCTTCTTTTCTCCCTCTTCCCGCCTTGCGTCGACTTCCTTTATTTTCTCCTGAACTTCTCGGAATTTGGCGAGAAAATCATCCACTGTTGCCGCTGGATCTTCGGTGAACTCCCTCAACTCATCAGTTTCGAGATCCATGTCTTCCAGTTCGAGTATAGTTGATTCTTCAAGGGCCTTGTATTCGTCTTGGAATTTCTCGTAGAGGCCCTTGAAATCTACGATCCTCTCCCCGGTCTTCCTCAGCCGTTCAACATCCACACCGCCCACGGCCTTCAGCTGGGCAACTCTCGCCACACCTAGTTCTCTAGTAATCTGGTGCTCGTACTCCGGGGGAGTAATGATCGTGAACTTCTTCATCAAGATGAATCAATATCAAACCCTTCGTTTGATATTAAAGTTTTTTTAGTTGACATCTCCTCTAATTTCCGCTCTGGTAAAAACGGCGCCGTCACTGCATGAATAAAGATCGTAGACGGACGGTAAAACGCCACACTATTTGGTTTATAAAACGTCGATTTTTTTCTTGATCCATCGAACTAGGAGCACGTACTGGAGCATTAATAAGAAGATTATCGGTAGTGCAGTCCCTATCATGTGTGGGAACCTCCAATATATGAGGAGCATCGAGATTCCCATACCCACAACGGGCAGCATGAGGACGGCTAACAACAGGTTTCTCTTCTGCTTTATCGCCTCTACGTGGTTGGTGTCGCCACTCATTTCCACTGAAGCTCCCATACACGTGTAAATAAATGATGTGCTCGGCTCATCGACTACTCGCGCCTGCGTAGTAGTGAGCTGAAAGATCCAATAGAGGCTATGGAGATGCCTCTAGTGACGTCACGCTCGGACACGACTCCCTCGAGGGCGTCTCCATCCATGACCACCAGCTGCGTGATCGAGTGCTCCCTCATCTTCCTCATCGCCTCGAGGATGTTGACGTCCTTACCGATGGTTATCAGCGGCTTCGACATGATGTCCTTGACCTTTATCTCGCAGGGGTCCAAGCACAGCGCTACGAGCTTGCGGATGATGTCGCGTTTGGTTACGATTCCGACAGGCGCCCCCCTCTCGACGACGATGACGCTCCCGATATCCTTTCCCGCCATCAGGAGGGCCGCGTCCCTTACGTTGACCTCCGCGTCCACTGTGATTGCGGGGGAGGCCATGATGTCCGAGGCGACGGAGGGGAACTTCTCCAGCTTTCTCACCTCATCCCTTTACCATATCCTTAGGCCTGGCCTCCAGGAGGGTTGTCGTGGAGGCGACACCGGATATTGTCCTGAGCTTGTTGAAAACGACGTTGTCCAGGTCCCCCAG
>JACKQG010004570.1_pt1 | contig 15962 bp, 22 predicted proteins | sample 8237621 | NCBI WGS metagenome assembly JACKQG01 (sample SAMN15677084, study PRJNA649215) | marine metagenome | biome: marine; feature: Black Sea; material: saline water; isolation source: suspended particulate matter (SPM) from the Black Sea western gyre | collected 2013-06-09/2013-06-10 | depth... | reverse complement strand
ACTTCCTTGAAAATTGCGGGCACCTCGACCGCGGTTTTGGGGCTCAACAATTTTTGCCGCTTTCCCATTGGACCGTCGAAAGCCTGGACAATCAGCAAACCGAATTGGCTTTATGACGCCGAACTGGTCAAGCAAGGGGCAAACGTTACGGGCAAGTCACCCCTACGACCCCGCCCTATTCGTTGAATTCAAAACGACCTGGTTTTGGACCGACTACACGGGCAACCAATTAGAATTCGACGACCTGGAGCCCGCCGCGGTCGCGGTCAATGCATTTCTTTCAAAAGCCTACAATGAAAAACTAAACCAAGAATTGCAAAATGTTACAAGAAAACCCAACGACCATTGACCCGCCCGCCCTGGAACAAAGGGCCGAAAGGTCACCCGCAATCGACCAATTGGCCCAGGCATTGAATAAGGCCCAAGGGGCCCTTGAAGGGGCCGAAAAGAACACCAAGGGGCACAAGCACGAATACGCCGACCTAACCGAAGTTTGGCGGGTTGCCCGCCCTGTATTGGCAAAGAATGGTCTTGCCATTCTCCAAATCTTCGACCGGACCGAAACGGGAACGGTTTTAATAACGATTTTGACCCATGAAAGCGGGCAATTTATCGAAAGCCGATTGCCGCTTATGGCCGTTACCGATTACCACGCCTTGGGGTCCGCGGTTACTTACTCCCGGCGTTATTCGCTCGCGGCCATTTTGGGCATTGCCCCCGCCGGTGAAGACGACGACGGGCAAGCGACTATGCCGGCCAAGGATTTGCCAAGGATTGGGAAGCGGGCAAGCTACCCACAACGAGCAAAGGCCGACCCTGCCACGAAAGAGGACGGGCGACCCCGGCCCCAAAGAATTGCCCAGGCGACAACAACACAAGAACCCGAATTGCCCGACGACTTGGACGACGAAGCAACCACAATTGCCAAAAGCGTTCCCGGTTGCGTTGAATATCTCAAAGGGTGGCAAGCCTGGGACCATGGCAACGAAACGGTCGTCGAACACGCCCGCAAAAATGTCATTAAAAGAGGGGCCGACGGAATGGCAAAAGTGATTGCCGCACAGGGGGAAGCATGAACGAAAAAAAGTTATTTTGCTTTAACCAACATTTCACCGGCGAACGCCTTCGCCATGCAAGGAAAAGTTGGGGATATACACAGTCCGAACTTTCAAAACGAACCGGCCTTGGCGCCGCATCAATCTCCCATTGGGAAAGCGGGCGACGAGTGCCCGGCCTTCAAAACCTTTTTACTCTGCTAGTTGTCTTGCAAGTCACCGCCGACGACGTCCTGGGCTTATGGACCTTGCCGGCGGCAGTTTCCAAAATCGAAAAAAAACAGTCAAACAACTTGTAAGGAATGCTTACAAGTTGCCGAATCTAACAATCCAAACCATGGGTAAAACAATGAGAATTTGCGTATTTGACATTGAAACGGGGCCTTTGCCCAAAGAACGAATCAAGGAAATTGCCCCGCCCTTTAATGAATACAATATAAAAACGGGAAACTTGGGCCTTGAAAAGGCATTGGCGAAAGTAAACGAAGCCAGGTCAAACCATATTGAGAGTATTTGTGACAAGGCGGCCTTGCGGGGCGAATACGGGCAGGTACTAGCTTGCGGGTTTGCTGAAGGCGAACCCAACGAAACGCCGCCAATCGAAACGGTTTTTGACGACGACCCGAACCCCTACACAAGCGAACGCAATTTGCTTCGCAAGATTTGGGACCGCATAAAGTTTGCCCGCGAAAACCAGGCCCTTTTAGTCGGCCATAATTCAAACACCTTCGACTTGCCAATGTTGTTGCGTCGCTCGTTCATTTTGGGCGTTACGCCATACCGCGAAATCTTGCCCAGGAATGCCCGATTTTTTCCCGAATTTTGCCTGGATACTTTGGACCTTTGGAAGATGGGAGATTACGACCCAAAATCAAAAATCAGCCTGGACCGACTGGCAAAAGCCATGGGAATCGAGGGCAAGAGCGGTTCCGGCAAGTTATTTTCGCAACTCATGGCCGAAGATTTCGAAGCCGCCAAAGCCTATTTGGAAACCGACATTCGCGTAACCTGGGAAGTCGCCGCCCGCCTTGTTCCATTAACTCAATCAAACTATTAAAAAAATGCCATATCAACACACGTACACGCCGCCCGCCGCAATTGATTACCAACTATTGACGCCTGGTTGGCACGAATTCGAAATTGTCGGTTGTTACGACACCGACCAGGAAGGCAAAGCCCTTTTCACGAGCGAAGGAGTGCCCATGTTGCGTTTTATAACCAAAGAGCAACGCACGGGCCAGGTCGTCAAATATACCTTATTTCTTGAGGCAAAGAACGCCCCCAAGCTCGACGCATTCCTTTGGGCAATCGGAATGGGCCAAGAAGGGGCCGCGGTCGAATGGGAACCCGACTCGTTTTTTAAGAAAAGGTTTCAAGGTTCCGTTGCAAATCATACCGCGAACGGGTCCACCTTTAACAAAATAACCAGGTTGAAACCGGTAACGGAAACCGAACCGACGCGGGGCGAAATTGCACCCGAAGACCAGGCCCCCGAAACCGCCGCCGAAGACAAACCCGAATTGCCCTTTTAATGGCTGACAAAAGACGCAAATTCGAACTGTCCGAAGAACTGCTAAACCGCTTGCAAATGATAGCCAAAACAACCGGCCAATCCGTGCAAAGCGCGCTTTCCCATTCTCTCTTTTTGGGCACCAATGTTTTTTTAGGCCGGGGTCAAACCGGGGTCACCGTTGACCCCAACCCGGGGTCACAAGAAAATTTTCTCCGGGGTCAAACCGGGGTCACCGTTGACCCCAAAACCGGGTTTTGCCTCGCGGGCGCGAGTATCGAACCAATTATAATTGGTTCTTCTACTGGGAATATATGTAATATCGCGGGCGAACCAAAAGAAAAAAAACGCACAAAGAAAAAAAACGAATTGGACGAAGGCGAAATTTTCTCTTTGCAAGTGATTTTCGACCTTTGGAATTCCACCGTAAAAAGCTTGGCCAGGGTCAACGGTAAAAACCGCTCGCGTTTAGCCAATGCAAAGGCCCGCCAAAAAGAGGGTTACGACCTGGGCGAATTATTCGCCAAAGTTGAGGCAAGCGACTTCCTAACCGGACGCACACCAAACGAACAAAATTGGTCGGCAAACTTCGATTGGGTTCTAAGGCCGACCAATTGCCCGCGAATTTCAGAAGGACAATTCGACAACACCAAAAAACAAAATGACAAACTTGACGATTCAAGATTCGACCCGAACAAATTTTGACCCCGGCCCCATGACTGGACGCATTGGGAAAGTAATAGCCGGGGGGGGTATGGCGACGGGACCGACGGGCAACTTGCCCGACTTGGGCGAATGGGGCGAAAGGTTCAAAAGTTTTGTGGACCTTGCCAACGACGATTCTTGGAAAAACGCCCCAGTTGTTGCCGCAACTTGCCCGGAATGCCAAGGGACCCATTACCGCAACGCCGCCCTTTTGGCGACGGGTCCAGTCCTTGCGTGTGACAATTGCACCGAAGCTTATTTTGCCGAAAAGACAAACCCCGACATGGATACCGCGAACGCCCCGACCTTGGAATTGCCCCCGCTATTCTTGGCAACTGATAAATCGCATAAGGATTTTCCCCGCGAAATTTGGGACAAGGTCAAAGACTTTAACCCCAGGGGGGAACGTGGCGTAATTCTTCGCGGGGGCACCGGGGGGGGCAAAACCCGTTTGCTTTGCCTATTGGCTCAAAGATGCGTTTTGACCTATCGCAAAACCGCCAAAATCTTTTGGGCCGGTGAATTCCAAAGCGAAGCGGTTGACCGTTTAAGGTCCGACAAAAGTTTTAACGCCTGGAAACGGGAATTGAGAAACGTGGATTTTCTTTGCTTCGACGATTTGTTTTCTGGACGTTTTACCGAACGCATGGAGTCGGCCTTGTTCGACGTACTCGACGAAAGGATGCGTTGGAAAAGACCCCTGGGCGTCACGACCAACAAAAGCGGCGAAGAGGTCCGGGGGGGGGCTATGGACAAGCACAGGGCCGAAGCAATCCTGAGACGCCTTCAAGATACATGCCAAATTTTCACCGTACCAACGCAAGAAAACTTTTTGGCCCCCCGGGGGGAGGCATGAACCAAGAAAGAAAAGAGGCCCCGGGGGGGGTGCGCCAGGAGCAAGAAGCAATCTTTATGGCCCATGCATTTGACCAATCAACAATCAAAACAAAAAAAATAATGGACGCAGACACAACGCCAACACCACCGCCGCCAAGCAACGCCCCGCAAGTCATTGCCGCTATGCTTGAACTGAGAAGGACCCGCGAACGGATTAAAAGCGATTACCGCGAAGTCGCCGACCAGTTTAAGAGCAAAATCCGATTGCTCGACGACACCTTGGCCGGCCTTTTCGAATGCCTGGACGACGCCGAAGGGGGCCAACTTTCGCTTTTCGACGTCGCTTTTGCTTTACCGCCCGAAGTTGAGAAGCTTTTGGGCAAGCCCCATGCGTAACCATGGGCAAGCACGTTGCATACATTCCGGGCAAACTTTACAACGTGCCGGAACCCCAGGCGTTACCGGACAAGGTCGCCTTGGTTTCGGAAATCGCCGAACGATTGTTGGAACTTCGAGATATAAATGCGACGTTTCCAGGCCATTTAATGGCAAAGCTCGACAAGATTTGGCGAACGAACCCGCGGGCCTTTTGGGTTTGCCTGGAAGTCTTAGCGGGCGACCGGGCGACCGAAAAGAGCCTGGCCGAATTGGCAAAGGACATGGGAACGGACAAACAAAACGTTGCTCAGACCAGGCGACGCGACCTTGGAGAACTTGCAAAGAATTTCCCCGAAGCCGCGGAAGTTCTCGCCCAGCTGTTTGCACGGGTTCCAGGTTCTCGCTCTCCTTTACCCCCCCCCTGTTAGGTTCTCCGCCGCCAAAGCACCGCACCGGTCCCCCCGCCTCTCGTATTTTTTGTGCATGACTAATAAAAAACAAACACTTGCTGAGAATGAATTGACCTCATGGGTTGAATTAGCAAAGCGCTTGAACATTTCCCGAACGGTTTTGACCAAGCACCGAAAGAAACCAGGTGCCCCAAAAAAAAAGGACCTGGGGGCCTGGCAAAAATTCCTTGCAGAGTTAGAAATTGAGAACGGCCATTTTACTTTGAGCAAAACAACTTTGCCAACGACCTTGCCAAATGGTTTGGACCTGGGGAAATTAAAGTTGGCATTGTTGGAAGCAAGGGCGGGTCGGGAAAGGGCCGAAAGAATTCTCAAAGAAATGAAAGTGCAAAGGGAAAGCGACGATTGGGTTTTGGTTTCCGACGCCAAGGAAAGTTTAAACCGAATTCTTGAACCGCTTTCGAAATTGCTTACCGGATTGCCGAAAGCCTGGGCAACCAGGGTAAACCCGGCCGACCCGGACCACGCCGAATTGATATTGCGCGAAGCGGTTGACGATTTGAAAACGGAATTGCAAGCGGGACGCGGGGCAAAAATCACAAAGCGCAAGGGGGTAAAATGAAACCGCCCGAATTATTCCCGACGCCTCGAGCGCCATGGCCATTTTTTGGCGACTGTATGCTTTGCCGAAAGCCTCTTTTGCTTGGGTTCGTTGGGACCGTTACCTTGCCAGGTCAAAGTTTCTCTACGCATTCGGCCCATATTATTTGCGTCTTTCGAAGCTTGGCCAAAAGCCGAACATGAAAACACCCGCCGAAAAATTAGTCGACTACGCCTTTGACATTCTCAAGCCGGACCCAAAACAAACGGTCGTCGAATGGGCCGAATCCGACGCCTATTTGTCCGAACGCGTAACCGAACAAGCGGGCACCTTTTCAACCAGGGCCCGCCCTTATGTCCGGGAAATTCTCAACAACTTTGCTGACCCGTCGGTTCGCAAGATTTCTCTTTGTTGGGGAAGTCAAACCGCGAAAACGACTTCAATTTATATTGGCCTTGGTTGGGTAATATGCCGAAACCCGTCGCCGATTCTTTGGATATGGTCCAACGAAAAACAAGCGCGCAACTTTTCCAACGATAGATTTTTGCCCTTTTGCGAAGACTCAAAAACGATTGCAAAACATTTGCCCAAGCAACTTGACGGCAAGGTGGACCGCGACCGGGCAAGCGCGTTGCGAATTGAATTCGACAACTGCGTAATGAACTTGATTGGCGGCGGCTCCCAAAAGAACGTTCGGCAATATCCGGTTTCTTTTTTGGTCTTGGATGAAATTGACGTAATCGAAAAAAGCATTCGCCTTGACGCTTTGGACCGCGTGAAAGGCCGGCGAGATTATAAAATTATACAAAGTTCGACGCCGATTGAGGAATCAACGGGCATTTGGGGCGAATATTTGGAAGGCGACCAACGCGTTTTCAAAATGCCCTGCCCCCATTGCGGGAAACGAATTGCGTTCGAATGGCGAAAGGGCCCCGGAGAATACACCGTAAGATTCGACGACGACGCAAAACGGGACGACGGCAAATTTGATTTGTACCAGGTGAAACGGTCGGCCAAATACTATTGCCAAGAATGCGACGGACCAATTGACGACGCCGAAAAAATCAAGATGCTTGACCTGGGAGAATGGGAAGCGACAAGCGACACCGGAACGCCCGGCGCCAGGTCCTACCATTTAAACTCCATGTATTCGCCGATGATTCAATTCGGCGACATGGCCGTAAAATGGATTCAAGCCCAGGACACAATGGAAGGGCTCAAGCAATTTGTAACCGGCTGGCTTGCGGAACCCTGGCGAATGGAAAATTTGAACGTAACAGAAGAGTCGACCCACGCATTGGCCGGCGATTATGAACGGGGCGAACTTAAAGGTGAAATTCGTTTGCTTTCAGTCGACGTTCAACGGGCCCATTTCGTTTGGCTTGTTCGCGGGTTCAATGTGGAAACCAAAGAAAGCTTTTTGCTAGACCATGGAAATTGCCCGACCTTTTCCGACCTGGACGACATTTTCGAAACTTACGATTGCGCCGCGGGAGTAGTCGACACGGGTTTCGGCGAACGCACCCAAGAATGTTACGAACACGTATTTCGCCGGCGTTCCAGGTTTTGGGCATGTAAAGGGGCCCGAATGAGAGCGGCCCCGTTTTCAATTCAAAGCGTCGACCCATTCACGGGCACCGGAAAGGCCGGCCAATGGAAAATTATGCTTTTGCACGTAAACGCCGAAAGCTTCGGGGGCGAAATCTTACGGGCCAGGGCCGGCAAGGTCGACGGGTTCCAACTATACAAGGACCCCGCCGCCGATTACGTAAAACAGTTAAACTCTAAATTTATTATTGAAACCGTAGCCCGCAACGGGTCCAAAAAAACCGAATGGCGAACCAAGCGCCATGGACAAGACCATTTTTTCGACTGCGAAGTCTATTGCCTGGCATTGGCCAGGGCCCGCGGTCTTGGACGACCTAAAGAACACACAAAAGAAAACAATGAACGACCCGGAAATAACTCAGAAGGAAATCGACACCGAATTGAAAAGAATCAGTACCGCGAAGTCTGGTAGTATTTGGACAAGGGCCCTGTTTGGCCTTGTTAGCTTTTGCGGGCACTTTCTCTTTGCCGTTACCCTTGGGGCGGTTTCTTTCGCCCTCCTCGCGCTTGCAACGTTACTTTTTCCCTTTTTCGTGCCGATTGTTTACATTGGGGGCTTTATTGGGGGAACCGATGCCAAAAGCAACCGTTGAAATAGACACAAGGAATTTTTCGTTGGCCATGATACAATTGGCCCAAATGACTGGGCATTCACGTAAATTGCAAGTCGTCATTAAAAGCGAAACCGGGGCCATTTACAACGGGGCCTTGAAACGAACCGGCAAAGGCGACCGGCAAAAAATCACTCAAGCGCACACCTTGAACAATGGGGGAACAGGAAAAAAACGCTTAGTCAAATGGCTTTACATTGGCGGGCGTCGGGTCCGAACAAATACGATTGCCGAGAAGGGGGCCATGGCCACGGGCAAAAGCGGGGGCAAATATTGGGACCCGGAAAAGAAAAACCCCGATTGGATTTTGGCCAAGCAAAAGATAGCAAAACTAAAGAATTTACGCCTTCGCCGAATAGGTCTTGCAAAATGGTCCTGGGTCGAAATGGCAAGAACCGCCGGTTTAACTACACCAATGAACGCCCCCGGATACGTAAGAAGAGCGGGCCTTTCGATAAATGTGCCGAATCAATCTTTCCGTTCTTCCTTTTCTTCGAAATCTTTCCCGATGCGGTCCGGCTTTTTTATTAAATTGCACCATGCGGCACGGGCTCAGGCAGGAGCGAAAACCCGAACAGCTTTCATTATTGCCATGAATGGAAGAACGTCCTTTTTCCGGAAAAACGTTAAAAACGCAGTTTTTGACGACGCAAACACGCGGTCGCGAAAGTATGGGTTTTTGAATAATAATTGACGCTTTGCCCTTGGGTATAGGTTAATCACTGCGAAGCGGGGTTTGGCCTGAGTCCGCAATTATGGAAACTTAAAAAAACGAAAAAAATGGGATTTTTTTATGATATTACCTAACAATTGCATTGGTCTTAGCTGGTCAATGGTTCTATAAGATTGGATGCCAAGAAGTCTCGACCAAGTCGCCGATTTACGGGAAAACTTACGTTTTGCCCAGGCAACTTATGCCGAAATGTTAAAGACGCCGACGAGCCAATACTCGTTCCAAGACCGTCAAGTGATTTACGAACAACGCAAAGCCTTTCGGGCTGAAATCAATTCCATTAAACGGCAACTCTCATTGGCCGACCCCACAATTAACGCCTTGGGAGGCAATCAAGTCGACTTTGGAAGTTTTCGAGAGAATGAAAACTAAAACGAACTTTTGGCGGCGTTTGAATGTTGCCTCTAAATTCCTTTTTGGCCGCGGTTACGACGCCGCCAGGAATTCACCAAGGCGGGGAAACCGAACCCAAACGACGGTCACGCCCGAAGAAAACGAATTCGACGCGGGAGACCGCGAGCGGGTTATTGCAACGCTTTTGGATTTTCGCCGAAATAACGCCCTGGTCAAAAGCATTTGTCGACTGAGAGAGGGCGACGTCGTCGGCGGGGGCATTCAACCGCAAGGCCAAACGGGGTCCGACGAACTGGACTCAAACCTGGAGCAACTTTGGGAACTTTTCGCCAGGGCGCCCGAAGTCACGCAAACAATGACCATGCGGGAAGTTCAACAACAACTGGCAAGCTTGCCCTTGGTATTTGGGGACGGGGGCTTGCTCCTGACCAATTCGGGCCGGGTCCAAATTGTCGAAGGCGACCGAATAGGAAACAAAAATTCGAATTATCCTTGGCGGGACCGTTACAACGAAGAAAAACCAAACAAACGAAACGTCGAAGGCGTCGAAGTGAACCGCCAGGGCCGGCCAATTGCTTTTCATATTGGCAACCGCGGCGACGGGGGCGGGCTTTACGACATTCGCCGAATAAATGCGGCAAATTTCATTTTTTACAAAAAGCGAATGCGACCAAGCCAGGTTCGCGGGGTTCCCGAACTGGCGACCGTCACGGACGACTTGCAGGACGTCAACGAATACGATGAGTTGGAAATGGTCGCGGCCAAAGTGTCGGCCACCATGGCCGTTGCAGTCAAACGGGAAAACGCCCTTGATTACGAACTCGCCGCCAGGGCCGACGATTCGGAAAGTCAACGTTTACAAAATTTGCAAGTCGGTTCTTTTCAATATCTGGAACCAGGCGAAGACGTCCAAGTAATTTCGAGCAACCGCCCGAACGCCAACGCCATTCCCTATTTGACCTATCGCTTGCGAAAAATCGGGGCGACCCTGGGCATTCCAGTTGAATTCCTTTTGCTAACGATTGGGGAAACCAGTTTTTCGGCGTCGCAAGGAATGGTTTTACTTTACCAACAAACCGTCGAAAACGAACAAAAAAACCTTTTTCCTGTACTGAATCGACTTTGGCGTTGGAAGGTCGGCCGGTGGCTTTCGGGCCTAGACATTCCCGAAGGTTACGAATTCTCAAGCGACGTTCGCCGGGGAATTGAAACCCGCGAACTGGATCCATTTCGCGTGCGATGGCAACCGCCCGGCTTCCGTTGGATAAATAGAGCGGCCCAGGTCCAAGCAGATAGCATGTATATGCAAATGGGGGCAATCAGTTTGGACGACTTGACCGCGACCTTCGGCCATGACGTCGAAACCGTTTTGACCAGGAAGGCAAAGAATATTGCCATGGCAAAACGCATTGCCGAAGAAAACGGCCTTAACGATTGGCGCGAACTAATGAACCAGGACCGCACGACAACCCAAGGCAACATTGTTGACCTAATGAACATGGATTGAAGGCATGAACGAAAAAGTTGAAAAATATTTGAAGACGCCCAACGCGAAAGCCTGGGCAGGAATGCGAACCGAAGAACAACGATTCATTGAACGCCAGGGCAAGGGCCCAAAAAAGGCGAAGGCAAAGAAAGTTGACTCTAAGGCCAAAGGTAATGACAACGACGCTTGAACCGCCGACCAAGAAAGACACCAAAGAGGATTCTTTCAAAGTTTGCTTTCGCAAAAAGCGTTCGAAGTTTGCCCAGGTCGACGCCGCCGCCGGCATTATTGAAAACGTTTCGTTGATTCAACTAGGCGTTGCGGTCGGGCATGAAATGCAAATCGACCAACGAAGCCTTGAAACGGCATTGGTTGCCCTGGGCGATAACTTGCCGGCATTCATAACGCACGAAGGCGCCTTGGATTCCGACCGAATATTGGAACAAATCGGGGCCTTTTCCGACTTTTATTTGGACGGGGGAAAGCTTCGGGGAACCTTTAGGGCCTTTGATTCTTTCCGCGTCGACGAATCGAACCGCTACAACCGACTTTTTGACATTGCCGCCGAAATGCCCGACGCGTTCGGCGTTTCAATGGTTTTCGAAGCTGACTTGGTTTGGCCGGACCCCGACGGGCGAGAATGGGGCCTTGAAGAAAAACCGGTCGGCGTTCGCCAACAATTTCCAAGCGTTCGTTTTCTCAACGTTTCAAGCGCCGATTTCGTAGAATCGCCCGCGGCAAACGAGGGGCTTTTTTCACAACCAACCATTAAAAAAAATCTTATGTCTGAAGAACTAAAAAAAGAAGACGAAGCCGAAGAAATCGCCGAAGAAATCGCCGAAATTTCGGAACCCGTCGAAGTACAAGACCAGGCCGAAAGCGAACGCGACGACGCCACAAACGCCTTGGGCGAATTGGTCGAAAATTTGACCAAGCAACTTGCCGAACTTCAAACCGAAGTCGCCGACCTGAAAGGGGCACTTTCGAAAAGCGAAAGCAAAAGCAAAACGCTTGAAAAAGCCTTTGAGGGAGTCGACGCCCTGGACGAATCAACCGAAGAGCCCGCCCCGGCGGTTTCAATTGTTGAAACATTCAACGCCGCCGACCCCGCCGAACAACGCCGACTTTGGAAAGAGAAAAAATCACAACTTTTGCAACGCTAACCAGGAGAAAAAAATATTATGGCAAACACAATTGCTTCGGGATTACAAAACAACATCATCGCCCAAAGCGCTCTGGACGCTTTCGTGGACATTTTAGCGCCGCTCGCGAGTTTCTCGCAAAGCTTTAACGACCAGGCCGCCGAGACGGGCAAGACAATTAACGTCACGACATTGGCCAACACTTCGGGCGCAACGGACTTCGCCGGCACATATACGGAAATGAACACCACCTATTCGAGTACGACCATAACTTTGGACAAACACAAGTTCAGCACGTGGCACCTAAGTGACACCGAATATTCGCAATCTTCGGCGGTTGAATTGGAGCGTTTTGGGTACCAAAAGGGCGGCGAATTGGCCAAGGCTGTATTTCAAGACATTTTAACAGCGGTTACCGTGGCCAACTTTTCGTCGTCAACGATAATTGCCGCAAGCGCGTTCGACGTGGACTCAGTCGCCGACCTTCGAAACCACATGGTTTCTTTGGGAGCAATGCCCGACCTTTGCAACATTGTTGTTGGCCCAGGCTATTTTGCTAACCTGTTGAAGGATTCCAAAATCGTTGCCGACGCTTACGGGTCCCGCGAAGCAATTCGCGACGGGCAGGTTCCAAGCCTGTTTGGGTTCAATGGCATTTACGAATCGAGCGCCATTCCTACGAATTCGCAAAACCTAGCCGGTTTCGTCTGTCATCCAAGCGCCATGGCGGTTGCCATGCGTTACCTGGAGCCAAGCGACTCAAGCCAGTACATCTCGACGCGTCGTTTGACCGACCCAAGAACCGGCATTGTTTTAGGTTACCGCGAATACTACACCGCAAGCACCGGCAAGAAAAGCGCGGTTCTCGAAGCGGTTTACGGTTATTCTGTAGCAATAGGCGAAGACTTGCAACGCATAACAAGCTCATAATGACCATTGCGACAATAATCGGGACCCGCGACGGCACCAATTGGGAAAGCCTGGCCGCGGGTCCGGCAAATGAAGTGTTGCCCGCTTATCGTTCGGGCGCCTTTGAAGGTTTCCAACGTGTGCAATATCTAAGCACCGTTGGAGAAAATCGACGCAAGAAGGGGGCCCCAGTTTCCCTGGAAGCAACGGCAAAAGGGCGACCTTCAAAAAAATAAGGCGTTCTCGTTTTAGCTTTCACCGCATGAATTGGGCGGGTTCTGGTTTTCAGTTTTCCCCAGGCCCGCCCATTCGTTTTTTATGACTTCATTACTTAATAAAAGCCTTTTAGGGGCCGACCTGGATTTCTTAATCGACCAGGGGGCAAGAGTTATTGAAGGCGTCGCCCCCGCTGGCTTTGTGGGCAAAACATGGCGGGTGGGGCGTGAAACCATGTCGGTTGCCTATGACGTGGACCTAAACGGGCGACAAACGACCATTGACACCCGCCTAGTTGTTTCCTTGTCACGGTACAAGGAAAGCGAAACGCCAACAAAGGGGGCCGTTCTACAGGACCGCGAAAGCTCGACGGAATTCAAGGTAATTTCTATTAGCAAAGACGACCTGGGCCTTTTTCTTCGCCTGGATTGCGCGAGCCGTTACCAAGGAACCGCTTGACGATGGCAACGCTTGAAGAAATTTATTCATTCGAAAAGAATTTTGAAGACGCCGCCGAAACCTTCTTAGAAACGGCAACGGGCCTGGAAGTTTACCGGTCGGCGTCCGACGATACTTTTATTACGCCCCGAATCGAAATTGAATTCTTGACGGGCGAAGCAACCGAACCAATCGACGCACCGATTCCCTTGGGCCTGGTCGAATTCCGAAAATACGACGCAACCTTTTTCGTTCGCATCATTACGGACCCGTCAGCGGTGGGCCAGGGTCGCGATATTCATTTGGCCGCGGTTGCCAAAACTCGAGTTGTTTTGCTTTCATCGAAACCGAATTGGAACGGGTCCACCTTGCCGCTTTACGGTCTCAAGTACATTCGCCCGACGGCAACCGCCCGAAGCGTCGTCGGCGACTTCCAGGTTACCGAATTAACTTACGAAATTCGCTTTGCCATTCGCGACAACGTTTGGCCGACGACGACGACGACCACAACGACGACCGCGGCACCCTAAAAATTGACGCTTTCAACATTAACTAGAACCAACACTTAAAAAAGGATTTTACCGATGGCCATAACGCAAGATGGGACGCAAGCATTTTCAATTGAGAGTAGCCCTTGTACTATCAATTCGGTCGTTTATATAATTGAAGGACTTTCCTTCACTTATGAAGGCGAACGCAAAAACATTTCAGACAGTAACGGGGAACCAACCGGCGCGGTGGTCATTCCTCGCAACACCACAGTTTCCGGCACTCTTCAGCTCGCCACCGCGACAACCGAACCAAACGTGCGCCAACAAGAACTTGTTTTAAGCGGGACCAGGAACGACGGAACCTATATAATCGTCGACGCGTCCGAAGCTGAAACCCAAGGCGATTACGTCAAAGTAGCGTTCAACGGTTACAAAAAGATAAATTAGCCCAATGGACGCCGCGGCATTGTGGGCCGATTACGGGCCCAGGATTGCCGAAGCTAGGCAACAAGACGCCGAACGGCAAAATGGGGCGTTCTTGCCCTTGCAAATCGCCATTGGCGACAGGTTCATTGTTCCGTTGACCGTTGAAAAATATTTAATGCTTCAACAAGTCGGCAACCGCTTTTTCGTAGACGGCAACCCCGACGCCGAAGACGTGGCCGGCTTTCTTTGGTTGAATTCGCCCGACTTTGACCCGGACCCCAAAAAAGGTCGCAAGTTCGTTCGCAAGTTCAACAGCAAAACCTGGCTCAACTATTTGGCCCCCATTGCCGAATATTTGCAAGGCGTCGTTGAAATGGCTCAGAACGGGGGCGGGTCAAATTCCAGTTGGGTTGCCGGACTGGTGGATTTGCTCGCGAGCCAATACCATTGGACAAGGTCCGACATAATGGCAACGCCCATGGCCCAAGTGTTTTTGCTTTCGGGCAAAATGCGGGCCAGGATTGCCCAGAACACAACCAGTTTTTCGCCCAGGGCCGACGCCTTACAACAGGAATTTATGGACAAGGCCAACGCCAAATGAATGTTGCCGACCTGGGATTGACTTTGCCAAAGAACCGTTTGCCGACGGTTCGGGAAATGCGGGCGTCAATTCGTTTCGCTTTGAGTCGCCCCAGGTTCTGGATGTATTGGCGTTTGCGCCTGGGTTGGATTCTGGCAAGTTCGCCGCCAATCGGGGTTCAATGCCGCATTTTAGATTGGGCCCAGGGTCCACGCGTTCGCCTGGGGCGGTATTTGGAGGGTTTAAAAAATGGCCGTTAGCCTAAACGCGACGATTGGGTTGGTGACTACCAAATTCACCGCGGGCGTTGCACGCCTTGGCGGGGCCATAAAGGGCATAGGCACAAAGATTCGGGGCATGGTTTCGGGGGCGACGGGTCGCCTGGCCATGTTGGCCGGCGCGGCGGGCCTGGGAATGGTAATACGAAAGGCAATTGCCCTGGGCTCCGAAATGTCGGATTTGGCCGACCGCACGCACACGACCGTTGAAAGGTTCGGGGCATTGCGGGAAATTTCACGCGACGCCGGCGTTGAAGCGTCCATTTTAGAGCGGGCCTTGCGAAACGTGGGTTTGCGTTCACAAGCCGCCGCCGATGGGAATAAAAGCTATGCCGACGCCCTGGAGCGTTTGGGAATAAACATGAAAGACTTTCTCGACCTTGACGCGGGGTTGAAATTTGAGGCAATAGCAAAAGGACTAGAAAAGGCCCAAAACAAGGGCGAAGCATTCCGCGACGTGGCAACCATCCTGGGCGAACGAGCGGGCCCAATGCTAACCGAAACCTTGCGGGAAGTTGCCGAACAAGGTTTGGATCCGTTGGCCGACGCCTTATTGGCAACCGGTCAAATCATGTCAAACGATACGGCAAAAAGCCTGGACAAGCTCGAGGACATGTTTCAACGAGCCAAGGACCAAATGATAATCATTACGGGCAATATGCTAAACGCCTTTATTCCGACGAACAAGGAAGCCAAAAACGCGGTCAACGAATTAGTCGACAAGGGCGTTGTTATGTTGGCAACCGCCCTGGGCGTCGTCGTCATTGCCTTAAAACAAGCGGTTGCATTTATTAACTTTTTAATCGACGCGGGCGGTTCACTTGTCGACGTCTTGGCCGAATTGGGGCCCGCATTCTCTAAATTGGGCGACGCCATAATTGCATTCGGCAAAGGTGGGCCAATGGGAATGATAAATGCCGCTAAGGCAATGGCAGAATTCGGAGATGAAGCGGGCAAAGCTTGGGACAAGCACGGCAAGGGCGTAAAAGAAGCGGGCGAAGAATTTGGAAAGGCAACAAAAGAGAACGCCGAACAATTCAACGGGCTTATAAAACAGCAAGGGGCGTTTGCTTTCCTGGCCAAGCTTGGGGCGAACAACGTTGCCGACGCGGCCAACCAAGCCGTCAAGTTGCGTTTTAATATGGCCGGAGCCGGCGGGGCGGCATGGAATTTGAAAAATCAAATTTTTATTGC
>JACKQG010004569.1_pt1 | contig 15966 bp, 11 predicted proteins | sample 8237621 | NCBI WGS metagenome assembly JACKQG01 (sample SAMN15677084, study PRJNA649215) | marine metagenome | biome: marine; feature: Black Sea; material: saline water; isolation source: suspended particulate matter (SPM) from the Black Sea western gyre | collected 2013-06-09/2013-06-10 | depth... | reverse complement strand
GATCATGATGATGTTAATAAAAAAGCTGCATGATACTTTATGCGTTACTACTTAGTTCCTGTTTCAATTCACCAATTTTAACATCCAACTCTTGATATTTTTTCTCTGTTCTATAAAAAACTATATTAATATCTTCAAGATAACTTTGGAGTTCTTCTTCTTCGTCTACTTTACCCAAGTAAACATAGAATCCTTCTTCGTTATGTGAAAATCCACGGAAATCTGTGTCGTCTATCACATCATTCAGAAACCAAGAATCGCTCTTTATTTTGAAACCAGCCAATTCAAAACTTCGCAGAATAATTTTTTGTGATATAAAGTCTGCTCGCTTAGGCTCAGCACCTTCTTCCGTAATCTTTATGGCATCCCTAATGGCCCTATCTAGCTCTTTTCCGATGTTTTTCAAATTGTACTTTATCGTGTCATAGCTTTGTATGTTGAAAGCCAGTTTTAGATTTTCTTTTTGTAGCGGTATTATGTGCTTCTCCAAAGAAGTCATTAAGCCATACTCATAGTAGACATTAGGATTTGGAATGTTTTTACCATCATCAATTTCATCATCTAGAATCACAACGCAGAATTTAGATTCAATAATTTTACCACAGATCTTCGTACAGAATATATCTTGTCCATAAGCACGCTCTTTAACTGCAATGACCGCCTCGATTCCAACCTTGGCCAACTTCTCAGAAATTAGTTCCAAGATTGGCTCAAGCTCATCTTCCTTCGGACACGCAACAAAGCATGATTTCGATGCTCCTTTTATCTTACCACAGTCATGGTCTTTACGAATGAAGCAGCGTTCAATAACCTGTAAACCACCCAAAGATCCATGAAATCTATCCCTTGGATCAAATCTGATAGGATAAAATCCCCGGTAACGCGATTGCCAACCCATATTTATCTCCTAATTGAAAAAATGGAAAAATAGAGATACTCTATTTTTTCTAGTTCATATTAGATTATCAAATTACCAAAATGTCAATTCCCGCAAAAAATTTATGTCGCGTTTAGTCATTTCTTGTGTTGTTTCCGCTCCCGGTTGTATCACGCATTTAGGGATAGAGGATAATGTAAAGCTTGAGATGAGTCAAGCTTTTTAGTTTTGAATTTTAAGTGTTGAGTTTTGAGTTGAGGATGCCCTTCAGGCGGCTATTCGAATAGATCCCTCCACTTCCAGGCTGTGTCGCAATTACAACTCTAAGATGATTCTATTTTTTTACCGATATGTTATAATGTTCATGTCTTAAAGAAAGGATTTCTTATGGCATATCGATATGGAGATCGTCAACAGCGGACCCTTTTTCCTCAAAGCGTTGATGAATATATTGACGGGAAGATTGAATAACGCAGAGAGCCGGTCTTGTTATACAGGTATTTGCAGCCGGATGGTTATCATCAGGGATTATTAATAATAAAATAAAGGTTTAAAAAATTGGAAATGTGGATTAAATTTTGTACAGTTTATTCTTGACGAACAACGAGAAATCGGTTTTATATATTAACGAGGGCGGTGGAGCCGTAATCTATTAGGCTGTAACGGCTTGTAAATAAAGTGCTTAAGTATATTAAGGATGGCTGAGAAGAAAGTGTCCTAATTTTCTTGGAAAGGATTGGAAGATGCGAACTGTCAAACTGTCAATCATTTTTCTTTTGGGCGTTAGTTTTTTATTTTTGAATGGCTGCGGCTCGGAGCTGCAGGACCTTAGAATCCAGAACAATACACAAAGGGAACGAATTGCAGAGCTTGAGAGCGAACTGCAGACGGGTATTCTGCAGCTTGATCAGTTAAAGAGAAAACTTGCTGCGGCTCAGGGAAGCAGCAGTGTCGAGATACAAACACTGCAACAGGAAATTGCCGCCCTTGAGGAAGACATTGCCAAGAAGAAAGCTTTGATTGCATCTATGCAGGAAAGGCTGCTTTTAGGCGGAGGGGCGCTGCCGGTGGAGCTTAGTACTCTGCTGGAGGATTTTGCGTCAAAGCACGACATAGTAACGTACGATTCGAGCCGGGGAATGATAAAGTTCAAGAGCGATTTGACTTTTGAAAAGGGCAGTGACAAGGTTCAGACTTCGGCAATCGAGGCTATCAAGTTACTTTGCGGGATTTTGAATTCCCAAGAAGGCAAGGGATTCGACGTTATAATAGCCGGGCATACAGATGATATACCCATCGGCCAGCCTGAAACGCGTGCGAAACATCCGACCAACTGGCACTTGTCTGCGCACAGGGCCATAGCCGTGCTGAACGTTATGGCCGGTAATAAAATTGATTCTACGCGGATGAGCATACGAGGTTTTGGTGAGTATCGGCCTTTAGAGGCAAATAAGCCCAACAAGGGAGGTAATCCTCAGAACAGACGAGTCGAAATTTACATTGTTGCTAAGGGAGTATAATTTTCAGGATTCGATTGTCGTTGTAAGAATCGGAAGCTGGAAATAGAAAATATTTTTCAATGGCTGAACGCACTTTAATTATTATCAAGCCTGATGCTGTGCAGCGACATCTGGTGGGTGAGATAATCGGAAGATTCGAGAAAAAAGGTTTTAAGATTGTTGCTGCAAAATTTTTGCAACTGTCTGAAAAACAGACCGGCCAGCTCTATGCGGCCCATGTCGAGAAAGCATTTTATAAACCTTTAGTAAAGTATATTTCTTCGGCCCCGCTGCTTGTGATGGTCTGGGAAGCTGATGGAATTATAGATATGGCCCGCAAAATGATGGGAGCGACTTTCGGTTACTACGCCGAGATGGGTACTATCAGGGGGGACTTCAGCAGTTCCGAAAGATACAATCTTGTTCACGGCTCGGACAGCCCTGAATCCGCTCAGCAGGAAATCAAGTTGTTTTTCGCGCCGAATGAAATGGTAGATTACAAATTTACTGATTCACACTGGCTCTACGGCAAAAACACCTAATCAAGAGAAATAAGCTCCTTTCTAAATTTTGGCAGAAATTTTCCTGCGCGAGATGATGGACTGTAAGGTGCCAAGAATCTTTAGATTGCTGCATAAGCATTTGATGCGAAAATTTCCCAGATAATCCTTGATTAAACCGCGTATTAATAGTAAAATCCCCCCTTTGCTCTGAAATATTATAAACAAACCGCCTGAACCGAAAGGAGGGCAACTGATGCAAAAGCTCATGTCACCATTGTCAATGCGAAAAGAGGCGATTATTCTTTTGGCATTATCGTTCTGCTTATTAACAGCTCAATCGGTCAGCGGAGCCGAACCTCTGGCGAGAATCACCGTCGAGGCGGGAGATTACACGCGAATCGATACGCCTGTTACGGCCTGGCTGGACGGTGTGCCGTTGGGCTTTCCGGCTGATGAGATTCGGCTTGTGGAGGTGAGGGGTTTAAGGCACATAGATGTTCCGGTGCAGCTCGAAGCTGGCAGTCCGCCGCGATTGTGGTGGGTGCTTTCCGGAGAAACACAAGCGGGCAGCAAACGTACGTATGAGCTGGTCAAGGGTGGCAAAACAATGAGCCTCGGTGTCAGCGCAAAGCGGAACGATAAGGTCCTGTGGATAGAAAAAGACGGCAAGAAGGTTCTGAGTTATAACCACGCTGTTGTCCCGCCGCCGCCAATAGAGGTTATGGGAGAGAAGTATAAAGGTACCCGGGATCTATACAACCGCAGCGGCTTTATTCATCCGTTATGGTCACCAACGGGTTCGGAGCTGACAAGTATTCATCCTGGCGACCATTATCATCATGTTGGAATCTGGATGCCGTGGACCAAGACGAAATTCGAGGGCAAGGCAGTTGATTTCTGGAATCTTGGCTCAGGACAGGGAACGGTTCGATTCAATAGATTTCTATCGACGACAAACGGTCCAGTCTATGGTGGTTTTCAGGCCGAGCATGACCACGTTGCGCTTAAAACCGATGATGGCGAAAAAAACGTACTTAAAGAAGTATGGGATGTGCGTGTTTATAATGTTGGCGGTTCGGATAAAGGCTACTGGCTTGTGGATTTTGTTTCTGCACAGCGGTGTGTTGCCCAGAGCGGTCTGCTTTTGGAAAAGTATCGTTACGGGGGATTTGGTTTTCGTGCTGCGGCCGAATGGAAGGGTGAGAACGCAAGTTATCTGACCAGCCAGGGCAGGACCCGCAAGGATGGTCATGCGACGCGGGCGCGCTGGTGTGATACAGCCGGTGTTTCCGACGGGCAATGGAAGGGCATAACGCACTTTAGCCATCCTGATAACTTCAGACATCCGGAGCCGATGCGTATCTGGCCTGAGTTCGATAATGAGGTGTTCTTCAACTGGGCGCCGGTACAAGTGGATGATTTTGAGCTGAAGCCCGGAAAGGACCATATCTTTCGCTATCGTATGTATGTACACGAGGGGAAAGTCGATGTCGAGAATACCGAACGGCTGTGGAATGACTATGCTCACCCGCCGAAAGTCGATGTTGAAACTGTTGAATCGAGCGATGTGATTATGCTGTTCGGCGGCACTGACTTTAATCACTGGACAGCCGGAGATGGCAAGGACATAGGATGGAAGCTTGTTGACGGTGCGATGAAGATTACGCCGAAGACCGGCAGCATAATGACCAGGCGGGATTTCCGGGACTTCAAAATGCACATTGAGTTCAATACACCGCAAATGCCGCCGAACGTTAAGGGTCAGGGTCGGGGAAACAGCGGAATCTATATTCAGCGCCGCTATGAGCTGCAAATTCTCGACTCCTACGGTCTGGAACCGAAGAATAATGACTGTGGTTCTCTTTATAAGTTTAGAGCGCCGGACAAGAATGTCTGCAGGATGCCGGGCAGGTGGCAGAGCTACGATATTATCTTTCATGCCGCGAGGTTCGATGGTAATAAGAAGACAGAGAACGCCCGCATTACAGTGTGGCATAACGGCATTTTAATTCATGACGATTTAAAGCTGGATAATAAAACCGGTGCCGGACAGCGTGAAGGGCCGGAGGCCGGCCCCATCCTGCTGCAGGACCACGGCAACGAGGTGATGTTCCGTAACATCTGGATAGTTCCACTTTAGTGTGAAAAGTTACGATTGCCGTTTTGAATTAGTGTCCAGGTTAAAGTGTAAAGTGCAGAAGAAAATTTGAATTGCGTCTCACCTTCTGCAGGTTATAATATAAAATTGTTCTTAGCTTTTTGGCAAGGGCAGATATCTTGTTGGTTGTAAGTTGTTTTAGTGAAAACGGTTATATTGATTTGGCAATCTAACCGGAGGAAATTGCAATAGGATAATGTTTGTAGGCATTATTTCTTAATAGTAAGAATTCTTTTTACGGAAAGCTTGAAGACAATTTTTTATAAGGAGAATTAAAAATGGCAAGACCTGTAACTCTTTTCACGGGCCAGTGGGCTGATTTGCCGCTGGAAGAATTAGCTAAAAAAGCAGCAGGCTGGGGTTATGATGGTGTGGAGCTGGCTTGCTGGGGCGACCACTTCGAGGTGGACAAGGCCCTGGAGGATGACGGCTACTGCAAGGCCAAGCGTGACATGCTGAAAAAGCTGGGGCTTGAAGTTTATGCGATATCGACACATTTGACTGGTCAGGCGGTATGCGACAACATCGATGAGCGACACAAGATGATTTTACCGCCGGATGTCTGGGGTGATGGCAAGCCTGAGGGAGTCAGACAGCGTGCGGCTGAGTCTGTCATCAATGCCGCCAAGGCAGCCAAGAAGTTAGGTATAAAGGTTGTTAACGGCTTTACGGGCAGTTCAATATGGCACATGCTTTATTCGTTCCCACCTGTTACACCGGATATGATTAAGGCCGGTTACGATGACTTTGCAAAACGTTTCAAGCCAATCCTCGATGAATTCAAGAAGCTGGGCATTAAGTTCGGTCTTGAGGTGCATCCGACGGAGATAGCTTTTGATATTGCCTCGGCTCAGCGTGCCATTGAAGCGATCGATGGGCACGAGTGCTTCGGCTTCAATTACGATCCCAGCCATCTCGGTTACCAGGGAGTGGATTATGTGAAATTCATCCGCACTTTCGGGGACCGCATTTTTCATACTCACATGAAGGACGTATGGTGGGGACATGGGGATGGTACCGTTGGTGTATTTGGCGGTCATATCGATTTCGCAGATCCGCGCCGCTTCTGGGACTTCCGTTCAATTGGTCACGGTGACATTAATTTCGAGGAAATTATCGTAGCCCTTAACGACATTGGATACCAGGGTCCGCTTTCTATTGAGTGGGAAGACAGCCGGATGGACCGTGAGCACGGTGCAGCGGAGGCCTGCGGATTCATCAAAAAGGCTGACTTCAAGCCGTCGCAGGTTGCCTTTGATGCGGCGTTTGAGAAGAAATAGCAGTAACAGAAAGGTTGATTATGGCTGACAGGAACTCATTGGGCCGGCGAGATTTCTTAAAGAGAGCCGCCAGCACCGCTGTGGGGGCGATTGGGTTTCCCTATATTGTTTCTTCGTCGGCTTTGGGTAAGGACGACAATGTGCCGCCGAGTGAAAGAATTACTATGGGCTGCATCGGCGTAGGCTGGCAGGGCGGCAGCAATATGAACTCATTCCTTCGGGAAAAAGACTGTCAAATTATTGCCATCTGCGATGTTGACAAAAACCATCTTCAAGATGCTGTTAATCGAGTTAACGGTCAATACAAAAATAAAGACTGTGCTGCTTATGCGGATTATCGTGGGCTGCTGGCTCGCGACGATATCGACTCGGTATCGCTTGGCCTGCCCGACCATTGGCATGCGGTTCCTGCTATAGAAGCTGCGAAGTCCGGCAAGGACATTTTCGGTGAAAAGCCTCTCTCGCACGATTTGCGACAGGGCCGAGCTATGTGTGATGCTGTCAAGCGTTACAGCCGGATATGGCAGACGGGCAGTTGGCAGCGTTCGGAGACCAACTTTCGTTTTGCCTGTGAGCTGGTTCGCAATAGCCGTATCGGCAAGGTACATACCGTTGAAGTGGGGCTGCCTTCGGGCCATAGCGACTTTGGCAATACCAAGGGTCAGGAAGGGATTAGTGCTCCGCCAAAAGAACTGGACTATGACTTCTGGATTGGTCCTGCGTTATACGGGCCGTATTGTCCGGCACGTGTGCACAAAAACTGGCGATGGGTGCTCGACCACGGAGGCGGCCAATTAATGGACTGGATCGGACATCACGTTGATATCGCCCACTGGGGTATGGATATGGACTACGGCGGGCCCTATGAGATAGAAGGTTCCGGGGAATATCCGAAAGAAGGTTTATGGAACAGCCCGACAAGGTATCGTCTGACAGCGAAATATCCGAATGAGATAACGATGATTATCGCCGGCGGCCATGAAGATATTCGCGGGGGGACGAAGTGGATAGGTGAAGACGGATGGGTCTGGGTTGATCGTGGCAATATAGATGCGCAGAACAAAAAGCTGCTTGAAGAGAAGTTCGGCCCTGACGAGATACATCTGTTTAATTCGCCGGGCCACTGGCGAAACTTCCTTGATTGCGTCAAGAGTCGTGAAACTACTCTAACGCCTTGTGAGGTTGCTCACCGCTCGGCGACGCCTGGCCACCTGGGGCAGATTGCCATGCTGCTGGGGCGCAAGATACGCTTTAATCCTCAAACCGAAGAAATACTTGATGACCTGACAGCAACGAGTTTGCTCGGAAAATCAATGCGCAGTCCGTGGCACTTGTGAAAAAAGGTTTATTTATTGTTACAAAGGGTAAACTCGTTGCTTATTTAAAATGATTTTATAATTTTTTGGCAGGAAGGTTGAGAATCAGTTGCCATTTGATTGGGTAGCATTGAGGAGTGTTTATGATAGAACAAAGGGAAATTAATCGTCGTCAATTTATCAAAAGAGCAGCCGAGACCGCAACGGCGGCTGTAAGTTTTCCGTATATTGTTCCTGCATCTGTTTTTGGTCAAGCCGGTGGTATCGCGCCGAGTGAGCGAATTACGTTAGGCTTTATCGGTGCAGGCAAGCAAAGTAAACATCTGATGCGGTCTTTTCTTAATTCGCCCGGCACGCAGGTTCTGGCCGCCTGCGACGTTGATAAACTCAAGTTGGCTCGGGGAAAGAAAATAGTCGAAGACCACTATGCCGGCAAGAACGGCGGCTCATACAAAGGCTGTGATACATACGGCGATTTTCGTGAGCTGCTTGCCCGAGATGATATTGACGCCGTTGTAATTTCCACTCCTGACCACTGGCACGCCATTACGGTTATTCAATCTGCTATGGCAGGTAAGGATATTTACTGCGAGAAACCTCTTTCACAAACAATCGTCGAGGCCCGGTCTATGGTCAATGCGGTCAGACGTTACGGACGGGTCTTTCAGACCGGCAGTATGCAGCGTTCGGACTGGCACTTCCGCTTAGGTTGTGAACTGGTTTTAAACGGTTACATTGGAAAGTTACAACATGTTACGGTTGGTGTTGGAGGACCGCCTGAGGATAAAACGCTGCTGGCAGAAGCCGTGCCTGATTATCTCGACTGGGATATGTGGGTAGGCCCGGCGTTGCTGAGACCGTATAACTCGGAGCTGTCACCGCATTTAAGCTGGGACGGCTTTCCTAATTGGCGCAATCATAGCAGCTTTGGCGGCGGCGGGATGACCGACTGGGGGGCGCATCACTTCGATATCGCACAGTGGGGTATGGGTATGGATGAAAGCGGACCGGTTGAAATTATTCCTCCCGACGGTAAAGATTACAAGGTGCTTACTTATAAATATGCCAGCGGAGTTACGATGACCCGCGATAACGCCAACGGTGTTTTATTCACCGGTACCAAGGGTGAGGTTGAGGTCAATCGCGGGCATATTCGCACGTCGCCTGATAATCTGAAGAATCAGCAACTCGGCCCCAATGAAATACATCTGTACGAAAGCAGAAACCATTATGTTGACTGGCTGGACGCCGTCCGCAAACGCAGCAGGCCGATTTGCGATATAGAGACCGGCTGCCGTTCAGTCGGTGTTTGCCATTTGGGTAATATAGCATATAAACTCGGCAGGCCGCTGAAGTGGAATCCCGAAGACGAGGTGTTTGTCGGTGATGACGATGCCGGCCGATTACTTTCGCGGCCGATGCGAAGCCCATGGCACTTGTAAATGATTAATGATGAATGATAAATGATTATTTTAATCAGATTAAAGTTTGAAGAACAATAGAAAGGGCTGAAAATGAATAAGGTGCGAAAAGTGATTGTTATTGCACTTTTGGGGTTGTGGTGTTTTGCATTGCCTTTGAGTACTTTGCAGGCGGAATCCCCGGCTAAACTGCGGGAGGTAACTGCAGAAGAAGTGCAAAAGATTGAAAGCGCAATACCGAGAAGGGCTACCATACGGACATCCGAGCCTCGAAAACTGCTGGTATTCTGGCGGTGCGAAGGATTTTTCCACACATCGATTCCCGTGGTTAATAAAGCGCTCGAAATGATGGGTGAAAAGACCGGGACGTACGATGTAGTTATTACAGATGATTATTCGGTGTTCACGCCCGAGAAGCTCAAGCAGTTCGACGCGGTGTGCCTGAATAATACGACGGGCATGAAGTTTGACCCCAAAGAGACCCCGGAGCGTTGTGAGGCGTTGATGGATTTTGTCAAGAGCGGCAAAGGCATAGTAGGTGTCCACGCGGCGACGGACAATTTTAACCAGTGGCCTGAAGGTCAGGAGATGATGGGCGGGAAATTTACCGGTCATCCCTGGGGCGGCGGCGGAACCTGGGCGATTAAGATTGATGAGCCCGACCATCCGCTTATGAAGGCCTTCAGAGGAGAGGGATTTAAGATAAGTGACGAGATTTATCGAACGGACCCGCCGCTGTATTCACGGGACAAACAACGTGTCCTGATGAGTCTGGATGTAAGCGACCCTACTACGCGTAATGTCAAAGATTTCAAACCGACTGATACCGATACCGGTATAAGCTGGGTCAAGGCCGTCGGCAAGGGACGTATATTCTACTGTTCGTTGGGACACAATGACCATATCTTCTGGAACCGGGCGATATTGCGGCATTATCTCGACGGTATTCAGTTTGCATTTGGTGACTATAAAGTTGATACAAAACCAAAACCTATCGTTAGTTCAGGAAAGGGAGTAGAAATGGCAGCATTACAGGAATTACTGGAAAAGCTAAAAACTTATGATTGGGGACAGAGCCGTTTACCACTGACCGAGGTGAGCGATATAATAAAAAATGCACATAGTTCGTCTGCGGAACTGAGCAAGATTGAGAAGAGTTTGCTTGGCGTGCTCACTTCGGATTCAACGCGGGCGGGCAAGCAGTTTGTTTGCCGGGAATTGAGCATTATAGGCACGGACCAATCTGTTTCCGTTCTGGGTAATATGCTGATGGATGAGGAAACATCTGATATGGCAAGGTATGCTCTGGAGCGGATACCCGGAACGGCGGTCAATGATGCTCTGCGTGGTGTTTTAAGGAAGGCAAAGGGCAAACCGAAGATTGGCATAATCAACTCATTGGGTCAGCGCCGTGATACAAGAGCGGTTCGTGCTCTGAGCAGGCTCGTTGGCAATTCCGATGAGGGGGTTGCCACCGCCGCCGCCGCCGCTCTCGGTCAGATAGCTGATTCCAGGGCCACTGCAGTTCTGGCGGAAGCAAAAGACAAGGCAACCGGTAAACTGCAAATGGTAGTGTTGGATTCTTATTTAAGGTGTGCCGACCAGCTTGTGGCAGATGGTAAAAAAGCCGAAGCTTTGGCCATTTACAAAGAACTCCAGAAACCGGACATGCCCAAGCCTATACGAACGGCTGCACTGACTGGTATGCTTAACGCAGCGAAAAGGTAAAACAAGGTATGAAAATCAAGCGTACGATTTGTTACTCATCAGCTCTTTTGTTTGGATTGTATTGTTGTACTGTTTGTTTTGGAGCTTCTGAACAGCAGGACGAGGCTGTTGGGATAGTTCTGGATATTCTCAAAAGCGGCGACCAGGAGATGCAGGCCGTGGCCATAGCAATGGTAAAGGACATGCCTGGAGCAGAAGTAACAAAGGCTTTAGTCAAAGAGCTGCCGAATCTTTCTGCCGCCAGTCAGGTACAGCTTTTGTCCGCCCTGAGCGACCGCGGAGATGCTGCTGCTTTGCCGGCTGTTATCACCGCTGTGAATTCCAAAGACGAATCCGTTCGGATTGCAGCTCTCAAAGCGGTTGGGCAATTGGGTGATGAATCGAGTGTTGATTTATTGACACGAACGTCGGCTGCGACCAGGGGTGCTGAACAAAAAGCCGCTCGCGAGAGCCTGTATCGTTTGCGAGGCTCAAAGGTTGATGGAGCGATTTTGACAGGCATTACAAAGGCGGAGTCAAAGACCAAAGTTGAGCTGATAAAGAGCGCAGGCGAGCGCAATATCTCCGCAGGTGTAAGCACTTTGTTAAAAACTGCAAAAGATTCGGACCGCACGGTTCGCCTCGAATCGCTGAAGGTATTGAAGGTTGTTGCCGGCCCGGAGCATTTGCCGGCGCTGGTCGAGCTTCTGTTGAATTTGCAAAGCTCATCGGACCTCAATGAGGCCGGGAAAATGATAGCCTCGGTCGCCCATAAAATCGAGGACAAGAACCGCCAGGCTGAGGCGGTGCTTGCAGAGCTGCCTTCTGTAAAGGATGTCAAAAAACAATGCTCTCTGCTGAGCGTGTTGGGTAAAATAGGCGACAGGAGTGCTTTGCCCCGGCTACGCGAAGCGCTGGGCAGCGACAACGAAGAAATCAGAGGAGCTGCCATTCGCGCTCTGGCGGAGTGGCCAACTTCCGAGCCGGCGGCTGATTTGATGAAAGCGGCGGAGAATTCCGAAAACAAAGTTCACCGAATACTGGCACTGCGAGGGGCGGTTCGACTGCTTGGGCTGGATAATAAGCGGGGTGCAGAAGAGATAATCGGGATGTATAAAAAAGCGATGTCTCTGGCTCCGGATGCGGGCGAAAAGAAAAGAGTGCTGTCGGGACTGGCCAATACGAAATCTCTCGATGCGTTAACAATGGCGACAGGTTACCTTCAGGACAAGGCTTTATTAAAAGAAGCGGAATCAGCGGTGGTAACAATCGCCGGTAGTATCTACGAAAACTTTCCTCAACAAACCATGTATGTATTAAAAAAGATTGTGCAAACCACAAATAATGAAGCATTGCAAAAACAGGCACAGGAAGTAATAAATAAGATAGAAGATGGTTCGAGTAAACAGGTGGAGGAATAATCACAAAAAAGGGAATTGACTGTGAGTCGATACTAAAATAGGAACAAATTAGCAGGAGAGACAATTATGTTTTCGAATAATGTAAGTACAGTTTTTTCAATTAACAGCCGTAATGTTGTAATGTGTGTATCGATGCTGGCATTATCTGTGCTGTTGTCCTCTTGTATGGGCCCTTCGGCAGTCGATCCGACCGTCGAGGCGAGAATGGGGATTGAGAGTGCCGATTCGGTTATGGGCGACTGGGAGGGGACCTGGAAGCTTGATGATGAAAGTGATTCAGGGCCTGTGGTAACCCAGGTGATAGCTTTGGGAAAAGATAAATACACAGCTAAGGTAATGGGAGAATTTGATACCCGCGAGGATCCGATAGCAGTACTTGAAGGTCAACGCGATGGTGCCCTGGTGCGTTTTGCAGGACCCGGCCGGGCTGGATACAATGAGTTTCAGATCAAAGCGGTTATTAAAGACGGGCAGTTCGGCGGTAGTTTCGCCGGAGATGCATCGGGCAGCTTTGTAATGGAAAAGGTGATTCGAGTTTCACCTACAATGGGGGAAAAACCGCCTGCCGGTGCGATTGTGCTTTTCAACGGCAAGGATTTTAAGCAATGGAAGCATACGGGGGAAAAACCAGGCAGCGACTTGGTGAAATGGACATTGCTAAATAATGGAGCGATGGAAGTTAAGAAGGGCAACGGTTCTATTGTAACTAAGAAAAAGTTTACCGATATCAAGCTGCATGTGGAATTTCGCACGCCGTTTATGCCTGATGCACGGGGGCAGGGACGCGGCAACAGCGGAGTGTATCTGCAGGAACGGTATGAAGTGCAGGTGCTTGACAGCTACGGTTTGGAAGGTAAAGACAACGAATGTGGCGGAATCTATAAGATAGGAGCGCCTTCGGTAAATATGTGCGCACCGCCGACACAGTGGCAAACTTACGATATTACTTTTTACGCCCCAAGCGCCGACAGGGAAAACGCCCAGATTACAGTTGTTCACAACGGAGTTACGATACATGACGAACTAAAGCTTCCGGGCCCGACAGGCGGAGCGCTGGATAGTGATGTTAACAAACCCGGCGGGATATACCTGCAGGACCACGGCAATCCTGTGCAGTATCGTAATATTTGGTTAGTTGAGTTATAACCGATGCTACTCTACGCAGTACGAGTCGAGTTAAGTATGCGTCGGTTTTAAGTATTTGTTATTTGTTTTTTTGACAATTTATGATGAAAGTTTATTTATTGAGGAATACGAAAATGAAAGACCAGAAAAAAATTACCAAACATCAGGGCAGCAAAGTATCTCGGCGTGATTTTATGGGTGGCGCTGCGGCAGCGATGGCCTTTACGATAATACCCAGCCATGTGCTGGCCCAGCCTCCGAGCGAGAAATTAAACGTTGCTTCTATCGGTTCCGGTGGTATGGGTGGCGGCAATACCAGAGCATGCGAGGCTGCCGGTGCAAACATTGTTGCCTTGTGCGACGTGGACTGGGATCGGGCGAAAGATACTTTCAAGAGATATCCCAAGGCCAAGAAATATAAAGATTTCCGTAAAATGCTTGATAATGAAAAAAGCATCGAGGCCGTGATTGTCGCCACTCCCGACCACTTTCACACAGTAGCTGCAATGGCTGCAATGCGGCGAGGCAAGCACGTTTATGTTCAGAAACCTCTGACTCGTCTTGTGTCGGAGGCTCGTGCTTTAACCGAAGCCGCCAGGAAGTACAAGGTGGTTAGCCAGATGGGCAACCAGGGTCATTCAGGTGATGGTGTTCGTGATATTTGTGAATGGATCTGGGCGGGCGTGATAGGCGAAGTTAAGGAGGTCCACGCCTGGACAAATCGTCCCGTCTGGCCACAGGGATTAGACAGGCCCAAAGAGGTGCATGAGGTTCCCAGCACGCTCGACTGGGACCTCTGGATTGGACCATCTCCAATGAGGCCGTATAATAAATGCTACATGCCATTTAATTGGCGCGGCTGGTGGGATTTCGGCGGCGGCGCCCTGGCGGATATGGCCTGCCATGTGCTGGATCCGGTTTTCAGTGCTCTGAAGCTGAAGTACCCGACGAGCGTTGAGGCCAGTTGTACTCCTGTCAACAAAGAGACGTACCCACTGGCTTCCATAGTCCATTACGAATTCCCGGCCCGTGAGGGCATGCCACCGGTGAAAGTGCACTGGTATGACGGCGGGCTTAAGCCTGAACGGCCGAAGGAACTGGAGCCGGGGCGCCCGCTGAATCAGGAATCGAGTAATGTGCTCTTCATGGGCAGCAAGGGCGTGCTGAGATGTGGTGAGTATGGCGGTGACCCTAAACTGCTGCCGTACGAGCGGCATCGCGAGTTCTACAGGAATAAGCCTCCGCAGACGCTCAAGCGGATTAAGACGAGCCACGAGGGCAACTGGATTGAGGCCTGCAAGACTGGCGGCCAGGCAACATCTAACTTCGATTATTCCGGGCCGTTTACTGAGATGGTTGTAATGGGCAATTTGGCGATTCGTCCGGAAAATGTCGGTAAGAAACTGCTATGGGATGGAGATAATATGACGATTACCAACGACGAGAAGGCCAACGATTATGTTAAAATGCACTACCGCGAAGGCTGGTCACTGGAGATGTAATCAGACCGGCGGTTGGTTTTATTACGGCGAATAGATATTAGTTGGTTGTGGAAAGGTGAGTTGAATATGAAAAGAGTGCAAGACAGCCGTAAGCCGGTAATTTCACGGCGTGATTTTATGGGCACTGCGGCGGCGATTGCGGCCATTACGATTGTGCCGCGTCATGTACTTGGCGGCCAGGGTCGCATCTCGGCCAATGAGAAACTTAATATAGCCGGTATTGGCGTTGGCGGCCGGGGTGCCAGCGATATTAATGCATTGGAGAGTGAGAATATTGTCGCATTGTGCGATGTTGATTGGGTACAAGCATCGGGAACGTTCAAGAAAAACCCGAATGCCAAGACATATAAAGACTTTCGCAGGATGCTGGATAAAGAGGCAGAGAACATCGATGCTGTTGTAATTGGTGCGCCGGACCACATACATGCGCCTGCCGCGATAATGGCGATGAAGATGGGCAAGCATGTTTATTGTGAAAAGCCGATGGCTCACACAATTTACGAGGCCCGTCGGATGACGGAAGTTGCCTGCGAGACCGGAGTCGTTACGCAGATGGGCAACCAGGGACACGCCGGTGAGGGCTTACGGCTTACCTATGAGTTTATCCATGACGGTGCAATCGGAGCTATTCGAGAAGTGCATGTCTGGACGGACAGGGCCGGTGTGCCTGAGAGAGCATGGTGGCCTCAGGGTATTGACAGACCGAAAGGTTCTTCGCCGGTGCCTGAAACATTGGACTGGGACATGTGGCTTGGACCTGCCCGCTGGCGGCCTTATGCGAAGTTTAAAAATAGTAAAGGTGATATGGTTTCATACTGCCCGTTTAACTGGCGGGGCTGGTGGGATTTTGGCTGCGGCGCACTTGGTGATATGGCCGTGCATAATGCGGACCCGGCATTTTTCTGTTTGGATCTTGGCGCACCTATAGCTGCCGAGGCTGAAAGCGGCCCGGTCAATGACGAGACCTTTCCCGTGTGGTCCATCATTACATATTACTTCCCTGCTAAAGGTAATCGGCCTGCGATAAAGATGAAGTGGTACGACGGCGGGAAAAAGCCGCCGAATCCCCCGGAACTCAAGGGCCGTGAACTCCAGAGCAATGGGATTATGTTTGTCGGCAGCGAAGGCAAGATTGTCTGCGGAAGCCATGCAGGCTC
>JACKQG010004568.1_pt1 | contig 15966 bp, 11 predicted proteins | sample 8237621 | NCBI WGS metagenome assembly JACKQG01 (sample SAMN15677084, study PRJNA649215) | marine metagenome | biome: marine; feature: Black Sea; material: saline water; isolation source: suspended particulate matter (SPM) from the Black Sea western gyre | collected 2013-06-09/2013-06-10 | depth... | reverse complement strand
TTTCAACAATAGGAAATAGTGGTTGTTTATAATGATTATAAGAATCAGGATTATATTTATAATTCATTTCACTTAAAGCTCTTTCTACAGATTTCTGATAAACAACGTTCCATTGGCTTCCATACCAAGTTGTTCCAACCCCTTTAAAAACAGTTTTATTTTCACAATTGACTAGTGAAATTTCAACTGTACCAGTTGTTATTCCATATGCTCCATGTCCTTTTGAAGTTTTTAAAACACAATTCAATAGCGAACATTTATTTTCTAATACTTCATCTGGTGAATTATTATCTTGGATGATTTTAAAACCTATATTTGTTAACTGTTCTCTTGTATAAGCTGATATACCATATATATCAGTTCCTGTTTCATATATGAGATCTGGCACAAAAATATATTTGTAACAATTTATATTTTGCCCAATTACAGAAATTGCTACCATTAGCATAATTAAAATTAATAATATTCTATTTTTCATATCTATAAGTTTTTATTATTCCAACTAACGTCAAAGTTAATTGTTTTATATTCAGTTAATTAATGTTTTTCAATTTTATTTATTTTAAAACTTAATTTCTCCATTCGTTAGCTAAAAAATTCAACGGATTTTTCTCCGTAGGGGGATTACCCACAACGGCAGTTTGTGCAAAAACCACCATTGATTTTTATTATTTCGGTCAAAATTACGAAAAATAAGCTGACCTGACAAAAATAAATTTTCGGGTTTGGAAAGATTGCAGGGAAATTTTCAGTTGGGCATATCGCTTTAAAATGAGCTGTATTTTGATGATTTTTTTTCGACAGGGCAAGTTTTATTTTTTCGACAAGACAAGTCCCTACCACACTGGCTTACTTCGACTTGGCGTGTCTAATGATGGCAAAACACAGCAAGTCGAAGATGGACTTGAGGGATGGGTCTCCGGCGCACAATTATTTCCCGACTTGCCATGTCTAATGTGCCATAGCTCTTTCGGATTTGAGCGTCGGCATAGTGCGTTAGTTAATCCGAAAGTTAAATAATACATGGATTTGCAATCCGATTCTATATTCAAGACAGGGCAGTCGGTTAATTTTCGGCATTCTGTCCTGGATTACAATTCCGTCAATTATTAATTTTCGGATTAGCTTTCCCACATTTCCTTTCTCAAATCCGAAAAAGCTCGATAAAAAAACAACAAACAATGCGGAAGCGGATTACACCTGCCAGCCTCTATTATGACATTCCGTGGCGGGCAGGAATCCTATAATTATTTTCATCGGGATTATGCTTCCCACTTACCTGCCGCACAAAAGCTTCTCCTAAAAGCAACTTCTCGAAAATTCTCAAATCAAATTATTGAAAGTGCATACAGGGCAAGGTTCCGTTCAATCCCGAAACTTTTCGGGAGACAAGATTAATGTTCGTACCTCAATTGATCCCGTCCTTTATGTTGTGTGCCGTATTCGATTGTTATTCTGTTCTTTTTCAATACAATCATATCGTAAATAATCTTTAACCAAATTAGGATGATTGGAAAAGATTTAAGCGCATATGGATTTACTATTTCGTTGCGTAAAAAGCGTGGGAAAATATCTGTTGGTGACAAAGATGTTAGTATAAATGCACTCACAAATAGAATGATATTGATTTTACTTTTTTCACTTGTTACAAACCATAATGATACTCCTGCCATTGCAATAATAAAAGTAGGCGATTCAGCTTTGTGATTAAATATGACAACCCATATTAATAATGAAGATAAAGTCAAAAACCTAAATGTGTAATTCTTATATTCCTTAATTCTAGATAATGGAATTAAAAAAACTAAAACTCCTATTACAACAATGAAAAATTTATTAATTTCAAATCCAAACCATGAATTCAACCAGCCCATAACTGAATAACCATAGGAAATCGAATGGTCGTTAGATAGCATATTCCAGAAGCTTGAGAATAAAAGTTTATATTGTCCAAAATCAATAAAAATTAAAGGTATTGCTAAAAGCAAAATTGACCATAAGGCAGAATGTAGAACTAATCTCCATTTTTTCGGGTAAAATAGAAATAAAGCAAAACCAACTATTCCAAATAATTTTATAAACACTGAAAATGTTATGCAAAATGTAGCAAATAAATACTTGTCTTTTTCTAGTAGACCAAAGGCTAAAATTATTAATCCGGCAATTAACGCATTAGACTGTGCATTTTGCATTGAGGTCATTAATTCGATTAAAAATAGAATAAGAATAAACCCTTTTTGATAAATATTAACCTTCGGCAAATAGTATACAGAAATCAATAGAATAAAGGCATTTAGAAAATTCCAAAGGTTTAGTCCTATCCAATCTGGGAAAATCGCAAAAATCGCAAAAAATGCTGCAAATGACGGGCTATATTTGTATAAGTCCCAATGTTCTTCAGGATAAAGTACATACAAATCTTTGCCATCTTTTAGGTGGTGAAATGACTTTTCAAAAATTGTATAATTGTTATATCGATTATATTCTATTCCGCTATCGTGAAGGGTTTTGGTTCCTGACAATAAAGATTGAAGACTTGCTGCTAATGCAAACAGCATAAAAATCAATACAATAATCTTGTAATTAGATAATATTGATTTAATTTTACTTTTCATGTTCATTTTTTGCTATATGGCACATAACATAGTAGTGTTTTAAGCGAAATTCAAAAATAGGTAAAAAAGATAGAATATTGGGGAAATCTGAAATTAATGTTGCAGAGGGGGATTACACCCGCCTGCCACCAATAAACTAATACAAAGGCGCGCAGGAATCCTTTATTAGCTATTTTTGGATTAGTATTCGCACTATGCCTGCGCTTAAATTCGAAAGAGCGGCAGATTATCCTTCCCACTTACCTGCCGCACAAATCCCGATGAGCAAGGGCCAAAGATTCTATTTTTAATTTTATGGTCATAATGGAAAGCTTTTAAGCCCATCTAAGCTCACAAAATTTTCCGAACCAATAATTGTACTCAAAAAACAGGCATTCTTATAAAGCTTTATTTTCGTTCGATGAACTAAATTATTATGGGGTTGTGCAACAGGCACTTTTGTTGGCAAACGTTTTTTATTCCATTTTGATGGTTACCATTGCATCTTCCAGACCATTTGAAGCAGCTTCAACTACTAAATTCCCTTTGGTGAATTCAGAACTCACTATTAGCATTGCTTTTCCATAAAATAGATTTACAGAATTCGATTTAAAAGAGGTCATAGATTGAGGATTTCCATTGCCAATTCCAGCTATCTTACCAGCTCCGCTCATTTTTATATCAACTTTATTATTTGCTAATGGGCATATATTTCCTTCTTTATCAACTGCTTCTATGAGAATATAAGATAAATCATTTCCATCCGCTTTAATAACCTTTCGGTCAGGATTTAGTCTCAATTTATAAGGTTTACCCGCAGTTTTCACAATACTTTCTCCGATTATTTCTCCCTCTTTGTAAGCAACTGCCTTTATTTCACCCGGCTGATATGTGACCTCATTCCACATTAATCTAAATCGTTCAATTGATTTTTCTGATTTGGGATTTTTGCATTTTTTACCAAGTGATTTTCCATTCACAAACAGTTCTGCACAATCTCCATTGGTGTAAATAAAAACAGGTATATTTTTTCCAACCCTATCTTCCCAATTCCAATGCGGAAGGATATGTATTGTGGTTTCTTCCGGCTTCCAATAACTTTTATACAGGTAATACCGATCTTTTGGAATACCACATAAGTCAACCACACCAAAATAGGAACTTCTCGAAGCTTCATTGTCCGTCATTCCATGTTCTTGCGCCCACTGATTGTTATATGGTGTTGGTTCGCCTATGTAATCAAAACCAGTCCAAACAAATTCGCCCGCAACGTATGGTTCTTCTTGCTGCCACATAAAGTCATCATCGGCAAGTTCAGCCCATTCGGGAGCATTTAAGTCGTATGAACTCACTTGTAAGGAATTGGTAAAATCGGTTTTTTGTCCTGGCAATGGAAATTCATAAAAACCCCGTGTGCTCAATGTAGATGCCGATTCGCTAATGATTACAGGTTTATTAGGTTCTAATTGACGAGCTAAACTATACCTGCGACCATAGTTCCAACTATGTACATCATAATAATCAAAATGGCGTAATTCCGCACTTTTATAACTATCGCAAACCAGTGTTGTTGGTCGGGTATTGTCATATTTTTCTACATAGTTGAGCATGGTTTGAAGTTTATAGAAACCATTATCAATATTCCATTGCACATCACCTATTTCATTACCTACACTCCACAAAAATACTGAGGGGTGATTTCTATCTCTAACTATGAAATTTCTGATATTTCTATGGGTGAAATTTTCAAAATTTGTGCTGTCAACTATATCTGCTTTAGCATCATATTTATCAAACACTTCATTAAAAACCAATAAGCCCATATTATCACATAAATCCAACAATTCAGGGGCAGCAGTATTATGGCTTGTTCTTATAGCATTGCAGCCCATACTTTTCATAATTTCTAATTGCCTCTCCATTGCCCTTTCATTAAAAGCTGCTCCCAAAGGACCATGGTCATGGTGTAAATTAACACCCTTTAATTGAACCCGTTTGTCATTCAGATAAAATCCATTATTTGCTGTAAAGCGAATGTCTCTAATTCCAAAAGTGGAAGTGTATGTGTCAAGTAGTTTATTGTCCCGGTAAATCTTTGTGATTAGAGTATATAAGTGTGGATATTCAAGGTCCCATCGTTTTGGATTGGGAATCGTTATGGTTGCATCAATTATTTTGTTTCTGTTAGCAGCAATTCTTCCAGTAATTTCTTTTTCAACTATTTTATTTTTACCAGCTGATAAAATGATGTGTTTTACTTTAATTTCATAATCGGTTTGAGAATAATTATTTATTGTTGTGGCTACTCTTACATCAGCGTAATGTGGTTTTAAAACAGGTGTGGTAACGTATGTGCCCCAAATATCAACATGAATTGGATTTACCGCAATCATCCGGATTTTTCGATAGATCCCTGCTCCCGGATACCATCTGCTATCGTGTTTCCTGGTATCAACATGAATAGCAAAAATGTTCTCATCATTAAAGTTGACAAAATCGGTTATGTCTAAATAGAAGGAATTGTAGCCATAATCCCACTGGCCTGCAAGCTGACCATTAATATAAATTTTAGGGAAGGCCATAATTCCATCAAATAGTAAATACAATCTCTTACCGTTTATATTATCGGGGATGTTAATTTTCTTTCTGTACCAACCTTCTCCTTTCCATGGTAGTTTCCCGGTGTTACCATCTCCGCTTTTGATAAAAGGCCCTTCAATTGCCCAATCATGTGGAATATTAACATTTTGCCAACCAGAATCATCAAATATTTTCTGATAAGCCAGTTCGTTATGACCTTTAAAAAATTTCCATCCTGTTTTAAGTTCGGTTGACTCTCTCTCTTGTGAGTAAGAAAAGTGAGAAAATATTAAAAATGTTAAGATTATAAATGGAATTTGTTTCGATTTCATTATTTGAGTTTTAAAATGTTTGCCAACGTTTGAGGTCTAGCAGGCAAGGGGAATTTCACCCCACCCCGAAAGTTTTCTGGGCTCACAGAACTCCCGAAAGCTTTCGGGATGACAGTCTCCCGTCATGCGGCTCCTCTAACATGAATTACAATAATAAACTCATCCCCTTTCGGGTTGGCAAAAAGTAAATCATATTAGCTAATCCCTTCGCTCCACTCCCATTACAGTTCCGATAGCTATCGGAATCATCACTACTACGGATTAGTCCGCCCCTGCGTGATGCTTCGGTATTCTGCCTCTCCGTATGGATTGTGCATTTCTCTTTACATCATCATCATGCAGGTTCCCGGGTTCCGTAATTGAGCCCGGATAAAGTTCATGCCACCTGAATGACGCCTGCCATGCGGACAGTAAACAGGTTTCTTCCGCATTTATCACTGCATTCATACCTCTACAGCTTTTGACAGAATGTTGTAACCAGTTTTTATTTTTTAATTATTTTAATTGATTTTTTATAATTACTAGTTCTTATTTCAAGAAAATATTGTCCAGATGAGATACTATTGTTCAAATAAAAAGTTTCTGTATGATTTCCGGATTGCATTAATTGATTGTCTGTAAAGCGCTGTATTATTTTGCCTTGAATATCTCTCAATAATATAGTAACTTCTTGTGAACTACGAAGTGAATAATTGATTTCAAAATCACTTTGTGTCGGATTAGGATACAGTAAAAGATTAGCAAGATTTTCATCAATATCAATAAATCCAATAGATATGCTTGAAAATAATCTCACCATAGCAAAGTCAAAATAATTTGGAGAACCAGGATTGTAGGAACCAGTAACTATTATTTCCCCATCATTACCAAGAGTTACCGCCTTTCCTTCTGAATCTCCATTCCCAAATGAAGTACTTATCAATCCATTTGTTCCAAATGTATAATCCAGCGCTCCATCATTATTATAACGCAAAGTTGCAAAATCATAAATAGTTCCATTTGTAAAACTACCTGCTAAAATAATTTTTTCATCAGGCTGTATTGTAACAGCTTCACCAAAATCACTTCCAATATCTGTAAGAACAATCCCGTTTACACCAAATGTATTATCCAAAGAACCATCAAGCTCATATCTTACAAGGGCAAAATTATAATTTGATAAACTTGATTGGGCAGAACCAGCTACTAATATCTTTCCATCTGGCTGTAAATCTATTGATTTTGCAAAATCATAGGTTGTGCTAACAGGAGTTCTAACGATTCCTCCATTGCCAAAATCACTGTCTAAAGAACCATCCGTTTTATACCTTGCCAAAGCAAAATCTGAAAATATGCTATCATTTGCTTCGCCAACAAGAATGATTTTATTATTCTGTTGAATTACCATAGAGTAGGCAATATTATTACTTAAGCCAATATTTGTAATTGTTATACCATTGTTGCCAAACGTACTATCTATTGACCCATCCGCATTATACCTTATAAGAGCAAAATTGTAATTATAATTGCTTGCCGGGGCATTATTTGTTCCCCCTGCAGCAAGAATTTTTCCATCAGGTTGAATAGCAATAGCATTACACCAATCATTATAGCTACCTATTGAAGAAATTACCTGTCCATTATCTCCAAATGATAAATCAGGCGAACCGTCGCTATTAAACCTTGCTAATATAAAATCGTCATCAGAACCATTGTAATAACGAGTTCCAAGGATAATTTTTCCATCTTGTTGTATTCTTATATCATTATCAGCAGGATTGGAACTACAATTCCATGAAGTAAAAACTTTTCCACCGATGCCAAAAGTATTGTCTAAACCCCCCGTTGTGTCAAAACGAATTAAGCACGGTGTTCCCCATGCATCTCCAGCTACAATGACTTTCCCATCATCTTGAAAGGCTATTGAGTAAGAATAATCATAGTTTGTGCCTAAATCTGTTAAAATTTTTATTGTATTAGTTTGTGCAAATGCATTTATCGATGATAAACTGATTACAATTACAATATTTATTTTACAAATAATTTTTAAAAGTATCATGATATTTCTATTAAATTGGCTACAACATAGAAGTGTTTTAAGCGAAATTCAAAAATAGGTAAAAAAGTTAACATGTAAGGTAGAATTTGAAATTAAATTATTATCATCAGCAAAAAGGGGAAAGCTGAATTTTGCCCGCCTGCCAAAGCATGTTTTTGTTGTAACATAAAATTTAACAAGTATTGTTGCAGCGGGCAGGCTTAAAACACAGTTGGACTCCCGCCTGAATGACGGAGTCGGGCAGGGAACCGTCTTCGGCATTTCAAGGGTAATCCTGTTTAATTCTATGGGCATTCTATAAATTGCTTTTTTAAGAAGTATTTCAAAGAATTTTTAATACAGGGACTGCCTACGTACTTTTTTTATTGTCCAAATAATTTCAATTGTTTTTCTTTAATCGGTGTCATTTTTTCGATGAAATTATCCCAAAGTCCTAAATCAAGATTCAATTTATATTTGTCATTCATACAATTTAATTGGTTTTTAATGTATTTCATTGTACAAATCAATGCAAGTCTATGTAAATCAATACGCATCAATACATCTTTCGTAAAAACCCTTTTTGCATCAGGAAATGTAATTGACTGTAAGAATTCTTCCGACTGTGGAGAATTTAAAAGAATTATTGCATAAACTGCATATTCTATTTTTTCAAAACCAATAAAATAACAAGTATCATCAAGCATTACAGGTTTATCATTCTGAGGTAAAACCAGCGTGAAATGAAATGTTTTATAAAGTCCTGATATAGCAACCTTGTACGGCATAAACGAATAATCACCAACCCCAAATATTGAAAATTGAGGCTTCCCCTTGTAGATACTTGATTTCCTTAACTGAAAGATAGACGAATGCCTAAATAGATACTGAAACGTTTCGGGATATTTATGTTTTATGTAATTTGTTTCTTGACCAACTTTGCTTTGTGTAACAATAGTGTATTTCCTGGTGTAGTTAATTACGGTATTTTTTAAGTCTGAACTTTTAAGCAAGCCATAAACTAAATCTGATTCTATGACTACATTTTCATTTAATTTGTTTACAAAATGCTCATTGGTTTTTTCCAGTTCCATTACAGAAGAACAGTCGTGTTTAATCCCTTGTCGCCATTCAAATGGACATATCCCGTCAATAGACTGCGTATGTATATAGTTTTCATTATTTGAAACAAATTTTGAATTAACCCAGCCAAAATTCAAATATTTTTTTTTATTATAAAAATTAAATTCCTTGCATTTATATTCGGGGTTTGCATTTAGTTTACAAAAGAACAAAGATGCTTCTACCGATACATTAAATTCCTTTTTGCTGTCAATACAATGCTTTTGAATAGAGCCAATAAAATATTGCTTCGTTTTTTGGTCAAATACCACATTTTTAATAACCGTATTTTTTACTAAGAGGGCTAAATGTCCGTTAATTGACTGAAAGGCTTCTAATAGCGATAAAGTAATATATTCGGCAATATCAAAATTGCCTTTTCCTGTAATAGCATCAAGACCATTCTGATTTTTGAAATTTGCCTTTTTTGGAAGATTGTTCGAATTTAAGCTACCTAATTGTGAATTAGTTACCCAGGGAGGATTTCCAATAATTAGTAAATTGCTGTTTGCTATCTGTTTTGAAAGTTTTTTAAAGTCAAAATCAAAAACGTTATAATGAAATATCTCAATTTTTGGTTTATTGAAACTAGGATTTGTTAAAAAGAAATCAAGAATATTAAATTTTGACTCCCATACATAGGGTTTGTATATCTCTATTCCTATTACTTGTTTTAAATGGCTAAAATTGTTTAATGAAGCAACTATAAAATTTCCTTTGCCACAAGTCGGCTCAATTATAATTTCGGGATTGACATTTTGTTCTTTAAGACGGCTTGCTACTTTATTAGCAAGTTCACTATTTGTTTGAAAATCTCCATATTCGGCTCTGTCAGGTTCTTTTACACACGATATTAAAGCAGATAATTTTTCTTTAAGTTCAATTAATTCTGTTTCATCTGAAAAAAATTCTTTTATCCCTGTTGTTTGCTTTAATAATTCGTTGGCATTTTCAATCGAAACAACATTAAACAGGTTTTTCTTAAAAAACTCTGATACTAAGATTGAAATATTTGCCTCAAATATTTTCATTTTTCCGTAATCTTATCAACAACTTTACTTATTCCGTCAACTTTTTCAGTGAGAGTTACAATTCTTTGATATTGCAACCGCCATTGTAAAGCATTTGAAATTGTTAAATAGCCTTGTAATGGCGGTGATTTTAAAATTTGTTTAGCAAGTTGGTTAAGAGTAATTTCATCTGCCGGTATATTTTTGTCGTTCAAATAAGCAACAATATCTTCAACATTGGCTTTATCCTTAACCATTTCACGCAATCTGAAAGTTGTTGTAAAGTCAGCAGTCCTTTCTTTTGAAATAAAAGAACAGCTTACAAAATCAAGTATTGCAGTTTTAGTTTTCGGGTCGTCATCTTTTTCATATACAAACACTAACAGATTGTATCCAAGTCCAAATATTTTTTGTTTTGCATCTTTAAATGGGCAAGATGATTGAGGTTGTTTTATAGAGGTTACTTTTATATCTGTCTGAATGTCGTCAGAAGGTAAGTCTATGCCATTGGCAGAAGAACCAATAGTAGTCTTATATTTTTTATTTAAATGCTCTTGAAACTTATGCTCAATATGTGTTCCGACTGCTTTCCCGTCCGTTACACCAAAAAGGTCTTTGTTTTTTATTTTTGATTCTGCAATACAAAAGGCTTTCGCTTCTGCTTTAAGTTTTTCTATGGTGAGTTTTTTTTTCATTATAATCCTTGTAAATAATTCACAAATTTAATCATTATTTTTTATAAAAATTTTACTTATGATCCCGTAATTATTTGTCCTAACTCTGAAATGTCAATCCCATCAAAATTCCCTGAACTCATCATAAGCAGATTTTTTCCCTGCCAGTCAATTTTCAGGAGGTCATTCATTAATTCCGAAGAATCGGTATAAACTTCAATCTTTGGATTTCCGAACGATTCCTTAACCTGGTCTTTGGAAACAGGAGGTAATTTTTTTAATTGAATTGTATGCGGATTAAAATAAACTTTTGGAATATCAACATAATCCATACAGCCTTTATAGTATCTAAGGAATTTCTCATTTAAGCTGCTGTAAGTATGTAATTCGATGCAGGCAACCAATTGCCGGTTTTTAAACTGGTTTTTAACAGCTCTATTTGTGGCAAGCAATTTTGAGGGAGAATGGGCAAAATCTTTGAATACTGTTGTGTGTTCATTTTCAGCAACGAGTTCCAGTCTTTTGGATGCGCCGGTAAAAGAAATAATTGCAGAATAAAAAGCTTCATCATCAATACTTAGTTGGTTACATACGAGGCGTGCGCCGTTAATGTTTAGCAGATTGTGTTCGCCAAAAACTTTTAGAGCTATTTTCTGACCTTTATAAATGAGCTTTGTAATCCCGTCCTCAATAACATATTCGGGAATGGAATAGGGCTTCTTAATAATATCATCCCTTGCTGATAGTCCTATCGTGTTAACATTTTTATCAGCATTACAATAAATCAGAGTTCCATTGGGAGTGATCAGGTCGGCAAATATTTTAAATTGTTCAACATAGTTATCAAAAGTAGGGAATACATTTATATGATCCCAGGCAATTCCGCTGATAAGAGCAATATCGGGTTTATAAACATGGAATTTCGGTCTTTTATCTATAGGCGATGTTAAATACTCATCACCTTCAAAAATCATAAACGGCGTTTCATCCGATATTTTAACCATAACGTCGAAGCCTTCAAGCTGGGCGCCGACCATATAATCGCAATTTATTTTAAAATAATTCAGAACATGGAGAATCATTGAAGTGATAGTGGTTTTTCCATGACTCCCGCCAATTACCACCCTTTTCTTATTTTTTGATTGTTCAAACAGATATTCGGGATACGAGAAAATTTTGAGATCCAGCTCTTTTGCTTTCAATAATTCAGGGTTGTCTTCTTTTGCGTGCATTCCGAGTATTACAGCATCTAAGTTGTTATGAATTCTTTCAGGAAACCAACCGTCATTATCAGGAAGTATTCCATACTTTTTCAGCCTTCCTCTTGAGGGTTCAAAAATTTCATCATCCGAACCGGTAACTTTATATCCCTTTTTATGGAGAGCTATTGCGAGGTTGTGCATTGCGCTTCCGCCAACGGCTATGAAATGGATTTTCATTTTTTGCTTTTCGGCAAATGTATTTATTTTTTTAAAACGTTATAATCAGAAAAATTTTAATATAACTTTGCACGATTATATGAAGGATATTCTGATAAAAAATTATAACGAACGATTTAAAAACTCAACAGCCCGGGAAGTTTTAGCATTTTTCCTGAAGGAGTTCAAAAACAAGATAGCTTTTGCATCAAGCCTTGGTGCGGAGGACCAGGTGTTGACTCATATAATTGTTTCTATTGATCCCTCCATTAAAATTTTCACCCTCGATACAGGCAGGCTTTTCCCCGAAACTTATGAACTGATCGAAAAAACCAGTAACCGGTTTAAAATTAATATGGAGATTTATTTTCCAACAACAAATCATGTTGAGAAAATGGTAAAAGAAAGGGGTATCAACCTATTTTATAATAGTATAGAGAATCGGAAATTATGTTGTAATATCAGAAAGATCGAACCTCTTCATCGGGCGCTGAAAGGTTATGAAGTATGGATTACGGGATTAAGGAAAGAACAATCAATAACCAGAAATAATAACGCCCTTGTTGAATTGGATGAAAATAACCACGGTTTGGTAAAATTAAATCCATTGATCAACTGGACCGAAGAGCAGGTTTGGAAATACATCGAACAGTATAATATTCCTTATAATAAACTTCATAAAGAAGGCTTCCCAAGCATAGGCTGCCAGCCATGTACCAGAGCTACTGAACCCGGTGAAAACATTCGCACCGGACGCTGGTGGTGGGAAATGCCTGAATACAAAGAATGTGGGTTACATCAGAAGTAATAAATTAAACATCAGATTCTGCACTAATGCCCCGCGGTTTACTCAATAATCATATTCCACCCGTGCTTATCTTCAATTTCACCTTCCTGTATTCCTTTCAGGGTATTATACAGTTTTGTTGAAATGGGTCCGGCTTTCCCATCTTTGCAATATTCATAAACTTTTCCGGTTTCACGGTCAACTATCTTTTTTATGGGTGAAATCACGGCAGCCGTTCCGCAGGCGCCCACTTCATCAAACTCTGCCAGTTCGTCTATGTGCACCGGTCGCTTTTCAACTTTCATATTCATATCTTCAGCTAAAGTCCGAAGGCTCATATTGGTAATGGAAAGAAGAATAGTACTAGAATCGGGTGTAATATAAGTGTTACCTTTAATACCAAAGAAATTAGCAGGACCTGCTTCATCAATGTATTTGTTTTCTTTCGAATCTAAGAATAACACGGTAGAGAATCCTTCCTGTTTAGCCCTTTCAGCAGGTCTTAAGCTGGCTGCATAATTACCGCCAACCTTAATATGACCGGTGCCCTGAGGTGCTGTACGGTCGTAATCTTTTACTATCTGTACATCAACAGGATTAAAACCTTCCTTGAAATACGGACCTACCGGACCAACAAATATCACGAACAAATATTCATTTGCAGGTTTTATCCCAACTTGTGCTCCCGAACCGATTAATAGCGGTCTTAAGTATAATGATGCACCCAATCCCGGAAGAGGAATATGGTTTTTATTCAATTTAATTACTTTAATCATCATTTCTTTAAACAATTCAACAGGCGGCTCAGCCATCATAATACCATGGCACGAACGTTGCATCCTTTTGGCGTTTTTTTCCCATCTGAAAACCCTTATCTTTCCATCCTTTCCTCTGAACACTTTCATCCCTTCAAAACATTCCTGCCCGTAATGCAAACAAGTGGCAGCAATATGAATGTTGATATACTCTGATGACGAGACCTCAATCTCACCCCATTTTCCGTCTTTGTAATAACATCTTACATTATAATCGGTTTTGAAATAACCAAAGGGTAGTTTCCCCCAATCTATTTTTTCCATAATATTAATTATTTTAAATTAAAAATAAACAGGGCTAATTTAGAAATAATATTTAATATTGCTCAAAACAAAATAAATTTATCATTCAGAAATATTCGTTTCATTTTATTTGTTTATTGCTTTTAATATCCTGTCCTCCTTTATTAATACATCTCTCATAAGTAGATTGTAAGGTAATTTTTTGAGCTTTGAGTCTTTAAAGCCCTCTAAAATTTTAATAAGCGAAGCTGCTGTTATCAAAGAAAGATTTAGTTCATATTCGAGTTCACAGTCATTTATAAAATCATCGCTAAAATCGGGAGTAACAAGTAGTGATTTTATTACTTTGTAATCATTAGCCTGTGCTAATTCAAAATATGATTTTATTTGACGGGATACAGAACTGAATTTATTGTAACCACTCTCTTTTACTGTCTTACATTCAATTATTATTAATTCATTATTATCTAAATTCAGGAGAATGTCAATTTTATTCTTTTTAGTGTTTAATTTTTTTCTAAGACCTTCATCAACCTTAAAGCCTAACATGGAAAATATAGATTTTGTCAAGTCTTCAAATTTTATTCCTAATTCACTTTCTTTTAGTTGTATTCCGTTTTCCTTTAATGCAGCTAAATTTCTGAAGCCAATATTTTCAAAATTCTCAAAGTATAAATTATCAGCATCTTCGTATGCCTCTAAAATATTGAAAATCTTATTGCCTCTAACTTTTAATGATTTTGTTTTACAAAAATTTTCAAGGTCTTTGTCATCAATTAATTCTAAAATATCTCTTGGTTTAATATTATAATCCAAAAGATAATTACTTTTTAAAGTATTTTCTTTCTGTAATTCAAATTCTTCTTTTACAATAGCGTTCAATTTTGGTAAAGTCTCATGAAGTTCAAGAAGTAATTTTTCATAACCGTCAATGGCAATACCAACTTTGTCATCTTTTTCAATATCTTCAAAGTATTGGATAAGATTATTGGTTTTGTCCTCGATTGTTGCGCCCTTCAGTGCAGGAGTTATTTTTAGTCCTTTGTCGATAAGCGCATTAATAAAAATCTTTTTCTCAGTTACTTTTATTCCGTCCCGAAATATTTCATTTTGAAGGACTCGGGAGAACGATGTTCCTTTTTTTATTATTTCCTTTATTTTTTCTTCTCTTGGAAGTTTCAAGCTAATATTATGTTTCTTACATACCAGATTAATTTGAGGGTCTTTTAATAATCGAAGAACACGTCGGAAGAACTTGTCAGCAACTTCTTTCCCTCTTACTTTTCTTAAAATTTTTACAATTTCATCAGCAATGTAAACAGTATGATTTTTCTTTGAGTAAAATAGTAATCCTTTAATTTTTAAGTCGTTGATTATTTTATCAATATCCTGTTTATTAATAGGTAGAATAGAGTAATTTATAAGTTTTATTTCTTCTTGTGAAAGTTCTAACTGTTTTGCAAGAGTAAGAAGAATTGATTGTTCGTCATTAGTTATTTTAGGTTCCAGATTGTTTTCCTGATCGTTCCAATATGCTGTATGAATGCAAGCGTTATAAATTCTATAATCTCTCAACCTATCTGCCTCAATGTCTGCTTTATTACTTGAAATGGTTGTTTTGAATTCCTTTAATTTTACATTTAATTGCTTTAATTCGTTTTCATATAGTTTGTTAAACCATTCTCTTGACATTATGCAGTTGCCATCTCTTATAACAATATCAACTAAAATATCAAGTTGCGATGTTGTATTAGCAAACTCGGTTTTTAAGTATTCTGAAAATTCTCTTTCTATGAGGTTAAATACTTTCGCAACATTAAGGTTGTCAGCGTTTTTTAGATCTTTGTTTGAGTCACTGAGTATTATCTCAATTTCTTTTGATTTTCTTGGATTGTTGGCTATAATATTGTCAACGATTTTCAGAAATGAATTTTTTTCAAATGAATTTAATCTGTTAAGAATTTTTTCAAGTTTCATATTTTCAAATTTTTTGCAAGCAAAATTATGCAACTTTTTGTAATAAAAAAACAGTATCCATTATTATTAAAATATTAAAAATAAAATATTTCCTGTATTACTCTATTGCCCCCGACCCTAACAGTTCATCATCTTTATACCATGCTGCAAACTGCCCGGAAGTGATACCTCTTTGCAATTTGTCAAAGACAATATAAAGCCCATCCTCCAATCTGTAAATAGTAGCATCCTGCAATTCCTGGCGATAACGGATACGGACACTGTACCTGTTACTTTTTCCGGGTTTGAGTTCTAAATCGGGGCGAATCCAATGAATATTGTTATGTTTAATATATAATCCTTTCCTGAATAATCCCGGATGATTTTTACCATGCCCGACATAAATGATGTTTTTTTC
>JACKQG010004567.1_pt1 | contig 15966 bp, 16 predicted proteins | sample 8237621 | NCBI WGS metagenome assembly JACKQG01 (sample SAMN15677084, study PRJNA649215) | marine metagenome | biome: marine; feature: Black Sea; material: saline water; isolation source: suspended particulate matter (SPM) from the Black Sea western gyre | collected 2013-06-09/2013-06-10 | depth... | reverse complement strand
CAACTCCGATTTAATAGTATCAAGTAATTTTTTATCTTTATAATAATAAGGATTATATCCGCAGGTAGTAATTTGTTTAACAATTTTTTTTCCATTAATTAACAACCAACTTGTTTTAGTTGCTCCGCTATCTGCAATTAATATCATAGAAGTCTGAGTATTTTGGGTAGAAATATAATTACTCCGGTAATAAATGCAGCAACAGCAACTATTAAAACGGCTCCTGCCGACATGTCTTTAATAATTCGTGCTTTATCATTTTTTACAGGCGAAATAAGATTTACTAATTCTTCGATTGATGAATTAAAGATTTCGGCAGCCATTACCATCCCAATCACAATTATAATGGATATCCATTCAACCATGCTAATTTTCAGTAAGAAGCCTAATAACAAAGCAATTATTGCCAGTACAATGTGAATAAGTAAGTTGTGCTGAGTTAGCACGGCATTTTTGATTCCATTAAATGCAAATACGAAGCTTTTTAATCTATCTCCTACGGAAAATGCTTTTGGCATGTTATTTATTTTTGCCATGCAAATATAGATATTTTAAGTAAAGATAATCTTTGTTGACGAGAAATTAAGCCCTTTTGTTTTCATGCTTTACAACACCTTTCTTCTTCCATTTTCCGGTTGAATAGTAAAAATAAGAAGCAATAACGCCAAAAATCCAAGCTATAGGTATGCCCCACCAAATACCATTCGATCCAATTTCTTCCGACAGCCACCAGGATGTTGGAAGTCTCATTGCCCATAAGGCTAATATAGTTATAATCATCGGGACAAATGTATCCCCGGCTCCTCTGAGCACTCCGTTTAAAATAAACATGGTTGAAAAAACAATATAAAACGGCGTTACAATATAAATATATTGTTTTCCGATTTCCACAACTTCTATACTGTCGGTAAAAAGGCCTATAAGCGGGCCTGCAAAAATAACCGCAGATAGTGTTACTGTGATAGATATTGCATTAATCATTAACAATGTGGATTTTAAGCCTTTGGCAATTCGATCAAACTTATTGGCTCCAATATTCTGTCCCACAAAAGTTGAAATTGCAGCCGAGAAGTTCATGGCAGGCATAATTGCAAAAGAATCGATTCGCATGGCAATGCTGTAAGCGGCAATTGTTGGAACCCCAAATACGTTAACTATTTTATAAAGTGCCAGAAACCCGAGCGCAACAACAGTTTGCTGAATGCCGGTTGGTAAGCCGATTCGTATACTTTTTTTAAAGATATCATTATCGAACTTCATTTTAAGTGGCGAAAAATCCATAAACTTATGGAATTTGTTCAAGTACCAAATAATGGCAAAAAATGCACCGGCCTGTGAAATTACTGTAGCTGCTGCCACTCCCGCTATTCCCCATTTAAATACAACAACGAATAGTAAATCGAGCAGTATGTTTACAATAGTTGAAATTACTAAAAAATATACCGGAGTTTTTGAATCACCTAATCCACGAAGAATTGCACTTGTGCCTTGAAACCCAAAAAAGAAAATAAATCCAAGTGCGTAAATATTAAAATATTCAATTGCAAGGGGCATTACGTCAGTTGGCAAGTCGATTATTTCAAAAACATATTCGCTTGCCCAAATTCCAACAATTGTTAATGTAATAGATGCAAAAAACATGAAAATATATAATGTGTCGATTGTGCGCTTAACATTCTCCATTTGTTTGGCACCAAAATACTGGGCAATAATTACTGTTGCTCCAATCGCAATACCCACAATAAATGAAATAAGGGCGAAAATGAATGGGAAATTTGCACCAACAGCTGCCAGGGCTTGATCACCCAGAACTTTGCCTACAATAATAGTGTCAACAACATTGTAAAATTGTTGAAACACATTGCCTAAAAGCATAGGTATAGCAAAGTTTAGTATTCGCTTTCCTTCTTTGCCGGTAGTTAGGTCAATCAATTAAATATTTTTGAATTATGGATAACAGTTAGTATGATTATTGGATTAACCCCCTTTTTGCTTTGGTTTTGAAACATTATCAAACTTCACCACTTTTTTAGGATTAATTTTGTCAACACTCGATTTCAAGTCGTTTATTTCTGATGCAACATCTTTAATATCACTTTTTATGTTACTATCATCAGCGGCCTTTTTAAAATCACGTATACCTTTTCCAAGCCCCTTGGCTAATTCCGGAATTTTTTTTCCGCCAAATAGAAGAAGTACAACCACTAATATGATTATAATTTCAGGTCCGCCAATCCATCCGGTGTATTGTATCATTTTTTATTTGTTATAAGATATTGGTTATTAGTCTTAGTTATTTGGTTAGTTCAACTTTTGAGTAACAAAACAATCGAACAACTAAACCATAGTTGTTATAATATACTTTGACAATTATTCTTTAACAAAAACTGATTGAATAATGCTTGAACCATCTGGTTGTATTGCTTTAATTATAAGGTTGCCAGCCGGAACATCGCTAACTAATAAAGTACTCCCGTTCATATAAACCATCTGCTGTGTGCAAGCCTCATCAATAATACGAACACCCCAACTGGTAACGGCTAATTCACCCTGTGTATATTCTGGTTCGAAACGGTCGAAAGAATGGCATCCATCCGTTCCAATAAGACCATAAAACTTAATGCTGAGGTCTTCTCCAAAATTGATAGTGTCGGGGTGGACAATACTGTCAATTTGAATAATAAATTGAACAGTGTCAGGACCAGTATCCTTTTTACATCCAGTCCAGATTAAAATTATCAGGCTAAAAAATACTGCTAAGGCAGTGAATATTTGTTTGTTCATAGGTAATGTTTTATAGTAAAGGTAATTTAAATTCCTAATATTTTTGTATCAACAAAAAATGTGTTAATCTATAATTTCCTTACTCGACCCGTAGAATAGTATAATTGCCAAAAGTATAAGTAGTAACTTTTTCATGGAGATAATAAATAACTAATATGCAAAATTATAAAAATTTAGTTAGCCTAGGTTTGGATCAAAACCTAACCATTGTATACACAAGAGTTCCGATTTAAGTTTACCATATAACCTTTAAGTGGTTTTCACGACTGAGAGCCGGTATCGCTCATTATTTCTCTCATGTGCGAAATTTGTTCTTTTGTGCCTAATACGAATAATTTTGAGTTAGGCATCAATTTTGTTTCCGGGGAGGGGTTAATAATAAAATCACCTGTAGCGGTTTTGAAACCTATTATGTTTGCCCCTGATTTCCGTCTTATACCAATTTCTCGGATTGGCTTATTTATAAGTTCAAATGGAAGTTCATCACACATGATTTCTACTAGTTGCGTGGGAGTGTCGCTATGAATTGATAAGTGATCAAGAAATTCTACAATATCAGGTTGAGCAATTAGAGTAGCCATGTGAGCTCCTCCAACTCTTTCAGGCATAACAACATTATCGACACCTGCCATACGGAGTTTTTTTTCAGAGCTATCATTCGATGCCCTGCTAATGATTTTTAAATCATGTTTTAACGAACGGGCTGTTAAAACAACATAGAGGTTATCGGCATCATTAGGGAGAGTAGAAATCAGCGATCGTGCAGTGTTAATGCCAGCTTTTACCAATACTTCGTCATTAGTAGCATCTCCTTCAATAAACCTTGCCGACCTTCCCATATTATTAATAATTAATTCGTGATTTTGGTCAATAACAATGATCTTTAATCCAAGAGTAAGAAGCTCATTAACAACTTGTTTTCCGTTTCTGCCGTAACCTACAACAATTACATGATTTTCCATTTTTTTAGCTCTATTTTTCTTATTATTAATTGCGTAAAAAAAACTTAACTGGCTGTGAACTAAGTTCTGAGTTATTATGCTGATAAAATATCCAAGTATAACCAAACTTGCAAGTATTAATCCAGAAGTAAAAAGTTTTCCCCCATCTGTAAGTTCTTTTACTTCTCCATATCCAACAGTAGAAATTGTGATTACTGTCATATATAGTGAATCGATAAAAGAAAAATTATCTATTTGAATATAACCCAATACCCCTATTGTGATAACCAATAATAGCAATAATCCTGCAATTACTAATTCCCGCCTGTTGCTATTTTCATCCAATTTTTATAATTTTTATAATTGCAAAGCTAAAGAATAATATAGTTAGAGTGTTACTCAATCACCCCCTATTAACAACACATGCCCAAACCTACAGTAAAGGCATTGTTTTTTTATGCAATAATTATTTTTAAGTTGTATTAATGCCTGCGATTGCATGGCATTTTCAGCAACTATTCCCAAATTATTAAACTCGCGTGTAATAGAGTTCGATTCCGGCTTTATCATGCTTAGCCAGTTTAATGCCTTGTCTTGCAAAGCATAGTTATTTTTGTGTTTGCCATACACAAAAATAAAAGGAATAATTGTGTTAATAAGGATAATATTTATTGAAGATAGTCCCAGTTTTTTAGTTCTGCCCGGAGCAATTCTGTCAAATTGGTAGTGATTATCCCAGTATGTAGAAGCTGATGTAGAAAGTAGACTTACCACATCTTGTATTCTTTCGGCTTCAAGAATTTTATTTAGTAATCCCGATGAGCTGTAAATTATATTTGCAAACTGAGATATTCGAATTGTTGGAAAGCTAACCGGACGCATACGCATAAATCGCCATAAGCTGCCTTCCATGGGTTGGAATTTATATTTGTTTTTTAAAAAATCGTACTCTTTTTTCAATTCCGACGGATACTTATCTTTATAAGCATAAGCTAATAAGCCTGATTGCCCGAAAAGGAGAGCTTCAATTTGAACGAGATTATCTTTGTGCTTAGAAAGCAGATTTAATGTTACCGACGATGCCAGCATTTCCATTGTGTCGGAGTTGGCTGTGTATCCCATACCTCTTGCCATCCGTTGATAAAATACCTGCAAAAAATTATTTTTAGTTAATTCGAGAAGTGCCAATATTTCATCTGATTTTTTTTCAAGTCGCTCAGCCATTAAACTATCAAACCATGATAATTTATCAAAGTGTTTGATATTTTTAATAAGATTTTGACAGGGTATATTATTTTTTGAATTCAAAAATGCTATATAGTTCTCAAAAATAACCGGATTGAAATTATTCTTAATCTCAAGTGTGGGAATTTTCTCTGAGTTTTTTCGGTAAACAGGTTTATCATCATTAAAAACAACATGAAGAATAATATTGTTGTAGGCTGGATTGATTTGATGATTATGTTTGAACCAGTCAGATGAGTTAACATGAATTTCAACGTTGCCTGCCCATCGCGTAGCCCCGATATCGATCATTGCATTAAAAAAATCTGGTCCACTGTCAGGATTTTTTAAGCCGGGTGAAATTATTTTGATTTTCTCACCAGAGGTTGTTTCAGGGTTGGGTTTTAACAACTTGTATGTCCACAAATAATATAGAAACTCTTCATTCATATTCTTAGATTAAGATCATATAGTCTGACAATTAGCCGGTTAGATAATAATAATAATTAAACCACCGGGTCTTATTTTTATTTGTAAATTTGCATCAGTATTGAAAAAAAATTCAATGGCTAACGAAAAAATATTAATTGCCGGAATTGAGTATAAAGTTAGGAAATTAATCGAGATAAACGAATTATTAAAAAAAGAAAATAATCGATTAATATCTGAAACTGAGGTGCAGGAAAAAAAAAATGAAGAATTAAATAAAAAGATAGAGGAAAATCAAAAAGAAATATTTAAATTTACACTTGCAAATACATTAGAGATAGAATTTGGTGTTGAAGAGGGCAGAAAAAGGATTGATAGTTTGATAGAGGAGATTGACAGATGTATTGAGGTGCTTAGCGAATAGCTCATTATCTTATTTTAAAATTGATGATGGAAGCAGATCTTAACATAAAAGTTGACATAGGAGGAAGGCCATATAGCTTAAAGATTGGCAGAAGTGAAGAGGAAACGGTACGAAAGGCCGCCATCGATGTTAACCAAACAATAAATAAATATTCAAAAGCGTTTGAATATAAAGACATGCAAGATCTGTATGCAATGGTTTCGCTTCAATACGCATCAGGCTTAATGCACATAGAAAATGAAAAATCTTTCAGAGAAAAAGAAATGAAAGATAAATTGATGGAAATAGATTCAGTATTAACATCACATTTAAAACTATAAATCCGTTCGTTCTTAAAAATATAAAAGTGCCCGCGTAATTCACAGTTTGTAAATTCAACACTACAACAATTAGGGATAAGCTCAAAGCATCGTAGGACAGGCCTGGTTATCCGCCTTAGGCGAATAATTCTCCGTTAAGGAGGACACTGGAAGTTCGAAAATACTGGCAGCCCTAAACGTTATTAAATGGAGTTTACAAGACTCCGGATTACAGCGGGCCTTTTTTTATCTCCTGTTTTGCATATCTTAAAATGATAAGTTATGGATGATACATTTATTTTAATTATTACAGCCGCACTTTCACTAATTGTTGGCGGCTTTATAACAGGGAGTCTTCTGAAAAAAGCTGTACTCAAAAAAAGTAACCTAATCCTGGAAGAAGCCCGGGAAAAAGCTGAGGTGATAAAGATGGAGAAAATACTGCAAGCTAAGGAAAAATTTCTTCAGCTTAAAAGCGAACATGAGAAAGTAATTAGTGAAAAGAACAGCAATGTTCAAAGGAATGAAAATAAGTTAAGGCAAAGGGAATCAATACTTTCAAAAAAAATTGAGGAGTCTCAAAGAGCACAAAATAGCATTGATATTCTTAAAGCGAACCTTGATAATCAACTTGTAATACTTGAGAAAAAGCAAACCGAAGTTGACAAGTTGCATGGCGATCAAGTTAAACAACTTGAAACAATAAGCGGGTTTTCAGCTGAACAGGCAAAAGAACAGCTTATTGAAACGCTAAAGGGTGAGGCTGAATCGGAAGCAATGATTCATATCCGCGAGATTGCTGATGAAGCGCGTTTAACAGCAAACCGCGAAGCAAAAAAAATTGTTATTGAAACTATACAACGAACAGCCGCTGAGCATGCTATTGAGAATACCGTTACTGTTTTCAACCTTGAAAGCGATGAAATAAAAGGACGTATAATAGGGCGTGAAGGAAGAAACATTAGAGCACTGGAAGCAATGACGGGTATTGAGATAATTATTGATGACAGCCCTGACGCAATATTGCTATCAGGATTTGATCCGATACGTCGCGAAATAGCAAGACTTTCGCTCCAAAAGCTTGTTACTGATGGTAGAATTCATCCGGCGCGCATTGAAGAAATTGTCGCGAAGACGTGCAAAGAAGTTGAGCAGGAAATTCTTGAGGTGGGTAAACGAACAGTTATTGATCTTGGTATTCATAACATGCACCATGAACTAATTAAGCTGATTGGGCGAATGAAATACCGATCGTCTTACGGGCAAAACCTGTTAGCTCACTCTAAAGAAGTTGCTAATCTTAGTGCTACAATGGCATCTGAATTAGGGTTAAATCCAAAAATAGCTAAACGAGCCGGTTTGCTGCACGACATTGGAAAAATTGCTGAAAACGAAGCAGAGCTACCTCATGCTATTTTGGGAATGAAACTTGCCGAAAAATTCAGAGAAAAACCTGATGTTTGTAATGCAATTGGAGCTCACCATAATGAGATTGAAATGGAAACATTGATATCCCCAATTGTGCAAGTATGTGATGCTATTTCGGGTGCCCGCCCTGGTGCACGCCGCGAGGTGGTTGAAGCTTATATCCAGCGTCTTAAAAAGTTAGAAGATCTTGCGCTTACATATCCTGGTGTTGTTAAAACTTATGCCATTCAAGCTGGTCGCGAGCTTAGGGTTATTGTTGGGGCTGAACAAGTTAGCGATGCTGATGCAGATAAAATTTCATTTGAGTTGTCGCGAAAAATACAAGAAGAAATGACATACCCGGGTCAAATAAAAATAACAGTTATCCGAGAAACAAGGGCAATTAATTATGCGAAATAAAAGTAAACCTAATTTATATTTTAACTAAGTAATTATTTATAAATGAAAAAAATAATTATGTTAACTGTTGCTGCACTGTTTACATTTACAATACAGTCGCAGAACGTATTTAATAAAGGTGATTTTATGCTTAACGTAGGAATAGGAGCTCCGCATAGTTTTGGATTTATTCCTACAGTAAATTTTAGTGGCGAATTTGGAGTAATCCCAACCGGAGATATAGGATTGGTATCTTTTGGAGGTTTGGCTGAATTTCAACTTGGAGATGATGGCAATATTTTTCCGCGTTTTTATGTTGGCCCCAGGGCAGCCTGGCATTTACTTACTTTTATCAGTACTGAATTTGATGTTTATGCAGGCGCAGGTTTTGGCATAGTAATAAATGGGAATGGCCTTGATAAAAACAGTGGTGTTGATTCACAAGCTGATGCATTTGTTGGCGGAAGATGGATGTTTTCTCCAGGTATGGGACTTTTTGTTGAAATTGGATATAGCGGACTTAGTAGTGGTAAATTTGGACTAACTTTCGGATTATAGCACTTAAATATGCATATAAAAAAAGCTATCGTCTTATAAAATAATTTCAGCTTTTTTGGTAATCACAAAAAGCTTTATTAAGCAGGTTTATCGATTACTGTCGTTTTTCAATTCAAATTCTTTGATCAATTCCTCAGGAGATTTACCAAGGTTTTTTAACGATATCACGGCATCATCTGCGAAATCACTTTCCGGGAATTTATCCAGAAACTCCAAATAACATTTCTTTGCATTAGCGTAATCGTTAAGTTGGTCTTCATATACAAACCCTTTTAAAAACATAACTATAGAAACATCCTCATAATCAGGATAGGATGATAATATTTTATTAAACAGCGAAATTGTTAATTTCGGATTGTTTACATTCATGCTTATGTCAGCTGCTTTAAAAAGGAACTCAGGTGACAACGTATCGTCAGGATATAATTCTGCATATTCCAAATAAAATTCAGCTAATTGTTTTGCTTTTGTTAAATCAGGCGTAGTAATTTCTCCACTAAAAAGTTCCTCTTCAAGTTTATTTATATCATCGATTGATACAGAACCGTTGTCTGATTTGTTGTTTTGATAATTCCCGCACGAATTAAATAATATTGTGCTGATAATTAATGTTGTTACAATTTTAATCATTGATATCGGTTTTAAATTAAACTTACAATATTTTAATCAACTATTTCCTGGTCCTCTTTTTAGGAAGAATCATTCTATAAGCCACATCTGCATCACCGTTACTAATATCGCGTAATTTTCCCTTGAGCAACAACCTCCTGAAGTTAGGAATTCTCTCAATAAACAGTTTCCCATTAATGTGATCATATTCGTGTTGTATTATTCTGGATAAAATACCATCAAATCTCTCATTTTCATGAAAATTAAAATCCTCATCATAATAAGATAAATATATAACAGGTTTCTTTTTTACTAATTCAGTAATCCCCGGGATACTTAGGCATCCTTCCTCAAATTCGGTGTCTTCTCCCTCTTCTTTAGTTATATATGCATTAATAAATATTTTTCTTTTAAATTCCTCAAACTCCGGATTATTGTCACTAAGCGGACTTGCGTCGATTACAAACAATCTGATGGCTCTATTTATTTGGTGAGCGGCAAGGCCAACACCATTTGAAGCATACATTGTTTCGAACATATCTTCTATCAATGTATCAAGATTTTCGTAATCATTCCTTATTTCCTCACCAACTTGTTTAAGTGTTTGATGACCATATGCAGCTATTGGTAATATCATTTTATTTATTGGTTTATCGAATTCATATACGATTGCAGTATAATTGTAGCACTTATTGTATCGACAAGTGATTTATCTTGTCTTTTTGATTTTCTTATCCCGCTGGCTATCATAGTATCATGTGCCATTTTTGAAGTGAAACGTTCGTCGAATCTTTTGATAAGTATTTGTGGATATTTTTGAGCAAGTTTTTTCACAAAAGGCTCAATATATTTTGTGGAGTCGGATGGCCGGTTCATCATATCTTTAGGTTCTCCAACTACAATACAATCAACTTTTTCCTTTTTCATGTATTCATCAAGGAAAATCCAAATATCTTTAATATGAACAGTATTAAGCCCATTAGCAATTAGTTGCATTTCATCAGTTGCAGCCACACCAGCTCGTTTTTGTCCATAATCAATAGCTAATATCCTCCCCATTATTGTAATTGATGCTTTTTCTCAGATTTTAGAATGTCTCTTAAAGTTTTCGGCGGCAAAATTAGCATTTTTTTATACTTTTATCGTAAATTTTGTATTAGATGAAAAACGTTAAAGAAATAATAGAGCAAGGCTGGGAAAATAGGAAGCTTCTATCAAATCCTGAGATGATTAATGCCGTAGAAGAAGTAGTTGAACTTTTAGACAAAGGAAAACTTAGGGTTGCACAGCAAATTGATGAGCAGTGGTTAACTAACGATTGGATTAAAAAAGCTATAATATTATATTTCATCATTCGTAAAATGGAGACTTTCGAAATCGGAATGTTTGAATTTCACGATAAAATACCACTAAAACATAACTATGCAAAGCTAAATGTACGTGTTGTTCCTCATGCTTTGGCACGCTACGGTTCGTTTTTATCTCCTGGAGTGGTACTAATGCCTTCGTATATAAATATTGGTGCTTATGTTGGGCACGGAACAATGATTGATACGTGGGCAACAGTTGGCTCATGTGCGCAAATTGGTAAAGATGTACATTTGAGTGGAGGTGTTGGAATTGGTGGTGTGCTTGAACCCATTCAGGCTTCACCTGTAATAATCGAAGATAATTGCTTCATCGGATCCAGATCGATTGTTGTTGAAGGAGTGCATGTATGTAAAGAGGCTGTTCTGGGTGCGAATGTGGTTATTACCCAATCAACCAGAATAATTGATGTTAGTAAAAGTAAACCTATTGAATATAAAGGTGTTGTGCCTCCAAGGTCAGTTGTGATCCCTGGAAGTTATAAAAAGAAATTTCCGGCTGGTGATTACCAGGTACCATGTGCTTTGATAATTGGAACCAGAAAAGAAACTACGAACAAGAAAACTTCACTTAATGATGCATTGAGGGATTTTAATGTGCCTGTGTAAACCTACTAATTTTAATCTCTCCTTTTCTTTCCTATTTTCTTTCTCTTGCTAAAATTTTCTTTCCGTTTAAAATTTTCTTTACGCGTAAAATTACTAGGAGTTTTTGTGTTTTGAATTGATTGTTTTGGGTTGGCAAGTTCAGCAACTATCGGTATGTCGTTGAAAGATGCATCTTTAAACGCTTTAAGGATTATCTTTTCAAACGAACTGTCAACTTCAAAAAATGAGAAGTTTTTCATTATCTCAATCCTGCCAATATCGATATTTCTCTCACGTGTATATTGATTTATTAATCCAATTAATGAAGAAGGGTTTAAGTTAGTACTGCTTCCTAGGTTGATAAAAAGTCGTGAGAATCCAAATTCTGTTTGCCTTTCACTTCGGTCTCTTCTTTCTTTTGGCTGTCGTGGTTTTCTTTCCTCTCTTGGATCACACACCTGGTTCAAATCTTTGGCACCTTTATAGTAAGATAAAAAACGGTTGAATTCAACTGATACAAATTTCTTTATAAGATCCTCCCTGTTAAGCCATTCAAGTTTTTTATAAATAACATCGAGAAAAGGAGCTATTTGAGATTCGTCAATTTCAACTTTCTCAACATTTTCCACGAGTTTAAATAATTGTTTTTCACATATTTCTTTACCGGATGGAACGAGCAATTTATCAAACTTACGCCCAATCATTTTTTCAACAGCTCTAAGCTTGTGTTTTTCACGCATGTGCAAAATCGATAACGAGATACCACTTTTTCCTGCACGCCCTGTTCTTCCACTTCTGTGAATGTAAACGTCATTCTCGTCAGGTAGATTGTAATTTATTATATGAGTAAGGTCATCAACATCGAGTCCGCGGGCAGCTACATCTGTGGCAACAAGCAATTGTAAATGTTTTGATCTAAACTTGCCCATAACACTATCACGCTGAGCCTGCGATAAATCACCGTGTAAGGCATCGGCATTATAGCCATCCTGGATTAGTTTGTCAGCAATTTCTTTGGTTTCACGACGAGTTCTGCAAAATATAATTCCGTAAATTTTTGGATTTACGTCGGCAATACGTTTTAGTGCTTCATATCTGTCGCGAGCCTGAACCTCGTAATATATATGCTTAACATTAACTGCAGTAACATTTTTGTCTCCGGCTGATATTTCAAGCGGGTTTTTCATAAACTTAGCAGAAATTCTGGATATCTCAGCAGGCATCGTTGCCGAAAATAATAATGTTTGTTTACTTTCAGGAGTTGTCTCAAGTATACTGTTAAGGTCTTCTTTAAAACCCATGCTAAGCATTTCATCGGCTTCATCCAGTACAACAGTATTTATCTTACTAATATTTAGTTTTTTCCTTTTAATAAGGTCTAATGTTCTACCGGGTGTACCAACTACAATGTGAGTCCCTTTTTGCAATTCGCTAATTTGGGTTTCAATACTCGAACCCCCATAAACGGCAGTTACTCTTAGGTTTTTATAATTTTTTGAATATGACTTTAAATCCTTAGTTATCTGGATACACAATTCTCGGGTGGGGGATAATATTATTCCCTGAGTTTGTTTTATGCTTGTATCTGTTTTTTGAATCATAGGTAACCCAAAAGCAGCAGTTTTCCCAGTGCCGGTTTGAGCAAGTCCTACTAAGTCGCGATTTGAATCAAGTAATACTGGTATTACCAGTTCTTGTATTGGTGTTGGCTTAACAAAGCCAAGTTCTGTTATGGCCGATATTAGTTCGGCATTTAAATTAAGTTCTTCAAAATTGTTCATTCGGATATTGGTTATTAGAGATCTTTTAGTTGATTACCATCATTTTTTCGGAGGTGTGGCAAAAGTAGTTAATATTTATGACATACAGTTATTTAGAATGGTTTAAAATAAAAATTATAGTTATTTTTGCGCAAACTTTTAATGACTATGGCACAAAAACGTAAATACAGTTTAGACAATACAGATAAGGAAACCCTAAAGCATTGGTACTCACTATTAACGCTTGGCCGACAGTTAGACGAGAAAGCACCAAACTATCTTAAACAGGCTTTGGGATGGTCATATCACGCACCTTATGCAGGGCACGACGGAATTCAGCTTGCAATTGGGCAGGTTTTCAACAAAGAAACTGATTTTCTTTTTCCCTATTACCGCGATATGCTCACTGCTATCTCAGCCGGATTAACAGCTGAAGAGATAATTCTTAATGGAATTTCTAAAGCAACTGATATTGCAGGCGGCGGCCGTCATATGTCGAACCATTTTGCGAAACCCGAGTGGAATATTCAAAATGTTTCGTCGGCAACCGGCAACCATGCGCTTCATGCTGCTGGTGTTGCCCGATCCATTAAAATATACAAAGGTAGAGGAGTGGCCATAAGCTCTCAGGGCGAATCATCAACATCTGAAGGATACGTTTTTGAAGCTATTAATGGTGCATCCAAAGAGAAACTTCCAGTAGTATTCGTATTTCAGGATAATCAATATGGTATATCGGTTCCGCAACGTGATCAATCGGCCAACAGACGTGCCGCTGAGAATTATAGAGGGATCAAGAATTTGAGTATAATGTATTGTGATGGTAAAAATATATTCGATTCAATGAATACCATGACATCTGCAAAGGAACATGCAATAAAGAATAGCGAGCCCGTTATCGTTCATGCAAATTGCACAAGAATTCATTCACACTCAAACTCTGATGCTCATGAATTGTATCGTGATGAAAATGAAAGACATTGTGTTATGTTAAGCGACCCCCTTGAGAGATATAGAGTACAACTAATACATTCTGGTAAATTTACTACTGAAGATCTCCAATCTCTTGATAAAGAAGCAAAAAAGGTAATTTCAGCCGCTCATAAAAAAGCATTGGTAGCTCCAAATCCCGATCCCAAATCAATTTTCGACTTTGTTACTGCTGAGCCTTATGTAAGTGAGTTATATCCGGAAGGGTTACACGATGGGTCGAAAGGTGAATCACTAAGACTTATTCAAGCACTAAATCAGACGCTGAAAGCTGAGTTTCGCCGTAATCCTGATACATTTATATTTGGACAAGATATGGCAAATAAGGATAAAGGAGGAATTTTTAACGTGAGCAAAGGAATGCAACAAGAGTTTGGTATAAACCGTGTTTTTAATGCTCCAATTGCCGAAGACTTTATTCTTGGAACAGCAAATGGTATGACACGTTACAATGATAATATACGTGTAGTAGTAGAAGGAGCAGAATTTGCTGATTACTTTTGGCCTGCAATGGAACAGTTGGTAGATAGCTCGCATGATTATTGGCGTAGCAACGGACAGTTTGCACCCAATGTTACGATCAGGCTGGCTTCTGGTGGATATATTGGTGGCGGCCTTTATCACTCGCAAAATATAGAAGGTGCATTAACAACATTTCCGGGGCTGCGAGTAGTATATCCTACTTTTGCTGATGATGCTGCAGGATTATTAAGAACATCAATACGCTCCAGAGGTCTCACTTTATTTCTTGAACCTAAAGCTTTATATAACGATCCGAAAGCAGAAACTATAGTGCCGGACGATTTTGAAGTACCTTTTGGAAAAGCAAGAGTAAGAAGGGAAGGAGCTGACCTAACTGTAATTACATATGGAAACACAGTTCCAATGTGTCTTGATGCAGCAAAACAAATTAAAGAACAATTTAATAAAGAAGTTGAAGTTGTTGATCTGCGGTCATTATCACCCTTAGATGGAGATTCAATTTTAAAGTCGGTTAAAAAAACTAATCGTGCGCTGGTTGTTCATGAAGATAAAGTGTTTGCTGGTTTTGGTGGTGAATTAGCTGCACTAATTTCCGACAAGGCATTTAATTATCTTGATGCACCTGTGAAAAGGGTAGGAGCAACGTTTACGCCGGTTGGATTTAACAGGATACTTGAGCAGGCCATACTTCCAGATAAACAAAAGATAATTGATACAATTAAGGAGCTTCTGGAGTTTTAATTGCTACCGCTTAAAAATGAATAATAAAAAAAAGTTATCCTAAATTTATAATTACCTTTTAACCGCACTGTTGTTAAGAGATTTCATTTTCCTATTATTTCGTTTTTCACTCCTATTAATATTGCAATAGCGATGCAATAATAAATAGAAGTAATTCTACTGCTAATGTTGTATTTTTCTATATTCTATTACACAATGATGGTAATAACTATGGCAGTTAAATAAAAAGTTTACCGGATACCAAAGAGTCCATTTATCAAATAATTCCAAATATAGTTTCTGAATTCCCAATATGGGACAAAATAGAATTATTTTGTGTTTTGTATTGTGTTGATAATCAATCATTAAGAATTTATTTGAAAAAATGGTATAACTCTTGCCAAACAAAAATTGATTAAAACAGAATTATTTAACTTTAAAAACTTACTGATATGAAAACTATTAAAATTAAAAACAGAACCTACAGTAAACACATTTTCAAGGAAATGTATCTGTACAGAATTGCAGCTATTTTTCTAGCGATTGCTTTTTTACTCGCTAGCTGCAAGAAATTTGAACCACTTGAAAACTCAGGAAGTGATATTACAAATGTCACTTTAATGAGGGATCTTGTTATTAGCGGTGATTTCGATTGGAAATTATTTCAAACCGTTGATGTAAATGTTGTACTTCCGGAAGATATGGATTTAAAACCCATTAAAATTAGCTCACTCGACGGTAGTAAAGTATATTTTAAAGGGTATTCGGAAGATGGATCTAAAAATGTTGTAACAAGAGCAACTATACCTACATATGTTGATATGGTAATGGTACAGTTTGATGACGGTACACGTTATGATCCGGCAATTGTTCCAATTATCAATAATACTTTAAATTTTGACTTCAACACCATGTTGAAAGGTGGTGGTGATGAATGTTGTGACGGTAAAGTAACATGGCTTACGTTAGAATATTTAGGTACTG
>JACKQG010004564.1_pt1 | contig 15967 bp, 11 predicted proteins | sample 8237621 | NCBI WGS metagenome assembly JACKQG01 (sample SAMN15677084, study PRJNA649215) | marine metagenome | biome: marine; feature: Black Sea; material: saline water; isolation source: suspended particulate matter (SPM) from the Black Sea western gyre | collected 2013-06-09/2013-06-10 | depth... | reverse complement strand
GTAATGCTCGTGTACTCGCGCGACATCGACGGGCCATGGCTGCGGCCAACCACAACGCCGATCCTGCCCCGCGGCCCTGCCGGTTCATGGGATGGAGGGATGGTCCATACGGCAAACACGCCGGTGGAAGTTCCCAGGGCTGAAACAAGTGGCGCTACTACCGACCAAGTGTGGATGTATTACGGCGGAGCCAATCATCTGCACAACCGCAATCCTTCCAGCGGAGAAAGGGACCACAGATTCGGGATTGCCAAGTGGCGCATTGACGGCTTTGCCGCGCTGGAAGATACAGACGGAGAGGAAGACACGATCATCAGCAGAGCGATTCGGTTCAGCGGAAATCAGCTCACCCTGAATGCCGATGTAGAGTCGAATGGATATATCAAGGTGAAGTTTAGACCCGCCGAAGCCGGCGCCGATCTGAAAGGCTGGTCCGATGCCGTCACCGGCGACCATCAGAAACATGTTGTCCGGTGGGGCGGAGAAGATGATATAGGCAACTGTGCCGGCAAAGAAGTGATCCTGGAGTTCAGAGTTAAGGACGCTGCGCTCTATTCACTTGATTTCACTCCCGACGCCTGAGTTCGAAGAAACTTTGGATGAATCGGACATGAGACGATTGAAGGTAATCATTCGGCGGGTATTGTCGGGCGACTCGAAAAACGACCGTTTTCGCGGACGAACATCATTGGCGAGTTCTGGGCCAGCCAAGCCGCGTCGGTGGCATCGCCCCAGGCGTCAGGCGGATCTCCGCAGCGCGCGGAGGTCGCCCCAAGAATGGCAATTGCCAACCTGCACCGGTCACATCGACCGAAGCATCGAAGCGACATTGACGGATTCGACTACTCAAACTCGACTTGCTCGGACGATTCGCTGTAACCTCTTTCAGCAGGCAACTTGCGTCGGAGCTGTCCAAAACTGCGGTCTCGCAAGACGAGACTTCGAGAAGCCGTGGCGGATTCGATTTCCGGGGGGGCTCGATGGCGTCGCAGATCTGAAGGAGAAGAGGGTTGCTCTGACCTTTAACGACCTGCCATCATCCGGACCATTCGACATCACCGTGCATGGCTCCGACAAGGAGATCACCGAGGTCAACAACCGAGCGCGAGTGAGTACACGCTGAAAGGGGGATCGCCGTCATGAATGTACACATACGGCTCTGTATCGGATGTGGCCTGATCGCCAGCGCGGTGCTCTCGATCCAGGCCCGTGCGGCCGACTGGCCGCAGCTTCAGGGCAATCCTGCGCATACAGGCTATACGGCGGACGAGCCGAAACCCGCGTATCGTCTGTGTTGGTTCCGGGATCTGGAAGAGCCGACCCAATCGGCCGCCCAGCCGATCGTCGCCGGCGACAAGCTGTTTGTCGGGACGGGCCACGGGAACCTGCATGCACTGGGTCGCGCGGATGGCAAGACTCTCTGGACATACCATACGGCCGCGCCAATTTTTGGCACGCCAGCGTGGGCTAGGGGGATTGTGTACGTCAATTCATTGGACCACTGCTGCCATGCCGTCCGCGATGCCGACGGCTCACGGCTTTGGACTTTCGAGACTGGCGCGCCGCTTTGGGCAGCGCCGGTGATCGCGGACGACAAGGTGTTCGTTGGCGGCCGAGATGGTTTTGTCTATGCCCTCGATGCTCGCAACGGGACCGAATTGTGGCGCAGCCCATTGCCGAACCTGGTGATGTGTACGCCCGCCTACTCCGAGGGCACGCTGTACGTGGGCGTGGGCGACATGCGCGTGTACGCGCTGGATGGCGCTAGCGGGCGGCGGATCTGGCAATCGGACCAACTTCCCGGGTCCGCCATGCGGGAATACTGGCTGGTTGCCGCGCAGGGCGTGGTGATCGCCGCGGTCGAGCACGCCATGTCGTTCCGGGCCCGTTGGCGTGAGATTCAGCGAGCGGTGATGGAGCCATTCATCGAGGCGCACAAGAACGATCCGGTACTGATTGAGGATGACGTGTTCCCGATGTTGGCCAAGCGGTTTGAAGAACATCCCGAGGAACAGTCGATCTTCGTGCTCGATGCGCGCACAGGCCAGCAGAAGTTCATCGTCCCGCTGGTGCCGGTCGAAGGCGGTGGAGGCACGGCGATCCCGCCGGCCGTGGACCCGCAGGGTTGGGCCTACTTCGTGTACGCCAACATTCACTTGAGCGCCTCGGGCAACGCGTTCTTCGGCCGCTTGGATCTGGACACAGGTCGCATGGAGCCGTTGCTGAAGGACCGCTTCGCCGGGCCCTCGCAGTTGCTCGGTTTTCCCGGGCACACGTTCCGTCCCGGCCTCGAGTGGCCGCGCGGCAAAGGGGATTTCTATTGCGGGTTCTGCGTGATGGACCAATCCTGGGCGGTGAGCGTGGGCGGGAAGATTGCCTTTCCGGTGCGCGATCCTTCCTGGCCTTTCGAGGCCCCATTCCACAATTGGCATCATATCGTTTCGGGCGAAGGGGGCTACGTGGCCGGCGACCTGATGGACCAACGCCGACTCGGCGGCAAGGGACTCTTTGGTGGCGGCTTCCATAGCACTTGCTCGCCGGTCGCGATCGCTGGCGCGCAATTGTTTCACAAGTCGCCCCGTAGCGTGGTCTTCGCGTTTGCAGGACAGGAGTGAGGAATTATGCGAATGACAGTCACGACACCAACGGTTTTGTTGCTCGTGATAGTGACAGCGTCGGCGCCATCGGCGGAGCGGTCGGCCAAGAACTCACGAGACCGCATGGCAAGTGCCCCGCGCGCTCGAACGGGGTTGGCGCTTCGTGTTGAAATCGAGCCGGGGCGAGTCACGCTGCGCCGCCCGCAAGACCTGATTACTCCCACCCGCGGGCTGCCGGGCGTTTACACCGGTGCCGCCGATCCCCTGTTGGCCGTGGCGCTCGGCGAGGGCGAAGTGCGACAGGCCGAGGGCTCGTGGGTACATCAAGATTACCGGTACGGGAGTTCGCCCGATGCGGCACGCGTGATCGTTAGCCGCCTCTCGCCCGCCGTTCTTTTCGACATCCCCGAAAAGACGCTCCGGCTGGCTGCGGCCGGGCCGGAAAGCCCGCGCCGAGCGACCTTGCCAGGCGCACGCCGAAGCGATCCAACGGCGGGCGTCCAGGGCAAGCTGCCTCGCTATTTCGCCTGGGCCGAGGCTGGCCGCGCGGTGGTTCGCAAGTCGTCCGACCTCGGACCGACCGCGCCGCTGCAATTGGACGAACCGTGGGTGCTGGCGTGGTTCGGCACGGATACCGCGGCTCGAGGCCATGCCGAGATCTGTGATGTCGATTCCAAGGCCGGGCCGCAGAAGGCGTTGATCGGACAACCTCAATGCCTGCTGGATGTCCCCCTGCTGCTGCGTTTGGAGCATCGCCCTTCGGCCATCTGTGTGGAGGGCGACCAGATCGTTTTCGAGTTCGCCACAGCGGCCGGAAAGGTGGCGGTGATGCCGGTTTTCGGCCGCCGCGCCTGGTTGCCCGAAGAAACGGAATCCTGGCACCGCGAATTGCCCGAGCAGGTGATTCAGCAATGCCGGCTGTGGTCGCGGTGGCTGCGGGATTTCCCGCTAACGGTGGCTGAGAGCTTTGAGATCGAAGAGGGTGGCGATGCTCTTCTGGGTAGGCAAGCCTTCCAGTGGATCTCTCTCGAAGACGAGTGGGGGACGCCGCCGGTGAAGGCCGCGCCGCTGTCCCCCATGCTGGCCCTGGCCCTGGGAGGCGGCGTGCCCGTGAGCTTGCTGGCCGACGGAAAATCGGTCCGACCGGCTGACGGCAATCTGATGGATTTCGCCGGGAAGATGATGGTCGTCGAGGGCGCGGAAAGCTATGAGTACCGGCTCACGGGACTGGGCGATTTACTCTGGCGCTCTCCCGATGCTGCGGCCGTCGCAGCCGAGGCCCGCCCACTTCAGGCTCGGCTGGAAAACCACGTGGCCGACATGGTATCGGCGGGCCATCTCCGCCCGTTGTTTATCCTGCACGGTGGTCCGGGCTCGTGGAATGCCAGTTGGTATTGGGTCGGGACGCCGGAGACCGCCTATGCCCTGGCCCGGGCGATGCCCTACTTGTCGACGGAACTGCAGGCTCGCGTGCGCGAGTACGTCCGCGCGGAGTGGCGGGAATACGCGCCGTTGGAACTGGATGGACGCTATTATACGCAAGGGTCGCCGCGCGAACCGTACACCGTCGAGAAGACGGAGCAGCGGTCGGATGTGGTGCGCAGGCGGGATGAATGGTACCGCAGGCGGAATTTCTGGTTGGACCTGTATCGCATCGAAACGGCGACCTCGGTCATCGGAGGTCTGCCCGAGGATGGCAAGTTACGCGAGCGCGCCGCCGCGCTGGCCGCAGATCTGAGCGGTCGCCTGGACTGGGCGATCCTGGGTCCAGTCCGTCTCCAGGAACTCCGCAGCTCGCAGGAAATCCGTTTCACCACGCTCCAAGGCTCGGCGGCCTACAACGGCTGGCTGGCCGGCGCCATTGGCTACGCACGGCTGGCGCGCAAGCATGGCTGGCGGGAGGAAGAGCGCCTGGCATACTGTCTGGTCGCCAAACTGGCTCTGGCCCGCGTTGGCCAGGCGCGCTACGTGGCGGAAATGCATCGCATGGGACTGGTACGCGGCAACCCAGAGGGCGATTATCGGGCTGTCTCGCACGTGGACGAGCGTTGCACGGTGGTGCGCTGGGGGCCGCTCACGACGGGCGTCGCGGAGGACCAGGAGTTTCCGCCGTTCATCGACTTGGTTCCGGAAGTCGGCCGCCTGCTGGCTGACTACGCCCGCCCCCAATGCGAAGTCTACCTGAATTACCTCGACCACGCCGCGCCCTACTGGTACTTGAGCGAAGCACCCAAGCAAAGCGCTACGGAGCACCATTTGTGCCCGTTGTGGCATCAAAGCGGCAATGTGCCCGCCCACGCGTGGATTCTCGGAAAACGCGGCAAGGAGTTTTCTCGCTATGTAGACGCCACACGCTTCCGCGGAGATCTGTTTACGATTCAGAACCTTGTCACAGCGATCGAAGCCTACCGGCCCTGAATGGCCGGGCATTGACATGATCGGCGGCGGTGGACTCCTGGGCTGTTTTACCAAATAGTCGCTCGGCGAGAGGGCGAACCAATCGAATCGCGGCGCGCCATCTACATTGCCGCCTCGCCATTCGAGTAACCCGATGTTGGTCTACCCGTCGCTGCTGCCGTCCTCCCCAGTGAACTGCAGAGCGTACACTTTCGCACCGCGGGCGTAGATCCTGACCACGACCGGTTCGGCAAGGATCGAGTCGAGATCTCCGTCCCCATTCCATGTGACGGTACGGGCCACGCCGTCCGAAGTGATCGTATCCGAGTACCCTTTCAGCTCATTGCCTCCCATGTCCTCTATCCGTACCCTGACGGATCCGCCCGCCGCATCCACGTTGAGCTGCAGGTACCTTCCGTCAGTGGTAAGCGGCTTGGTGGTTATGACCGCTTCCTGTCGCGGAAGACTGTCTATGGAGACGAACCCGTCGAGCCGCCACTTGGCGATCCCGATCGAGGCATCGCCGGGGTGCTGATGCAGTCCGGTATTGCCGTTGTAGTACAGCCAGAACTCGTCACCCACAACGATCGGCGAGGTCGAAACACCGATTAAACCGTCATCAAATGATCCGTCAGGCCCGTTGGGGATGATCGGGTTCTGGTCCCTTAACGGCCTCTTCCACTGCTTGGCAAGGTCCCTTGAGAAGACCAAGTGGGTATTGATATGCCCGTCCTGGTTCCCAGAAAGGTCGGTGACTCCTAGTATCCAGTCGAAACCGACGTACGCGCCTTGATAGGGAAAGATGGAGATCCCGTACGGCTCGGCCCTCAACCATCCCCACTGCGCCTCGTCGATGGCGTCGCCGAGCGATCCTTGCCTCGTGCTGAGTGGAAACTTTTTCAGGGAAGATGACGCGACCGTATAGAATTCGCGTTCCTTTCCTCCACCCAGCGAGCCGTGCCAGTCCACGATCTTATGGGATAGTATGTACTTCTTGTTGATATCGTCGTACACCATATATCCCATGTCGCCAAACCTCCTGTTGTAGACAGGATGAGAGTAGCAAGCGTCTATGACAGACTGGTTTATATGCGTGGAAACATAGTTCCAGCCGCTTATCCCATTTTCGGAGAACCAGATCTCGCTTTTCTGCCCGACGTTATATTTGCCGACCACGTAGGCGTAGTACCCGGATCCGTCCGGGTTCTTGATAACCGATAGCTGGCCCGCATTGGCGCAGAAATCCCCTTCATTGAATCCCTCGTTCAGGATATTGTTATCGCGCCCGAATGAGCCACCGTAATCGCACACGCCGACATTTGGCCTTTTCCAGTTCACGCCGTCAGTTGAAGTAGCGTAGCAGAAGAACTCCTTGTCGCTGTTGCCGTCCCAGGTCCAGTACCACATCTTGAAATGACACGGGCCTTCCTTGATAACCGTCCCGTTTATCTGTATTCCGTCCAGCTCCCACGGTTTCACTCCTTTCATGATGGGCCCGGTCTTCCGCGCCCGGTGGAGCCGCTTTTCCCCGTTCACGATCCCCTCGATGATATAATCGTCGATGAAAAGCTGCCTGAGTTTCCCGACGGCAATGATCTCGTCCCCCAAGACCACTCTGTCAAAATATGTGACGCCCACGTTCGCTCCCCGGCTATAGAAAAGCGCCTCGGCTTTGACTGCGTCCCCGCGCGTGTGGACAGATACCTCGGCCGTGGCCCACTTGTTCTTTTCAGTGCACGTCACAAATCTGTTTTCGATGTTGATTCCGACGGAATTGTAGAACTTCAGGTAGATCTCAAGGGGATCGGGTACGGTGGAGGAGTCGATGAAATAACGGACCCTCATCCTGATGTCCCTATCCGGGGTGACATCGAACTTATCCGAGACGATCCCCGCGCCCTTGGAGGACTGGGTATCATTGATTCTGAGGCAGTAGTAGCTGTCAAATCCGTTTCCGTGACTCACCGACGCGGCGCCCGGCTGATGGTGGGTGTCGAGCCAGTTCGCTGCAAAGCCACTGCTGTCGAGCGTCTCGAAATCACCGTTCAGCAGGCCTCCGGCCAGCAAAGAGGAAGCCGGGATGAGCATGAACACCGTAACCCGCAACATGGCGTTTTTCCAGTTCTTCACGTCTTGCCGATTTTTCACTTTCGTCGCGCCTCTACAAATCTCTCGCAGCGACTTGCTGATGATCCGCACTCCGCAACACAGCCACGCGTTTAGCGAGACCTGAGCTTGCGGCGTCGATGTTCTCATGGCGTCGGACGGAATGCAATACCTCGCACTGCAGGAACGCGTCGCTTGGCGTCAGGCCCCGCCGCTGGATCGCATCTCACTCCATCTCGGCCGCCTGAAACCGAACGCGGTAAGCCCGCTCTGCGTCGCACTTCCGCGGGTTGGGGATGAGGATGAAGTTGTCGGTTATCAGCGGGCGGAGGTGGGCGCCTTCGAGGATCTTGACGTCGCGCACCCGGTGCGGGAGCAGGTGGATGATGGGGCGCCAGCCGCGTTGCGAGCCGTTGGTGTTGATCGGCTCGAAGGACGTTTCGCTGATCAGTTGCGTCAGTCAAGATGATCCACCCGTCATGCAAGTGCCCGGCGACAACGATACAACCGTGCCGATCGAACATGCCCGCAACTTGCACGAACGGCTGAAGACTGCCGGAGTCAATACGGAACTGGTCGTCATCGAAGGGGCCAATCACGGTGTTGCCGGTGCCGCTTCCCAAGTAACCAAACAAGCCGAGAAGTTCGTGCGCGAGCAACTGGCCCGACCATAGTCAGCAACTGCTTTGGTGATGGGGTATCATCCAGCTATCGCACGTAGCGTTTGGCTAATGAAGCTGTGACCCCAAATGCGCTGGTACGTCTGTTCAACAGTCCGCGATCCTCGGCGCCCAGACCTGCAAGCAGGGGCAGGTCAACACGCTGTGGCCCAACTCCGGGATGGTCTAGGGTGACTTCATCAGCCCAAGAACCACAAGCCCCGTGGCGCACGAATGGTCAAACGGCAATTCTTGCAGTCGACCACCACTTTCAGATCTGCACGATGCAGCGCCCGGAATCCGAGCAGCGGCAGCCGCGGACGGTCGTCTCGCCGGTCGCTCTGTTCGGGCCTGCGCAACACGAACATCCCCTTGAACAGTTCCATTCGAAGCGGCGGCTGTCCGGACGGGGACCGAGAATTGGGGACGTTGGAGTGCAGCCACAGGTTGGCCGCCCGCTCGTCTGCGACTGCACCTCGTAACCGCGACGTGCGCACTCGATAAAACAGACGAGGATCGAGGCCAGCCCACTCGCGGAGCTGCTCCTCCCGAATGGCAAACGTGCCATTGAATCCAAGATCCACAACCGCGGGGATGCTAGGTGTGCGCGGGTCGAACGGTTCCGGCCCCTTGGACACGATGCTCACCCAGACGACTGCCTGAAACGGCAACACGGAAACGGATCGTCCACCGATCGGGACGTCGGTGCGTGCTCGCTCGAGTGGAAGGTTCCGGATGATGCTCGGCACGTGCGGTTCCCGTCGTCACACGCCAGATGACCAACTGATCTCGTCATCCGGGATTTCAGGCTCGATGCTGCAAACGAGAAACTCGTCGCGTTTCAGCCCGCGGCGCAAGCACTTCTGGTGAAGCTCGGTTTCCGTTCGGCCAAAGCCGAGTTGTTCTTCACCATGGTAGACAACCCACTGGCGGTAATGCGTTTCAAGCAGCGCGGGCAGGTCGCGACGGAACGCTTCGAGGGAGCGAGCGATCATCGGCGGAACCGGATCGTCCCTACCGCCTGTCTCTTCATCGTACTGCGCGGTGGCGCGTGGTGTTTCAGCAGACATGGCAGCCTTTGTTCGTAGAGGTGTTCGGTCGTTTTACCGCACCTCGTCATTATACACCACATCGCGACCGATAACACACTGCGGCATCGTCCCTTGGGCGACACCAGGGTACTAATCGAAATCGGATGTACGTCTCGACTTAAGACGTAAGACGAGGCACCATCGAATTCCCGCGATTCTCCTCACAGAGCGCGCGGCGGCCAAATTCTAAGTCAGGACCTGACCCGTGCTGCACAAAGCCATCGAATCAAGACGACACACGGGTAAGACAACCGGGAATTGGCCTAAGGTGAAAACAGGCGATTCACATGCAGCCCCCGGAGAGAACTGGAATGCGATTGACGGTGCTCTGTCTCGAGGCGGACGTGGTTTTCCCGGTGGTTCTTCACTGGCCACACTATTGGCCGAGCACCGGGGAATTCGGAAGAGGAAATGGAACCGTGTATGCACTCCTTCGGCTCCGACTGATCCACGATTAGCCTTCGCCAATCACTCTCCCTCAAGAGCGCCGACATCGGGACCTTCTCCCCGGTAAGTGTACGTGACCGGCGTCGCTTCCCGCCACTGGAGGTTCCGATCCACGATCAATTGCGAGGCTCTTCGGTCCAAAGCCAGAATTCTGGCCCTGACGTCGGCGATCATGATCTCATCTCCAGGGACCAAGACTTTCTCCGATCGGGTCTTGAGACCGGCCGAGAAGCAACTCACGTCCTCGACGGGTACCTTCGTTCCCGTCCCCGCAACGGTCGTCCAAGTCAGAGGTTGAGCCCGGTCCATCGCCACGCTGCCCGGAGTCAAACGGAAATCACCCTGTTGAAGACGTACACCATCGACCGGGGCTACCAGAGAACGAACATCCTGGCCCGTAGCCTGCCGATACTCGGCCAGCCCCTGGGCGTCGGAGATATTGTAGCTGGCCTTGCGGCCCTTCTCGTGCCAGAGCACCTGAAAAGGCCCCGTGCTGTGGTAGATGTTTCCGTCCAAGACCGCCGGCGCGCATCCAACGTAGACCGGGTGAGCGCCCAACGTGTTTTGCACCAGGTTGTTGAGCACGCGATTACAGCCGATCCGGGGATAGCCGGAAAGGCCGTGCTGAATCCCGCCCCACGCGCTGGTTGGTGTTCCGTTGCCATAGAGCGTATTGTGCACGAAGGCGTTGTGCTCTGCTCCCGGCGGAGCACCCATGTGCGTATGCCGTCCGCCCGAAAACCAAAAACCTCCGGCATTGCTTCGGCAGCCATCGGTGTTCTCGGTCACGTGCTGGGCTCGGTTGTTGCAGATCACGTTTCGCCGCGCCAGGACCCATTGGCATTGAGTAACTCCAAGCCCTTTTTGGTTCTCGTACAAAGTGTTGTTCTGTACGACGGCGTCGATGGTTTCATCCAGCCAGATGCCCGTCTCATGGCTGTAGGCCATGCAGTTGGCAAAGCTGACGTTGCCGTCGAGCCAGACGCGGCGGCAAAGGCTTTCAATCTGAATCCCCGTCGCGCCATTGTGATGGGTACGGTTTCCCTGGATCAGCACCCCCTCCGCCCGTTGCACCCAGATGCCCTGGACGGCGCCATGGTCCACTTCGTTTCGCAGGATCTGGATATCCCGGTTGGCCACGTCCGGACTGAAGGTGTAGGCCACATACACATGCTTCGCCCGGGTCAATGCATCCAGGTCCGCCTGACCGACCTCGAATAGGCCGGTCTTCCCATCGGCCGAATAGGGTTTATCATCCCACTCGGGGTTGTTGCGGAGTACGAACCAGCGACGACCGTCTTCCAGGCGAACGGTTCCTCCGGGAAGGGGGCGGCCGTCGGGAGCCGGATTTGGGTCGGGAAACAGTAGAATCAAGCCTGGGTTCGTCACCGAACCGGCTGCATCTTGCCCCGTGAGAGTGCCTTCCCGGACCTTGTGGAGTTCGAGAGTTTTGGTGGTGAACCGGGCCAAACCGGATCCCTGTGGTTCGACGGACACCACGGCACCTTCCCCGCGAACCGCATCACCGGGTGCGTAGATGCTGAGACTGTGTCCCTCGAAGCTGTGATGGATATGATTATCGGCCAGGACAATGTCGGAACACCTGGATGACACCAGGACATTCCCTTCTCGACAGTGATGTACTTCACTCTCTTCGAGTCGGCACCGCGAACAAGCGTTGAACGAGACCCCGATCCTCGCACCGGAGATATCGACGCCCTTGAGAATCACGTCCGTTCTTTCGTCAATGGAGATCCCTGTGCCACCGGCGCGGAAGTTCTTCAATGTCAACTCTTCAATGACGACATGATCAGCGCTCCCGTCGCGCGCTAGAACGATTCCGCTGCCACGCCGACCTTCCCCGTCGATCACCGGCTGCTCTCCCGGGAAGGCTTTGATCGTCAAAGGTCGATCCGCCGTGCCTCCGGTTCGAAAGATGACTGTTTCCGGATAGACGCCCTTGCGGACCCAGATCGTGTCGCCGGCCTGTGGACGAGGGTCCGTTTCCCCCGTGGCCCGGCTCAAGGTGCGCCAGGGCTTCTCCAGGGTGCCTGGGTTCGCGTCGCTCGAGGGTCCTCCACGCGATTCCACATCTACGTAGTACTCGGCCCCGTAAGCCGCGGAGACCAGCAGCAGGCAACCTACACTGAACCGACATCTCATGTTTCACTCGCCTCACGACAACGGGGGTACGCTTGGCCGCGGGACGGTGCACCCATGGCCCGTTGCGACTGCACCGCGCCGATGGTCCACACTCCACCGGCAGCCATCGTCTTCAAGAACGTCCGTCGTCTCATGGTTACTCCTCCCGGCTATGCTTCTCGGCCGGTTCCGTTTCTTCCCTTCCGATTACTCTAGCGGCTCGTCACGGTTGGTGAAATCGGCTCGGTACGTCTTCCCGCCGTAACCCTCGCCGGTGAAGGTTACGGCCAGCCAGGTCGGAGGCCAAGAACCGCCATGCCGCGCCGTCAATCTAATGACGCCGATTGGCCGCTCTCGGCGGCGGAAACTGCGGTCGGTCGATGTGACCTATGTCAGTTAGCGAGGTGCGGTTCGATACACGGGTGGAGGCGGCCTGGAACAGTTGGCAACTCTCTCTTCCTCTCTTCGGCGGGGCGACCTGCACAGGCTGCAGCTGGGCAGCAATGCGGACAGATCACTCCGATAGATCGGTGGTTTCTTGGCGTGTTTCACTCGCGACGAGTTTCTGACGTGCAAGCCGGCTTGCCCGGCTCTCAAACCAACTCGGCTGGACTTGACCGGACCTACTCGCTCGACAGATTTCGGGCCACGCGAAAGCCTGCGCGGCCCCACCGCACGTCGGGCTTAAAGTCGCCGCGCTGGGCCGGCCGGTAGCTCCCGCTGAGATAGGCCCAGCCGCCGCTACGGCAGACCCGGGTCACGCCCTCCGTCGGCCCCGTCGGGTCGCTCTCCGGCGACGCACCATAGTAGTCCTCACCGTACCAGTCCTGGCACCACTCCCACACGTTGCCGTGCATGCCCTTCAGGCCCCACGGATTCGGTTTCTTCTGTCCCACGCGAAGAGAGGACCTCTCGCCCACTTCCCGGTAGAACTCGGCATATCCCCAAAGCTGTGATTCATCGTCGCCGAAAGGGTACAGGCTGCTCGTGCCCGCGCGGCAAGCATATTCCCATTCCGCTTCGGTCGGCAGCCGGTAGGTCTCCCCTTCCTTGGCCGATAATGTCTTGCAGAACTCCGTCGCGTCCTCCCAGTCCACGTAATTGGCGGCATAGTCCGGGCCCACTTTCACACCCTCCTCCCCACTCCACGGCTCCGTTCCCATCACCGATTTCCACTGCCCCTGAGTTACCTCCGTCACGCCAAGGTAGAACGGACGCGTGATCCTCACCTTGTGCTGAGGATGCTCTCTGGTAAATCGCTTCAAATTCGCGTCGGACAAATCGTACCTACGCACGAATTCCTGCGGCGACTTGGCGCTGCCCATCATGAACTCACCATCCGGAATCAGTCTCAGCTTCATACCGATGCTGTTGGTGATTTCGACGGGTACTCGCAACCTCAGGCCACACTCCTTTTGTTCGGCGACGGTCGCAGCGCCGATGGATAGAAAGAGGGCAACGGTTAACGCGGTCTTCGCGAGCATGTTGTCATCTCCTACCTTTGTACAACAAGAGGTCTATGTGGGATCCTAGTCGACTTTTGTCGCGTTCGCGTCCATCCGGCGGAACAGGAACGTCTGTTCGGCCTTTTTCTTGCCTAGCGACGTGTCGATTTTCACATCGCCGCGTGGGGAAACGAGTCGATAGCCGTCCGGGGACACCTCGACCCAATAGCTCCACTCGTCATGGCGAGGGCCGACGTAGCGGCGGAAGTAGCCTTGCTCGTCGGTGTCCATGGCCTGGTCATTGGGGGCGATTTGCGGAGCACGTCGGTCGTTCGACCGAGCTCGGATGGTGCCATCGACGATCGGTTGCGCCCACACTTCCATGTACACGCATTCTAGGGCAAACCTTACGTCGGGAATGCCTTTGCCCGTGTCCGCGTCGACTGCGCGAAGGACCAATTCGCACGGGTCTGCGAGAACCAGTTCGATGGCCTGTTCACCCAGTGCTCTTTCCACACGGATGGATCGAGAATCGCCCAATCCGTAGAGTGGGTCCACCCCGATAGGCAGGTAGGGCAAGTCTTTTGGCGATGTGAGGCTAACGCGGTGGTAACCGTAAGGCAGGCGTAACGAGGCGACACCATTCTGTTCCGTCGTCGCGGTGTAACTCTCCGTGCCCCCGGAGGAGACAGATAACTCCAGCCCAGCGAGCGGCTTCCTTGCTTCACCACCAAGCATGCGAATCTTGACATTGCGGAAATTCGCCGCAGGACGCTTGATGTCGATGTCGACCGCACGACCATCGGGGCCGATTTCGATCGCGTTGCTCAGCACTCGGCGGCCACGGCGGCCCGTCTCCGGGTCCAGGAGGTAGAAGACCGCCTGGACGGTGTGCCTGTCCGGCGTTAGTTGAAGCGGCTTTCTGTTCTCGTTGTTCATCCATACTTTTGGCCAGGTGAATACGCTTCCCGTGAGTTGAAGCGGCTCCACTTTCTCATTGTTCGCCGATATCTTTGGCAATGAGAATACGCTTCCGCGGTCTCGCGATCGAGGTGCGATCGGTCGGGGCCTGATGGCATACCAACCGACGTTGAATCGCGCCATTCGATACGAAATGCCATCGACGAGAATTTCATGGGGATAGTCTCCCGGCGCAAAGAACCTTGTCATGTTCGAATCATTGGCCGCATGGACGGTCAGCCTCTGCTCTCCATATTTGAACTCGCCGGGTAACAGTACGGCCTGGATTGCTTCATTGTCCGACAGCCGGACTTCGCACTGAATGACATCTCGACTCGTGCCGCCTTCCGTGACGGTGATCGGCTCCGGTAGGTCCCTCACAGCAATCACGGCCTCTCCCGACTCGTGTGTGAGGCCTATTGGGACCAGATCACCTTCGGCGGGATAAGCCACAACCAAGCGGCCATTGCTGTCGGAACGCGTCGCCCTTTTCGGTGGGTTACGCAGAGCTTCCCGGCTGAGGTACTTGTAGCCCACGCCTTCGGCCGGTTTGCCTTGAGGTGTGAGCACGGTGAAGCGGATTTCCGGCGCCGGTTTCATTTCGAACCGATGACTGGTTCTGTTACCCGGTTCGAGTTCTTCCTTTCCGATCATCGGTTCCGTTGGCAGTTCGCTGCCCTGGGCGCTGCTCGTGTTCTCGGCTATGTCGTCTGTCGCGGAAAGAGACTCCCGTTGGGACGAGCTTTCCGCCTCGTCCCGCGCTCGCACATAACTCGTAATCAACAACACAGCGGCCAGCAGGAACGCGAGTGCCAAAGACCCTACCCCCGCAGCGGTAGAACCCAAATCATTAGTCGGTTTGCCCATCAATCGGCGGACTCGCCCCAGAAGCGATCCGCCCGTGGCGCCGAGAACCGATGCCGGAACTGCCGAACGTCGTTCTTCGAGACAAGCAAGCGCCTGGACGTAACCTGTCCGATCATTGCTGGCGGCTACGGCCATGTCATCGCAACAGTTCTCGCGCTCCTTGCGGATCTGATTCGATACCCACCACATGGCAGGATGATAAAAGAGCAAGGCTTCAATCACGGTTTGGGCGAAGTTGATCAACCAATCGTGGCGTCTTACATGGGCCAATTCGTGGGCCAGAATCAACTCGATCTGGGCCGTGCTGAGACCGGAAATCGCGGAAGCGGGCAACAGAATCATGGGCCGAAGACAACCGACAACCGTTGGGACCTCGACCAGCGCCGACTGGGCAAACCGAACGGCTCGATTCACCCGGAGACGCTGCTTCACCCGCTGTGCCGCATGTCGCAGGGCATCGGACAACGGAGACAGGCCGCGCCGCATAAGACGGCGAACGTGAAACCACCCCCACAGCGGCCGAAGCGACAGTAGCAGGACTCCCGTCAGCCAGGCGGCGGTTATCCAGGGGAGAAAGCGGCGCAATTCCGATAAGAGATCGGTCGTGATTGGTTGGGCGGCAACCGGCGCTTCGGTTGTGGTCGTCTTGGCTATGGTCGTCTCCGGGGTCACTCCCTCGGCTAGGGAAGAATCGCTGTGCATGCTCGGAGGTGATGGGCCGGCCGCAACGATGGCTGGCTCAGTCGAGTTGCTGTGTGGTGTCGCCAATTCGGCTGCCGAGGGCAGATCATGCGGCTGCAGCACGTAGGTCCCCACGGGAAGCCCTAGCATGGCAAGAATCGCAACGCAGCCAAGAACGTACCGACAATCCGCCGAACGATTCCGCAGCAAGCAGGCGGTGATCGCGTAGGCGGCCGCCACTACCGCGATCTGCCACAACGAATGCAGCAATGTCCAGCCTGCTCGTTCGGCCCATTCGGCTTGAAGAAACACGGCAAAGGCGTTCATTGTTCGCTTTCCCCCAGTTCATCCAGAATTCGGCGAATCTCGGCCAGCTCTTCCGGTGTGGCCTTTTGTGAAGCGAGCGCCTGAAGTACCAAGCTACCCATGGAACCATCGTAGACCTTCTGGATCAACTCCTTTAGCATCCGCTGCTGAGTGCGCTGTTGCGTGGCAGCCGGCCGAAACACCTGAGGGCGCACCGATTCGTCGCGCCGAACAAGGTCCTTCTCCAGCATGACCGACAGCATTTTGAC
>JACKQG010004563.1_pt1 | contig 15969 bp, 14 predicted proteins | sample 8237621 | NCBI WGS metagenome assembly JACKQG01 (sample SAMN15677084, study PRJNA649215) | marine metagenome | biome: marine; feature: Black Sea; material: saline water; isolation source: suspended particulate matter (SPM) from the Black Sea western gyre | collected 2013-06-09/2013-06-10 | depth... | reverse complement strand
AGCTTTTTGAGGATCAGGCTGGAAATATCTTCCGGTGTCCAGTCCCTGTCATCAATGGCCTTTTTCCAATTCTTATCGCCCATGTACCGTTTGATCCAGCGAACAGCGCGGTCAGGGTTCAGTTGGCGGCAATTCACAGCCTCCAATCCCACACGGATCGCCCCGGCTTCTTCATCGTCAAAATACACTGCCGACGGCGTAATGCGTTCCCCTTCACTGTTGGGGACAATTTCCGGGCGTCCAATTCCGTTCAGTCGGGCCAGTGCCGAGAACGTCGTTCCTAAATCTATGCCTGCGATTGTACTCATGTTTGAATCCTCTTTCTTATTTGGCATCGTACAACTTTACTTGCGCACAACGCACAATTTTTACGTCATCATCATTAATCAAATATTGATAGCCGGGACGTGCGATTTCCGCGATGCAGCCGATCAGCGATTCATCCTCTGTCAGAACACGCTGACGCACAGCCTCGACATATTTTTCAAGCCCCTTGAAGGGGGTTTTCAGGTCCGGATTAAATTGTTCAATGCCGCTGGATTCCAATCCGAAAACAAGTTCGTCACGGATATCTTCCAGACACATTGTCAACTCAGAGTCGGACTCATTGAGCCGATTTATCCGATCATCGATATTGTCAATCGATCGTATTACTCGCATACAAAACCTTCGAATAATCATCCAGTCATAACCGTCCTGGAGCTTTCTGACCTGATCCTGCTGCTGGGCAGCAAACTGACGAATGGCCGAAACTTCTTCGGTCAGTTCCGTCAATTCTTTGGTCAGCGGCTCAGTCGTCATCAGTGATTCCAGAGACGAGGATTCATCTGCATCGACCGCCCATCCAAAATACGGGTCTTTCGAGGGTTTATCATCGCACATTGTCTGTACTGAGGTAGATAATTCGGATAACGATTTTTTGCCGGCTTCGGGAGCAGCGGTTGAGGTTTCTGATTTATTTGAACCCTTTTTAATGGATTCAAAATAACCCGGGCTTCCTCTGGTAGAGGGTGGTGTTTCTTTTTGATTCTCCTGATTTGGAGTATCTTCTGCGTCTGCAGCGGATTGAGCGGTATCCTCGGTCTCGGCCTGCGGTTCTGTCTGGTCCGGTTGTTCCGGCAACTCCGAATCGTCGTCGGTCTCGAGGGTTTCCTCAAAATGTTTTTCGATGACCTGGCGCGCTTCTTCTCTGGAGCGGCGAATTCTGCCAAGACAGTAGGAAAGCAGAATGTTTCCTGTTCCCCCTGCGATGATCACTCCGCTGCAAGCAAAGATAAAAACAGTTGCGATAAAAATCGCCTCGGCCTTTTTGCATTCACTGCGATACAGTTCGACCTCGCTTCGCCAGCCATAGCCATACAAAACTTCGGCTAACTCTTCAGGACACTGCTTCAGTCCTTTATCTAAATCCGGAACATCCGCCAGTAAACGAGCCGATTGTCCATCTTTTAAGCGTTTCTGAATTTCGGGGCCTCCATAGGGATCCTGTCCCCACGGATTTTCAGCTTTTTCTTCTGGGGGCAAGCTGATCCAACGGTGATACATGGCCAGATACTCTTCCGTCGCCGGGTTTTCAGCGGTTATCCGGGCAGCTTGAGCAATTCGGTCATTTAACGCTTTTCGCTGCGCATGATGATAGCCCAGCCCTATAGCACCGGCTACCATCAGGATCAATGCCCACAATATCCATGTGTTTTTTTTCATGTAATCGCTACCTCTTGCCGGTCTTTCGATTTTTTCATCCTAATCGACCGCTTCTTTATAACTTAAGTAACACTGGTGTATCGGTCAAATCAGACGTCGAAACAAGCAAATCAGACCGTCGGTTTATTCGACATTAGACCAACATATCTCTAAGTTTTTTTTCCCCCGTCGGTTACAAAAATACAGTCCGATAATAACAGTGTTTACCAAGAGAGCATTCTTTGGCCTAATATCGTAAAGCTGCTGAAAGGACCGATAACGGAATTGGTTTCGGGAAGCTTGGGCTAGATGTCACCGATTAGTTTTTTTGGGGAAGTGTACTGAGTATTTCACTGGCTTGTTCAGCAAAAATATCGTCGGGATACTTTTCAACAAATTCACTTAATATTGTCCGGGTTTCAGTCAAAAGCTGCTGTTTAATATCCTCGGATATCCCTGGTTCTTTCCATAGTTGTATTTTGACCAATGCCAACTGGTAGAGTGCCCGAATGCCGCCATCAGTTTCCGGATACTTTTCAGCCAGATCAGCAAGCATTTGCTGACGCTGTTTGGCGTCCTCGATAAGCATGATTTTTTCCAGCCGGACATTATCACGCAGCGGACTATCCTGAGGCATTTGCGTCAAGAGGGCATCCAAGCGGGCGTCATAGTCCATGCTGTGTGGATTCAGGATAACAAAGCCGGCCAGCTGGCGTTTTGTTATTTCGCTGTTGCCTCGATTTTCTTGGCGAATTAACCGCCGCAGGCGTTTGAGACGAATTTCCAGGTCGCGCAGTTTAAATGAGGTCATGACGGTCTTGGCAGGGTCCTGAAAGACACTAAAAACAGAATCCTCCTCAACGGACGCTGACTCGGCTGAAGCCTGGCCGCTGAGATAGTCGCGAATCTTCAACAGGGCCACCTCGCATAATTCATCTGCTTTTTCAAAGTTCGCTTTCCCGGCCTCGTGCATGGCAATTCGCCACCGCGCCTCAAACGATTCGGGGCTCTGGGGAAATCTATCATACAACTCCTGCCAGATCAGAATGTTATCATAGAATGGATAATCACTGTAAAACCGCAATATCTCAGTCTTTCCAAAATATCGAATATCGGGATGATATTCATTGAGAACGGCTTTGAAATATAAGGCGATCGGCACCCGTTTGCTGTCTTTCCAGCGTTTCATAAAAATATCATAACGGTTAATCAGCCATCGGCGTCTGGCTTGATATTTCAGGTGGTCCGGCAGCCGTTTCTGGAACCAGTCCCATTCCGGCCAGCGATCATAGATTAAGAGGCTTTGTATCTCTTCCCTTAGCTTTTCACGCAGAAGAATCGGCTCGATCGGATAAAATCGACCAACGAGAAAACTGCGCAGCGCATCGTCCTTAATGATGTTATCAATGGTTGGGGAAACATTGTTGTCATGGAACTCCACGATATCTTGGGGGTTATTGCCAGCAACGTTTCTCTGATAATCCAGTTCAGCAAATCCGATGTGCTTCTGGAAAACACCAAAGGCAATTGACAGAAGTACAAGACTAAAAATCCATATGAGGCCCGGTTTGTAGCGTGTAAAATGGCCGAGACCCAATACCAGTGCAGCCATGAACAAGCCACTGAGCCAAGCATAGATCCACGGTGCAAATGAAAATCCCCATCGGACCGGGTCAACAGTCGCATAGCCTCCCCAGGCAGCCCAGTAAATAAGTTGCGGTGCCATGCACAGCGCAACCGAGATAAACCGTGAACGAAACCGTAGCGGGCGGCACGCCACCGCCAGACAACTAAGGAACACAAACAGACCAAATAAATGCAGTCCGGCGACCAGCATCACGGCCAGTATCATCGGCACACTGTAGCGAAAACTGAGTAACTGTGAAACCAGTACTGGAACCGTCGCGATGATACCCATCAGTATCCCCAGAACGATAATGTGCCAGGAGTACTCATAGATACTGATGGGACTGACGGCAAAATGACCCAGCCGGAAAGATAACGGATTGACCAACCCCGTAAAGTCCAGCAAGGGCCTGTCAGACAAGAGGGAATGCCAAAAGACACAGGTCATGATAAAAAGGATGATAGCCAGCACCCAGCACCACAGGACATTGGTGTGGCTGTAATGCAGCGTGGGACCGGCTGTCATAAAAGATTTCGCCGGCGCCGGTGCCGTTGTCGCTGTTTTGAGATTATTATTCTCTGCCATTTTCGGATCCTCTGCTACCGTTAAAACGGGGTTTTTAGGAACCCAACAGTTTGCATTCAACCAACGGGTCCGATAAACATCAAAACCGATAGAGTAATGCCAAATATTATACCGGCCTTGGTAGGCAGAGGAAAGATAAATTTCGGGCTTGTTTATCCGCGGATAATGTCGGTTATTTTCATGAGGCGGCTGATATTATCGCGTTCGGCTTCGCCGAGTTTGCTGTTGATGTACTTAATGGTTTCCTGTGTTTCGGGAATGACCACGTGTTCCAGCACGTTGACACGCCGGCGGGTCGATTGCAGCTCGGTGGCCAGCAGTTGGCACTGTTTCTCTTTTTCAGCTAATTCGATGAGGCTGTCGAACGCGCGTTCCAGCGCCCGCAGTGATACATCCAACTCGCCGCTGGTGGTGGAAAAACCGTAACACATGATATCGCCTTCGATCTCTTTGGTTAATTTGGGAACACGAACACTCATAATGCTGGCAAAGTTCATCACCAGCTTGAATTTTTTGGTGGGCACTTCCATGGCCGCGTTGATGTGTTCGGGTTCCATCGTCGCACGGGCCATCATAAATCGGCGCGTGGTCTCGAGCAGTTCCTGCTCGACCTGCGTGCGGAGCCGCTTGAGATCCCGGGCGATCTTTACCAACTGACGGCAAATCTCATCACGCTTTTCACTGAGCAGGCGATGGCCGCGCAATGCCAGCCCGACTCGCTTTCTCAGCGACAACAGTTCCATTCGTGTTGCATTGACGTTCTGGATCATCCCGATTTATTTCCTAAACTGCGGCATGTATTTGTCGATCAGTTCCTTGTCAATACGCTTGAGTTCCACATCGTCGAACATGCTAAGTAGTTCCCAGCCCAGGTCGAGGGTCTCCATTACATCGCGATTGTCATAATACCCCTGCGAAATGTAACGGCTTTCAAAAGCATTGGCAAATTTCATATACTTCTGGTCTTCCGGCGACAGGGCCGCCTCGCCTAGAATCGTTGCCAGTTCCTGGGCTTCCTTGCCGCGGGCATAACCGGCATACAACTGGTTATACAAGGCCGCATGGTCTTCACGGGTCTTATCCGGGCCGATCCCCTTATCTTTCAGACGTGATAGTGAGGGCAACACGTCCACCGGCGGTGCAATGCCTTTACGATGCAGCGACCGGCTCATGATGATCTGCCCTTCGGTAATGTAACCGGTCAGGTCGGGTACCGGATGGGTCTTGTCATCTTCGGGCATAGTCAGCACCGGTACCATCGTGATCGAGCCTTTTTTGCCTTTGATCCGGCCGGCACGTTCGTAAATGGTCGCCAGGTCCGTATAGAGATAACCCGGGAAACCGCGGCGACCGGGGACTTCCTTACGGGCGGCGGAAATCTCACGCAATGCTTCACAATAGTTGGTCATGTCGTTCAAAATAACCAACACGTGCATGTCCTCTTCGAAGGCTAAGTATTCAGCTGCCGTCAGTGCCACACGCGGCGTGGCAATACGCTCAATGGCCGGGTCGTTAGCCAGATTAATAAACAGCACCGCACGCTCGATGGCGCCGGTGTTGGTCAGATCGTTAATAAAGAACTGGGCCGCTTCGAACGTAATTCCCATCGCCGCAAAAACCACTGCAAACGATTCGCCTTTTCCGCGAACGGACGCCTGGCGGGCCAACTGGGCGGTGATCTCATCGTGCGGCAAACCTGAACCGGAGAAGATCGGCAGCTTTTGACCGCGAACCAGCGGGTTCAGGCCATCGATCGTACTGATACCTGTCTGGATAAACTCATTCGGATAATCACGTGCGTAGGGATTGATGGGGTTTCCGTTAATGTTCAGCCGCATCTTGGGCAGAATTTCCGGGCCGTCATCCTTGGGAACACCGGTTCCGGTAAACACGCGGCCCAAGATGTCCGGCGAAACCGCCAGTTCCATAGGCTTGCCCAGAAAACGAACCGTTGTGCCGGCAACATCGATGCCTTCGGTGCCTTCGAAAACCTGCACAAGAACCTTATCGCCTTCGATCTGCAGGATCTGGCCATGGCGGAGGGAACCGTCGGTCAGTTCGATATCCACGATGTGGCCGTACTTGGCGTTATCCACGCCTTCAACCATCATCAGGGGACCGGATATTTCGGAAACCGTTTTATATTCTTTCAGCATTTCATACTCCCGTTTTCGCTCTCTCGCAAAATCGTCTTTTATTCGTATCAACTCAGTTCTGTTTATTCCGTTACCGCAGCATACAGGCCCTTAACCTGTTCGTTGACCGTGTCCTGTATCGCAGTAACCGCTTCAACCTTTTCATTATCAATATACTTGCAGCGGGCGATATCCTCACGCACGCCCAAGGCAAAAATCTCGCTGGTATCGATACCGTTTTCGATCGCGTCCAAGCCGGCTTGATGGAAATGCAGAATCAGTTTGATCATTGCGAACTGCTTGTCCAGCGGGGTAAAGGTATCGACCTTATGGAACGCGTTCTGGTGCAGGAAGTCTTCGCGGATGCTCTTGGTTGTTTCCAACGTCATCCGGTCCTGGGCACTAATCGCCTCGGCACCCACCAAACGGACGATCTCGACCAACTGCGATTCCTGCTCCAGCAGGATCATGGCCTGCTGCATCATCTCGGCAAACTCATCGCCTACCTGTTTGTCTTCAAAACAGCCGGGAAGATGCTGTTTGTAGAACGAGTAACTGGTCAGCCAGTCGATTGCCGGGAAGTGGCGCTGCTGGGCCAGTCTGGCTTGCAGTGACCAGAACACCTTGACCACATGGAGCGTCGCCTGGACAACCGTATCGGACAGGTCACCGCCGGGAGGACTGACGGCACCAATGATCGAAAGTGCCCCTTCACGTTCGGGCGAACCGGCACACACAACACGGCCTGCACGTTCATAGAACGATGCGATGCGAGCGCCCAGATAAGCCGGGTACCCTTCTTCGGCGGGCATTTCTTCCAGACGGGTTGAAATTTCACGCATGGCTTCGGCCCATCGGCTGGTACTGTCAGCCATCAATGCCACGGAGCAACCCATATCGCGATAGTATTCGGCAATCGTAATACCGGTGTAAACAGACGCCTCCCGGGCGGCCACCGGCATATCGGAGGTATTGGCGATCAGCACGACGCGCTTCATCAGCGGTTCGCCGGAATGCGGATCGATCAGTTCGGGGAATTCCATGAGTACGTCGGTCATTTCGTTGCCGCGTTCACCGCAACCCACATAAACCACCACGTCGGCATCCACCCACTTGGCAAGTTGGTGCTGAACGACCGTTTTCCCGGTGCCAAACGGTCCGGGAACACAGGCGGTTCCGCCGCGGGCTATCGGAAAGAAAGCATCGACCACACGTTGACCGGTTACGAGAACCTGGTTGGGATTCAACCGCTGCTTGCTCAGACGCGGACGACGCACCGGCCATTTCTGCATCAGCTTGACCTCGGTCTTTTTACCATCGGCAGCTGTTAGGGTACCGACGACCTCTTCGACTGTATAGTCGCCCTCTTTGAGGCCGTCAATCTTTCCATCCGCTCCAAACGGAACCATGATCTTGTGATTGACCAGTGTGGACTCTTTCACCTCTCCGAGGATATCGCCGGCAACTACCTCGCTGCCGTTTTCAATCACGGGCTTGAAGTGCCACTTCGTGTCGCGTCTGAGGCCGGGGATGGCGCTGCCGCGTTTGATATAACTGCCCTGCGCCTCGACCAACTGATCCAGCGGACGCTGAATGCCGTCATAAATACTCGAAATCAGCCCGGGGCCTAACTCCACGCTCAACGGGGCACCGGTGTTGACGACTTCTTCGCCCGGACCAATGCCGACCGTATCCTCATAGACCTGGATACTGGCCCTTTCGCCGTGCAATTCCACAATTTCACCGATCAGATTCTCTTTGCCCACGCGAACCACATCGTACATGCGAGCCCCGATCATGCCATCAGCCACAACCACCGGACCCGCTACTTTAATGATTTTTCCGTTTTTCAATTCGGTCATCGCAAAACCTTTTCAATTTGGATCGTTGTTTTACGTTTATTTTCTTTACGTCTTGTTATTAATTCGCCAGCACGTCGATCCCGGTCGCCATCCGCAACATGCGGCTCAGCGATTCGGTTGCCACGCCGGACGGTTCGGTCGTAAACGGCACCACCACCACACAGGGCGTGGCGTTTTTTTCGGTCGTATCGAAAACCACCCGTGCCGAACGAGCAATGTTCTCAGCCACCACCACCAGCGCATATTTCTGTTTTAAAATGGAGGTAGCATGTTCCCGAACCCGAGCCTCATCGGCCTCGGTCGGAAACGTATCCAGCCCCAATGCCGAAAAAGGCATCACGAAATCGGCACTTCCTAAAACCGCGACTTTACCTTCCATTTCTTACCTTTCCATTTCTATTTCTTGACACAGATTAACGCTGATTAACACAGATTTTTTATTATTATTATTTATCTCTTTTTTTAAATCAGTGTTCATCTGTGTAAATCTGTGTCTAAGTATCTTTTCCCTGAAAATCCGAGAAATCCGCGATTTCAATTTTTCTATTACATCCATTCGCCGAGACGGTCGAGAATGAGCTTGGCACCCAGGCCATTCTTTTTGCCGTTTAAAGCCATTCGTACATTGCGAATCTCGGCTTCTTTCATTAAAAAGTACGCCACGACCGGTTGCGGGCCGGATGCAATGCTGCGTGTTGTCTTTAAAAATCCCTTGACGAAATCCTCGCATTCCTTTTCCAGTTTCAAAAAAGATTGCTCATTGCGAAGATACGGGATTGCCGCTTCCATCAGTTCGAAATACGGCGTCGCGTAAAACAACTGGCCGATCGCTTCATGACCGGCTTCCAGTCCCTGCAGAAATTTACTGATATCCACAAAACCGTCCGGCAAAAAGAGGTTTGTTTCCTCTTCGCGTCCGGCCATTTTCAACCGGAACATCGTACGAATATTCGCCAGGTCGATCCGGACTCGAACCAGTGACAAAACAAACGTCAGTTTATGCTGGGCGGCCTGCCTGACACGCCATGCGGCTTCCTGGCGGTCGATCTGGTAATCGATCTGGCGGATGTCCTTATGTTCATAGTATCCCAGCACCGCCGCTTCGACCGCATCCTGGAGGTAATCCGGAAAACGATCATAGTTTTCCTGTTCGAATATTTCTTCAAACTCCTCAGCGGGGACATTGCCTTCGTTGCTGTAATCCAGCCCCAGTGGCTTTTCGGTCACCATCCGCCGGATCGCCAGCCGCATATTGGTAAAATCTTCACGAGCCCTCAGGAAATCCACGATCTCGGTATCCAGCATCAATTCCGCAAACAATTGACGTACCCGTGTGCGGCATTCCGACAACATCTGTTCGATCTGCGCCGAATCCGCATTGGCCCCAACCGTATAATCCGTACCGGCCAACAGCTCAGCGGCCTCGGCAAACGAGTCGGCATTGGCCATATCCACAAAGGTGCCGCGCGGGATCATCGATAACTCCAGCACGCGAACCCTGGCGGTTTGGTAGGCATAGCGCCAGTCCTCGACGCCGATCGGCGGATTCCGGTAAAAACTGATCTCGTTTTGCGTTGCGGTTGTCAATTTCGTTCCCTGTTATTATTTCTAAGGTCAGGCTGTCTGGAACAGTTCGGCAGGCAGTTCGACCTGCATGGATTCACGAAGCCTCTCGATCAGAACATCGGTGGAGGCATTAATCCGAACTTTGCCTCGGGACAGGATGAACCCGCCCGCAATATCGGCACGCTGACCGCCAAGACGCAGGTTGCCCTTGAAGCCGGCACCCAGATCGCGGTTAATTTTTTTGACAAAGGCCTCGTCGATACGTTTTTCATTTTTGCCGACAATGATCTCCTCGTCGCCCGTCTCGACCGCCTTTTTCATCAAGTCTGCCATCAGCGACAAATACTGTTCGTCGGGCAGCTGACTGACGGCAACTTTTGCTTTTGCAAACACGTCATCCAGAACCGCAACCTTAGCCGAAAGCATTTTCTTGGCCTGACTCATGCGAGCACCCGCCTGCATTCGCTGCAGCTTGTCTTCGCCGGCATCGGCGGCCAGTTGTTCGGTTTTCTTACCAAATTCCGTGATCTCGGTATCAAGCTGAGCCTTCTGTGCGGCGGCTTTTTCCTTCGCCTCGCTCAGGATTGCCTCAGCTTCAGCATTCGCTTCCGAGAGAATCTTTTGTACTACCTGTTCAGCATTCATTGATCTTATCCAAATTTAGAGAACAGCGTTTGGTTTCGTGTTATGCAGCGGCCGGAGGATTAATTCCCAGCAGGATCAGCAACGAGATCAAAAAGCCCAGTACCGCGTAAACTTCCACCATCGCCGCGTACAGAACACCGGCCTTGACCGCCATTTCCGGACGCTTGGCTGTCATGAGAATACCTGCTGCACAGGTCTTCCCCTGATGGATGGCGCTGAGCATGCCGGCAAACGCGATTGGCAGACAGGCGACAAGAATCGCCACGGCGTTCATTAAATTTAAACCACCGTCGGAGTCGACAAACGCTGTGATCTTGCCCATCGCGAAAAACGCGATCACGAAGCCGTAAAAGCCCTGTGTGCCGGGCAGCACCACCTGCAGGAACAACTGACCGTACCGTTCCGGTTTTTCGCTCAGAACACCGGTCGCGCTTCGGCCCGCGATCCCAATGCCGACAGCCGAGCCAATACCTGCCATGAACGCTGCCAAAGCGGCTCCCAGATAAGCAATTCCTAATGCATATTCCATTTCACTTTCCCTTTCTAAAAACTCTTACTTTCGTACGATTGCTTTTTAAAATCCCAAAGGTCGAGTCTTTCACAACTCTTTCTTTTTCACATCAATATAACGATAATTCTCCTTGAGCGGATCGAACTGCTTGCCGCCGCCGGCAAGAAACTTAGTAAAGAACTCCACAAACTGCAAACGCATGCTGTGAACAAATGAGCCAAGCGCCGAGTTGGCGATATTGAAGATGTGTCCGCCGATAAAGATGACAGCTCCCAGAATCCAGCCGACAACACCATCTTGCATAACTGTCTTGACGATTTCATTAATGGCCATACCGAACCCGGCTGTTACCATCCCTAACGCCATCAGGCGGATATAACTGAGCACATCGCCCACATAGAACACGGTACTGAATACATTGTAAAATCCCATACCGATGCGTGCGCCCCAGTTGCCCTCGCGTTCGCTGAACAGCAGAATCATCAGTGCAGGGATAATGGCGATGAATCCGGCCGCTTTTCCCAGCCACACAAAGTTTTCGCCAAACATTCCAGCTTTGCCCAACCCGAAGACCAGCAAGCAGTTGAGCCAGATAAACCAGCTTAAATGGTCGAAGATCGCCGCGGTCTTTTCGCCGCGTCTGAATTTATGCACAAAACCGAGGAATACACCGGTAATGATTTGTAAATAACCCAGCCCTAATGAAATGTTGAAAAAGTACATCGGTTTTTCAAGTGGATCAAACCACATCAGCGATTTTCGAATACCATCCAACTGAGGAACAAACTTCTGGACGGCATCACCGCACCAGCCGCCGGTTAAGGCACCGGCGATAACGGTCGTGATTGAACAGAAAATCAGCATCATGACAAACTTTTTGTCACCCTTCATTTTTCGCAACAACCACCAGAAAAAGGCAATCATCACCAAACCATACGCCGCATCCGTCAGGCAGATGCCAAAGAATAAAGCGAAAAACGGTGCCAGAAATGCTGTCGGATCAACATCTGATGCGGCAGGCATACCGTAAAGACGGGTCACGGTTTCAAATGGCTGACTCATCGGGCCGTTATCGATCTCGACGGGAACTTCTTCGCCCTGACCCGGTTCGATGGGAACAATATCGGAAGCATCAAATGTTGCGACGAGTTTTGCGAGTTTTTCGTAATCTTTCTTTTTGACCCAGCCTTCGAGGAAAATCGCGTGATCTGTTGCGGGAGCGTCTGATTCGGCAAGGATTCGGCCGTGAAGATTCTCGTGATGGTCAAATAATATCTGGAGTTTAAGTTTTTCGCTGCCCAATGCGGTCGCTGTTTTCGCCAGTTCGGCCTGCTCTTTTTCGATCGCCTCCAGGCGCGAGCGAATGCCAGCGATGTTGTCGGCGATCTGTCCGCTCAATCCCTCGAACGAAGCGGCTTCAAATTCAACCAGCCGCAGCGCCTTTTGCACATCTGAAGCTGATTCATTTAACGCAACAATAATCCAGGCTTCAACCCGGTTGCCGGCGGCCACTTTTTCGATCGCGGCACCCAGTTCGGTCAGTTTTTCCTGTGCCAGGGCAAGATGCTGATCCGGGACCAACCCGACAAAAGTGGTCGATGACGACAGTGTATGGAGCTCTTCGACGGGAATCGACAATGTTTTCCACGGCATCAGCTTTTCCAAAAGACCTTTGCTGCTTTCGGCCTCGGAAGCCAGTTTTTCCATCTGGCTAACAACGGATTCCACTTCGCCCAAAAGCCGCAGACCGTCAGGGGCCGCAGTCACGTTAGAATACATCTGGCGGTCCACTTCGACCAGCGGAGCAAAGAGGCTTGTTTGACCCTTTGGTGCGTAGGGTTTGAGGAAATCAACAGCTTTGGCAAGTCGGTCGATGGATTCTTCCAGTTCGCGATGGCGACGGCCTTCAACCATTAATTCGGGCCATTCGATGGTCACCAATGCCCGCTCGGAATCTAATATCTGCACAATGCCGGCATCCTGTAGAGACTGGAGCAAGTCCGACACCTGGCTGCGGTGCACCACGATCATCACTTTTTGCATCGAGGCTATGGCCATTTAGGTTTCCTGCATTCCTGAATTCCGTTCCACTTCGGTTATGAAACAACTTAGAGTGCTCTTTTTATACGGGGATTTTTATGGTATTGCAAACAAACGATAATTTATAATGCTTGCTGTAAATGCGAAAGTACCTTGTCCACACATCCCTGTATTTTTGCAGAACAACCCTCTTTTAAAGCAGTGATTTCCTGATCTCCCTGCCGGGACAACTTTTGTACTTGCTCAGTTCCCTGCTTTTCGGCCTCGGCAAGGGCATGATCAATGGTCTGCTGGCGTTGCTGCTGAGCCTGTTTGAGAATCTGAGCCCGCTGTGCCTTGGCATCATCCAGCAAAGCGCCTGCGTCCTTTCGGGCTTTCTCTGCAATTTCCTTGGCCTGTTTCTCCGCGCCTTTAATCTGTTTAATCAGTTCCATAAAAATCCCAGCATTAACTTATAACCCTGTCAAATCAAACCCTAGATTCAAGCATTCATGGGTCCGTTTATTTTCTTTGTTCTGAAAGGTGCGTGTAGCACAAAAATAAGTGCTTGTCCATAAAAATAACTAAAAAACCCCCTTAAAAACACCTATACAACTGCTGTTTTTAGTGTTCTTAAGGCTGTTTTTCAACGAAACCCTTTTCTTCCATGGCTCTAACGATCATCTCAGCAATGACATCATTTGAAAACATTGCATTGTCAAAGACCAGGTTAAACGCCGGTTCCCTTGAATTTTGCTGCTCATAAATCTTACGCAAATGCTCCCTGCCGGACTCGATTTCTGCAATTTTGGCCACAGCGACTTGTTTGCTGAGATTGTCTCTGCGGCAGACACGGGCAATGCGCCAGTCCCGGGGGGCTTCCACCCGAACACTGAGGCCGTTGGCCAGATCTGCAGCGGCCGCCGTTCCACCCTGTCCGATAATAATAGCATGACCTTCAAATGCGACCGTACGAACCATCATGGTGATCTTGTTGCGTATTTCATAGCCGTCGGGGATGCCGTTTTTCTTCAGGCCACGCAGGAAGTCCTTTAGAAGACTGGGTTTAGATTTCCGTTCCTTCTCCAGCATCTCCTCGGTCAGACCGGTGTCCTCGGCAAGTTGTTTCAGCAGTTCCTTATAATAAACCTTCCATCGCCCCTGATCATCACGCTGATTAAGCTTTTCTACCAGGATCTGACCCAACCCATAACCGTCGCATCCCCATTGTCGTGAAATTGTGATATACGGCCCCGGCTCCTTTTTGGTGCCGATATCGTCGAGGTGATCGCGTAAATAAGATGAAATCGTTGGTTTTGTCATCGCTTCATCCTTAAAAAGTTATGCATCATGTATCTAATAAAAGCCCATTGGCATATTCGGGTTACAGGGTACAGGGGGCGGTGGAATCTGTCAATAAAATGTTGGATAAAATAGCCTCGTTAATTCGTCGAACAGAAAGTGTTCTACGATTAAGTTTGGTTCCTGCCAACATCCTATTTGCCAGAACGACTATTTTACCTTAGAATGACATCACACAGAGTTCAAATAAAGATGAATCCATGACACATGACTACAAAAATATATTGATCATCAAGCCTTCGGCAATGGGGGACGTCGTCCATGCGATGCCTGTCCTGGCATCGCTGCGGGCGGCGTTTCCGGATGCCCGGATCAGTTGGCTGGTCCGTAACGAGTTTGCGCCCCTGCTGGAATGCGTCTCAGGATTGGATGAGATCGTGCTGTTTGACCGAAAACTGCTGGGGAAATGGTTTTACAGTCCGGCCGCCTTCAAGGCCTTGCGGGGTTTCATGCGGAGTCTTAAAAATAACCGTTATGATCTGGTGCTGGACCTGCAGGGATTATTTCGAACGGCGTTTTTCGCCTGGGTAACCGACTCAGCAAAACGGATCGGCATGGTCGACTGCCGGGAGTTTGCCGGATTCTTTTATTCGCACCGAATTTGTCGACCACTCAATTCGATGCATCTCTTGGACTATTATCATGCACTGTTGGCAGACGCAGGCGTTGATGCAGTTCTCGCCACGGAATCATATCTGAATACTCCCGAAGAAGCCAAAGTGTCTGTCAGGCAGAAATTGGAACAAGCCGGTATCCCGAGTAAAGACTATTTTGTCCTTATGCCCAGCTCGGCTCATTTTAGTAAATGCTGGCCAGTGGAGCGTTTTGTGAAATTAGCTGAAACGATCCATCAACAGTTTGGGGCTGCTATCGTCGTCATCGGAACAGAGAAGGATCGGTCGATTGTCGATGCCATTAAGACATCCTGCCAGTCGCCTGTTGTTGATCTGGCAAACAGGACGACGATTCTTGAATTGATCGCACTTTTACAAAACGCCAAGGGCGTTGTCTCTAATGATACCGGGCCGGGACATATTGCCGCAGCAATGCACGTCCCAACTGTCTTGATCTTCGGCCATACCAATCCGATGCGAGTAGGTCCCTATCGACGTCCGGAATGCATCGCTGCGATCGAGGCGGATAATCGACCCAAAACCATCGAGAGCAACAACCCAAAACACAGCATCGAAAATGTCCCGTTAGAGCTTGTATTAAATAAATTAAAAGCTCAATTGAAACCGAAATCATTAAATGACAGCGAATGATTCGATCATGACGACCCGACATCAATTGCTTATTCGATTTCGTCCTGTTCTGCGGTTCGTTAAAACCCGAATCCTACACATCGATGATGCCCCGGATCGGATCGCCCGGGGCATTGCGGCTGGGTTGTTTACGGCGTACCTGCCGCTGTTCGGGTTACACATTATTCTGGCGCTGCTCTTTGCGGCTATCCTGCGGGCCAATAAAATCATGGCGCTTTTGTTCGTCTGGATCAGCAACCCGTTTACTGCCGTGTTCATCTATTATCCCTGTTATAAAGTCGGGCGGCTCTTTCTGGGCTTTTTAAAATATGGACACGAGATCAGTCCTGACCAACTGACTGGGATGCTGGATATCTTTTCGGTCCATGTCGTTATCACACAACTGTTCACGGCTGAGTTCTGGAGACAGGTCGCAACGGTCTTCACCGTGATCGGGCTGGAAACGCTTGTGGGGGGAATCCTGATCGGCCTTGTTGTGGCAAAAATCGGCTATTGGACCGCTTTGAACATTATTAATCGCTATCGGAAGCGAAAATCAGACCGGCGTACCCAACTGGAGTTTTAGTGGGGTTCTGCCTTGACTGTGTCTGCAAAAATTCTATGATAATAATAGAAAAGAATTTGATTTAAGACAGGGCGAAATGACATTTCAAAATCTGGAAAAATACAGTTCAGCGATCACGCTTTCGGACATGGAAATATTTGTTTA
>JACKQG010004562.1_pt1 | contig 15969 bp, 10 predicted proteins | sample 8237621 | NCBI WGS metagenome assembly JACKQG01 (sample SAMN15677084, study PRJNA649215) | marine metagenome | biome: marine; feature: Black Sea; material: saline water; isolation source: suspended particulate matter (SPM) from the Black Sea western gyre | collected 2013-06-09/2013-06-10 | depth... | reverse complement strand
ACCGTCACTGCCGCAGACATCCGTTGACCACGATCCCGACGCGCCTCTCTACCCATCGGATCTAGTCCAACGGTCCGTCGGTGCCGTGACAGACGATACAGCGGTCGCCCGGCGGGAGCCTCGGCTCGCCCGCATCGTGAAGCGGATCGTCCGTCCATGCAAATAATCCCCAGTGCAGATAGCCAGTGGCGCCGGCGTGCCAGTTCATCCAGTGAAGCACACGGGTTTCGATAAGCGGTTGATCCAAGAAGCGATTGGGATAGTAGCCCCACGGGTGGCAGCAAGTGTAGAACCAGAGTTCTTTGCCACGCCGCTGCATCTCACGGTAGTGGTCGAACCAGTTACTGAGATGATTCAGTTTCGGAACCCAGACCTCCAAGTCGTCGCCGAACCCGGTCGTCTCGATCGCGTCGATTCGGGCGATCTTTGGGGCGGCCTCGTGAATGAAGCGTGACGCCTCGCGCCAAGATTCCAGGTTGTGGGCAGCCGGTTCGTCGCACACGTGCATAATCGTCTTGTCCAGCCAATGCTTGTCCGCCAGATGCGCCTGAAGCTGCCCGAGAAAGGGCTTCAGCCCTTGGTCCGGCGGTAGCGACACACGCTCGCCCGTCTCGCGCGATTCGGCCGATATCTTTCGCAATACGATCTCCCGGCTACCCCAGCCGCCCGGCCCATGGCTGGCCATGAAGGGAAGTTCGAGCCGGTCAAGAACGCCGGCTCGCTCCAGGAGTTCGACCAACCGGTCAAATCGCTCGTAGTCACATTCCAGCCGGCCGTCTTTCGTGACGTGGCAATCGATCAGCCCGATATCCGCCATCACAACGTTTTGGCGATGAGCCCGCCAGTTGGCAGCGTACGTTTCGAGCAACTTCCAATAAGGTTCCGACCATCGCTCCAAACCATGGTGTTTCGCGATGTTCGACCAGTTGATCCAGTTGGTCACCTGCAAATGACGCTCGACCGGTATAGCGAAGGGAAGAACCTCCAGTTGCATCGGCACCGTTGACTCCTGCGCGTCTGCCGTAATTCGGACCTCGCCCGCGTGCAGGCCCGGCGGCGCGTCTGCCGGTACGTGCATCGTGATCCACGCGCATTGCGTACGGCCCGACTCCAAACTGATGAACGCGTCCTCCAATAGCACATCCGGCACTTCGCAGGGGGCTTTACAGATCAACTGGTCGGGCTTGGCAGACGGTGAGTTCGCTCGAATGGGAATGGTGCCGATAAATCGTGCGCGAATATTGCTCGTTGGTATCTCGCCGCCTTCAGCTCGCTTGAGCGGCGAGACCGTGACGCGCAGATCCTCGATCTTCTGGTTGGCGCGAATAGCGAGCTGCGCGGATTCATACTCGTCCTTTGCCGCTCGCAAACGAATCATCTCGCTGAGTTCTTCCGGCGGTTGTGCATCGGGAAACACTTTCTCCAGCGAATCCGCGGGCCATGCAGTCAAGTCCGCCGCGCCGACCGAAGAAACCGTAAACAAGACGACTAACGCACACAGTATCAACGAAGATCGTTTTTCCATGGTCTAACCTCCAGCCCGAGAAGTCGATGTGCAAAACGCCGCAACCATCGCTGATTATATTGTTTGCACCGCCGATGGGCGCTACTATCATGGAAATCAAGGACTTTACAGCTAACTCGCCCTGGAAATTGAGTTCGCGTCATCGAGAAATCAATTGCCAATCTAGGAGGACCCGAAGATGAACGCCCGCGATGCAAAGACCATCCTGACCGCCGCGTTCTGCTTATTGTGGGGCTTCATCGGCCTGGGGCTTGCCGCGCCTCGCGGCGGTCTGGTCGCACATTATCGGCTTGCGAACGATGCCAAGGATTCGTCCGGAAACCGCAACCACGGGATCGTCCACGGAGTCACTTTCGACGCCAAACAGGGAGCCACATTCGACGGCATCGACGACTACATCGAAGTGCCCAACTCCAAATCGCTCGACCTCGGTACCAGCGATTTCTCCGTGGCCGTTTGGGGCCACACCGCCGTCGAACTGGACGATACTCTCGGCGATATCCTCAGTAAATACGACCCGGCGATTCGCACGGGTACGACGCTCAGTATTATGAACTACTCGGGCGTCGCCTCGGCTCAACCAAACCACCGGAACCTCTTCTTTGGCATCGACGCGGCCAGAATCGACTACGAGTGGTTCGACTGTGGCCGCCCGGGCGAGGCGCTCAGTATCTTCGCCATGGCCGTCTACGACGGCAAACTGTACGTTGGCACGTTCGAGGCCGGGCACGATAAGGTTGGACACGTCTATCGGTACGAGGGCGGTACCGAATGGGCCGACTGCGGATGCCCCAACCAGTGCAACATGATTCCAGCGTTGGCTGTCTACAAGGGAAAGCTGTACGCCGGCGGCACGCGACGCAACGTGGTTCATGACGGGATGTCGACCTTGCCCAATCAGAACCCAGGTGGAAAGGTCTATCGCTACGAAGGCGGGACCACGTGGACCGATTGCGGTGGACTCGGCGAAGCGGATACCGTTTTCTCACTGACCGTCTTCCGCGGCAATCTCTACGGCACCACGATGTACTGGCCCGCCAAGGGAATGTACCGCTACGACGGCGGTAAGAAATGGACGTTCTGCGGCAACCCGGGACAACGAGTCGGCGTGCTGGGTGTCTACAACGGACACCTATACGCAACCAGTTTCGACGGCTGCGGCTTCTTCCGTTATGACGGAGGAACCCGTTGGACGCGTCTGAAATCCATCCCCGAGACCACGCAGACCTACTCGATCGCCGTCCACCAAGGCAAGATGTGCGTCGGAACCTGGCCCAACGGTTTGGTTTATCGGTACGACGACCCGAATACCTGGACCTCACTGGGGCGGATCGGCGACGAGACCGAGATCGAAGGTATGGTCGTCTACAACGGAAAACTGTTCGCCGGCACGCTCCCGTTGGCGAGAGTCTACCGTTACGATGGCGACACCACCTGGAACTACACAGGAAACCTCGACCTCACGCCAAACGCCAAGTACCGCCGCGTTTGGCCTCTGGCCGTGTACCAAGGAAAACTCTTCGCCGGAACTCTCCCCTCGGGACACATCTTCTCACTGGAAGCCGGCAAGTGCGTCACCTACGACAAGCACTTGCGGCCCGGCTGGCGCCACATTGCCGCCGTCAGGCAAGCGGACCTACTCAGGCTGTACGTCGACGGCAGGCTCGTTGCCCAATCGTCAGCCTTCAATCCGCGAGACTACGACCTGTCCAACACACAACCGCTGAGAATCGGATTCGGCCAGCACGATTACTTCAACGGCCGGATGAAGGATCTGCGTATCTACGACCGAGCAATCGATGAAGCTGAGGTCCGTGACCTAACCAAGCGACGCTGAGGAACAATTCGTCGTCTCCCTAGATTCGTTGGAGAATCTTCGCTTGTGGGCTCCTTGACATTGTCGGACTGGCGGCGTACCACAGTTGAACCGAATGAAGGCTGCGTGTGGCAGTTTCGGCGAGTCGACAACACATGAAAGGACGGATAGATGAAACGCTTCAAATGCTTGGGTTTGACGTGGATGCTGCTGACGATGATGGCGACGGTCGCGGTGGCGGGGGACGAGCGGTTTAATGAGAAGAGGCTTCTGGACGCGGGGTTCACGCCCCTTTTGAATGGCGAGGATCTGAGCGGGTGGAAGGTGCCCGAGGGCGACGGCGGCCATTGGAAAGTGGTCGATGCCGTGATCGACTACGATGCCAAGTCGGAGGCCAAGGGCAACAAGTCTCTGTTTACCGAGCAGGAATTCGGGAACTACATGCTGCATCTCGAGTGGCGATTCAAGCGCACGTCGGGGTTGTATGCGATGCGGACCATTCTGCCCAGCGGCGACTACAAGACGGGCGAAGATGGCAAGCCGATCACAACGCCGGCTCCTAATGCCGATTCGGGCATTCTCCTGCGGGGTCCGCGTCACCAGGCGAACTTGTGGTGCTGGCCGTGTGGCAGCGGCGAACTGTGGGGCACAAGAAACAACAAGAGCCTGCCTGCCGAGGTCCGCGCTGCGGCGGTGCCGAAAGTCAATGCCGACAATCCCGTGGGGGAATGGAATCGCATGGTCATCACGATGACGGGCGATCGTGTGACGATCATGGAGAACGGCAAGAAGGTCATCGACAATGCCCAAATCCCGGGCATACCCGAACAGGGCCCGATCGGCTTCCAACACCATGGCGGACCATTGTCGTCACGGCAAATCGCCAAGTTGAAGGAGGAGGGATCGTACAAGGAGGGTGATCCGGAGCCGATGAGTCCGGCGTCCTCGCTGATTCAGTTCCGGCGGATCTACATCAAGCCGTTGGAATCGCCCGAGTCGCCGTAGTCGCGATCATTCTGAATAGGAAAGACGGCCTCAGACCGTGGGCCCAAGAAGGTTCGGCCGGTCCGTCGCCATCGCCCCGGCCGGCTCGTCTGGCAGAGAAGAAGCCTGACAGACCACTACGCGGGTCGCGTAACGTGCGCGCATACCGTTCCCAGAATTTCAGCTTCTTGACCTGTCGCGGTCGGCTAGCACGGTCTTTCTCTTTGCTCGCAGGCGTCGCAGTCCGGCCACTACCATCTTCCAGTGCTGGCCAACGCTCAAATGACCTCCCGCCACCTCGGACCAGTTGACCGGAACCTCGGATACCTGACATCCAAGGCTCTCGGCCAGAATCAGTATCTCCAGATCGAACAGGTAGCCGTTTTCCTCGACAAGCGAGAATAGATGACGTCCCGCGTCGCGCCGGAACATCTTAAAGCCGCACTGCGTATCGCGCACCGGCACGTGGAGCATCCACCGCGCGGCCAGGGCGAAGGCACGGCCAACCATGCCGCGGAACCACGTGCGATCGCGAGTCACCTCGGGCGAACCGAGCAGCCGCGAGCCGACTGCCACATCTGCGCCGGCTTCGATCGCAGCCCGCAGTTTCGCCTCTTCGGCGATCGGAGTCGCACCATCGGCGTCGGCAAATAGAAGCAGCTCGCCACGACCCATTAGCATACCGGTTCGGACCGCTGCCCCCTTTCCTTGATTCTCCGAGTGGCAGACGGCTCGTAGTTGTGGCCAATCGCTCGCCATCTCCTCAACAACCGTGGGTAGACCGTCGGTGCTGCCGTCGTCGACGACGATCACTTCGTAGTCGTCGCTGAACTGCCCGGGAAGATACGCGCGCACGTCATCCAAGAACGGCGGAAGACGCTGGGCTTCGTTGTAGGCGGGAACGATCAGCGTGAGGGCTACGCTCATGATGGAATGGGAATAGGCGGTTCGTCGAAGTTGCCGCGAGCTGGCAGAATAGTGGAGGCAGAATGATAGGCACTCCCATTTCCTTCATGGTTCATAATTCTGCCCCCATAATTCTGCCATTCCACTCGGTCGCCATTGTAGCCGCGGTTACCGGCCATCCCAAGATGCCGTATCGTCCTTCGCTTGAAATGCGTCCCATAGGTCTAACCGCACGTAGACGCGCAATGGAACGTGCGGTCGCAACTCCCACTCTTGAAGCTTGTCGTCCCGCAGCACTGGTACGTACAAGTGTTGCTGACCGGGTGGCTGATCTTCAAACAGCCGTTTAAGCAGTCCTGCTTCCATCGACGGCTGTGTGATGATTAACGGTGCACCCGGCCCCGTCGGTACATCGCCATGCCAGCCAACGTTGGGGAAGTTGCGTAGGTACCACGGCAATGGCCAGTAGTCGTCTTCCGGACAGATCACTTCGACATGTACGTTGTCGCCATCGGGATGAGCACCAGCGAGTTGCGTGACGCGTTCGACAAGCACCGGTACGTCGTTGGTCGTGTGGGCGTAGACGTGAGGATTGTCCTGATGTTCGAACGCCACGAAGCTGGCTCGATACGCCTGATAGCCCAGGAGACCGGCCGCGCCAACGAGCGTGATGACCATCAGGGCTTTCCCAACATGCGTTGGAGTTAGCCGGACGAGCACCACTGTGCCAATCCCGCCCAAGAGTATCATGCCGTGCAGTAGTCCCAACGCGCACCACGGCGTCTTGTACGGCAATACCGAGTAGACGCCGGTCATCACAATGGTGTAGACACCAAGAAAGCGTGCCATCGGAAGCTGATCGGGTTTCACGCCTTTGCCCACGACTGCGGCAACCAGTCCCACCACGGCCAACAGGGCAATGGGAGCTTCGCTCCACACGAAATCACCGCGATGCCACCAGAATAAGATTCGAAAGTAGTAGTCCCAATCCTGGACGTGTCGACCGGTGGTGCCTTCGCCAGACGCTCGACCGAGGTAATGAAAGTAGGTTGTGAACGAATCGACAACGCCGCGCGGATTATCCAGGAAAGACGAAAAGAAGATCGCCGACGCGATCAGGGCTGTTACTGCCATAAGGGTTGCTGGAATCGCGACTCGCCGGAGCGAGACCTCAGTTGGGAACCAAGAGTCGGCAGCGGTCTGTTTGCGGTGCTGTTGCGAGGACGCTGCAGACCGGTCAGTGATACGTCGGGCGACTATCAATGTCCCAAACGCAACGAACATCGCAAACAGGTGGATTACACACGTCTCTTTGCTGGCATGCATCATGCCGACACAGACGCCACCAACAGTGAGCCACAGACCAGGTATCACGAATCTCGTGAACCATGAAGGGGTCTCTGACACCTGTTCAGCGCGCACGAAACGCCATACGGCGATGATGGCCCCGAAGGTGAAGACGACCAGCAGCATTTCCTGGATGTAGTACCGGCTGTAGAAGACCATAGCCGGCGAAACGGCTGTCAGTGCGGCTGCGCACAAAGCGGCCGCGTAACCCAACTCGCGTCTGAGCCGCCAGACGGCGCCAACGATGGCGATACCGAATACGGCCGGCAGCAGCCGAAGATGCGTCTCGGTGATTTCGGTGAGTCGTTCGGCCGATACCAGCCAAGCGATCGGCAGGGCAAGGAAGTTCAGGCTGGGGCCGTGATACTCGTGAGGATCGTAGACGTAGTCGTCATCTTCCAGCAGCCGCCCAAACTTGATCGCATGCACCGCCTCGTCGCAGTGCATCGGCCGGTTGTCCAATTTCGCCAGACGCGGCACCGCAGCTCCGGCGACGATAAACAGCAACACGCCAAAAGAAAAAGGTGCCAAGAATCTCTTACCGCTTCGCTCCGAAGGAACTTGCGTAGAAGAGGTTCCCGACACCTTTGTTTACCTGCTCTCTGATCGAAACGTCACGCCGCCGGCCTTCCGTACACCGACACTTCGGTGTAGTGATTCTTGTCGTCGACGGTGCTGCCCTTGCTGTAAAGGCGGACGAAGCGGCCTTGCACGCCTTTGCAGTCGATCAGTTTGCCCTCGGATGTTTCGACATAGCCCATGTCGGCGCCGATGCCCATGCCCGAACTGTTGTCATAGTCGTTGTTGAATACGGTCTGCGCGTCCAGGAAATCGGGATCGTCGCTGACCTGGACGATCACATCCCGGTACACTCGCGCGTCGGCATGGTTGTGCCATACCACTACGGCGTAGATCGAACCCTTCTGCCCTAGATCCACCTGGACCCATTCGGAACCGGCCCGCGTCCCCAAATAGCCAAAGTCCGATGCCTCCTTGTCGCCATCGGTCACCAAGTCCAATTCGCCGCTGATTGGCACCAGGTCACTGGCGGTCACGCGTTGGCCGAGCGCCAAATTGACCGTGCCTTCCGGGGCCAGGAACGGCGGTCGCGGCTTGCCCCTCGGTTTTTCGACATTCGGCTCTTCCAATGGAACGGGCGTACCCTTGAAGGCTGGGGCAGGCAATTCCAGATCAATGTGCACCAGGTTCGCAAGGCTAGTGGTCGGCGCCATCGCCACCGTATCCAACGGAGTAACGGTTTCGACTTCGGCCGACGCGTACGGGTCAGTAACCGGTTCCTCGACGAGCGGTTCCGTGTACGGCGTCGTCACGTTTGAAGCTACGGACGTCAAGTTTGTGCTTCCCGTCGTCGTCGATCCAATCGGCCGTTCCGGGGGCGGCACACAGCCGATGACGACACACAAGGCCAGCACGGTGAGGACCGACCAAAGCCGGCCAGAATATTGGAAATGGATCATCGCGTTTTTCTCCTTGTCGATCACGTTCTAGCAACCTAGAGCGACTCCAGGACCTTTTGCACGCGATCGCGTGTCTCTCGGTTCTGGACGAATCGCAGCACTTTCTGCATGGCGGTGCGGATCTCGTCTGCATCACCATCTTCGATTCTTTCGGCAACTTGCGCCGCGGCAAGCCCCGCTTCTTCGGCAATAGACAGATCGCTTACCGCGGACATGGCCAGGGCAAGTGACTCGGAAGTGGCAATACCACCCAGAACGCCGATAACCAGCCGCTTCTCCTGCGGCCGTTTTGCCATGTCCATCACTTTCGACAGCGTCTCTATGTCGGCGGGCTGGTCTTCCTGGGGGCCTGCAAGGCGCACCAAGCCGCGAATGGCCAGTACCTGATGTCGTGGATTGTCTTTCTCGGCAAGGTCCATCAGATTCGACTTTACGGCCGGATCCGGCCAAGCCGAGAGCATTCGTACGGCTTCGTCTTGCACCGCTTCGTCGTCGTCCTTCAATCGCTCGACAATCGCTGCCAGCGAATCCGCTCCGCCCGCTCGGGCCAACGCGTGCAACAGCGCGATACGCGCCGACGCATCGGCGTCGTCCAGGCCGGCGACGATGGCTTCCGCGCACTTCTCGCGGCCGCGGCTGCAGACGACCAGCAGTGCCAACTCGGTCTGACCTCGTTCGGCATCTCCCTTGGCCACCTTTAGAAGATCCACAATAGCCGCCGTGTTGCTCTCGTCGGCCAGATAACGCAGGGCCTTCGTGGCAGCCAGGCGAACCGATGGTTCCGTTCCTTTTGCGGAATCCAGCACGGACGACAGGGCCTCCTTGGCGTTACGGTCGGCCAGCACGCCCAGCAGGGCTACGCGGACCGGCGTCTCAGCGTCGGACATCCCCGCCACGATGGCCTTATTGACATCGTCGCCGCGAAGTCGCACAAGACTCTGCAGTGCGGCGGATTTTTCGTTATCCGATCCGGACGCGGCACATTTGGCCAGGAGCGATACCTCGGCGGCGCTGCCCAAGCCGCCCAACGCTCGCAGCGAAGCGATACGGACCACTTCCTCTTTGCCGTCGACCATCTCCAGGACTTTTGGCCGAGCCGCCACGTCGCCACGCTCACCCAGTGCTTCCAAAAGGTCTGCCTGTGCGTCGGTGGCCAGTTTCGGCAACAGCTCGACGAAGTTCTTCGTTGCCGCTTCGCCGGGTGCCTCCTCGCGAACCTGCTGCAGCCCCAACGCGCGCATATCCCGGTCGGTGTCGCTGACCAACTCGACGACCATCTGAAGCAATGGATCTTCCTCTTCTTCCTGGCCCCAAACGGACGGGTTCGCAATTGACATGATCCCAATCGACCAGAAGAACGCTACATAGATCGTTGCCATGCGAGCGTGGGCCAGGTCCCATTTACCCAAGAACATACGTTTCCTCCCTACGTGCATCGTCTACTCGACATTACCAGCGTCTTTGTGCGAAAAGGGGTCGGGAGTCGTTTTCGGGCCTGCGCCGTTTCATATGGTTGACGGTTACACGAAAACGACTCCCGACCCCTTTTTGCTCGCCGCTTACTTCTTTCCGGCCGCTGCCAAAAGCCCTCGCGTGGCCGCCACTTTGATGTGCTTGATTTCGGACTTAGAAAGACCTCTGTACATCATCATTGCTTCAAGCTTCTTACCGTCCGCTAGCAGTTGTTCGGCGTTGGCCAGACATGCGTCAGCGGCGACCAAGGCCAGCGAGTCGGGAGCATCGGCTTGGAACGCTTTCAGCGTCTTCGCCGTGTCGGAGCTACCGATCTTTCCCAACGCTCCGGCGGCTGCGGATACGATCGCTTCGTCGGAAGCGTCCAGCAGAGCCGTCAGTGCGGCGGTGGCCTCGGCGTCTCGGCGGACTCCCAGCGAATTGATGACGCCCACCTTCACTCGTCCGCTCGTTTTCGACAGAGCCTCACGCAGAGCCGCCAAAGCCTCCGGGCACTGCATGCGCTCAAGAGCGTATCGAGCGATGTGCGCGAGTTTCTCGTCGCCGAGCAAATCGGCAAGAGTCTCCACGGAGCCGGCGGAGCCAACCAGGCTAAGCTGCCGGCACGTCACGTCTTTGGCCGCGTTGGGGGCATCGGATTTGAGGACCGCCACCAAGCGTGCCTCAAGTGCCTTCTGTGCCGCCGCATCGCCGTGCGAGGCTGCGATCGCCCTGTCCAACGCTTCCAGAGGGCTGCGATCGTTGCCCCAATCGTATGTCTTCAGTACCTCGAATGCCTTGTCCAAAGCGGCATCGTCAGCGGCCGTGACCGGCAGAGCCAGTCCTAGCAGAATGGCGAATACCAAGCCTACGGCGGTCGCTTTTCGGTTGAGTGACATGCTTTTCTCCTTTTCTCGATTAGCCTTGGTGGTGCGATGGTCCTGTTGTTTCTTCTGTTTCCCAAGCTCCGGCTTGGGAACTAACTGTCCGTTCCCTTGGTTCCCAAGCCGGAGCTTGGGAACCAGTCTTAACTCGCCTCCGACCGCTCAGCCGGATCGGCGACCAGTATATCAAAACGTCCACGGAGCGCGCATCGGACGCCAGGTCATGTGATTCGCTTCGTCATCGTCGACGAACTGTTCGGCGGCCGGATCCCACTGAACCTTGCGGTCCAACCCCATGATGATGTTGGCCAAATGGCAAACTGTAGCAGACCGGTGACCGGTCTCCACGGGTACGTTCAACGCCTTGCTGTTGCGAGCACGGATGCAGTCCAACCAGATGCCCATGTGCGTGCCGCCTTCGTTTTCGGGGCCGCCGCGTGCGAGGTGGATCTCGTCGGGCCCGATCCGCGAAGTCAATATGGATGCGGGGTCTGCTTCCAGCTTCGAGCGGCTGACAAAGATCGACCCTTCCGTGCCCACGAACGTGACTCCGTTGCCGCCGCTACGTAATTCGATCTTCACTCCGCTGGCATACGTGAAATCGACGTGGATGTCATAGAATACGTCGTGCAGGCCATCCTGGTTGCGTTTGCCGTGCCCTTCCACTTCGACCGGCCCCGAATCGTCGGCGCCGATGCCCCATTGGGCGATGTCCAATTGATGGGCGCCCCAGTTGGTCACGTCGCCGCCCGAGTAGTCGGTGACGAAACGGAACTTGTAATGGCATCGATCGGGATGGTAGGGTGCCAGCGGCGCGGGCCCCAGCCACGTATCGTAATCCAGTTCCGGCGGCACCGCCTGAGGAGTCCACGGTTTGTTGCCGTCGCCCGGACGTGTTGGGATTTCGACTCTCACGGTCTTAAGCTCACCGATCCGCCCATTGCGCACCAATTCACACGCCCGGTGGAATTTCACATCGGACCGCTGCTGGCTGCCAACCTGGACGATAGCCCCGTACCGCTGGGCAATATCCGCGAGAATTCGCCCTTCGCGGATGGTCAATGACAAGGGTTTTTCCACGTACACCGCCTTGCCCGCCTTGATCGCAGCCGCGGCAATCAGCGTGTGCCAGTGATCCGGCGTGGCCACGACAACCGCATCGATATCGTCGCGAGCCAGCACACCGCGGAAGTCACTGTAGATCATGCATCCCATCGTGTCTGACGCAGCGTCGATTTTCTGCTTGGTCCGTTCTGCGTGTTTGGCGTCCACGTCGCAGACGGCCACGACCTGGTCTCCGCCTGCGATGATCTGTTGGCCTCGGCCACCCGAACCAATCAGAGCCGTGGTAATGCGATCGCTCGCTGGTGCAACTCCCGTGGCTCCCAGTGCATTCGAGGTAATCACATACGGCGCGGCCACCGTTGCGGCCGTGAGCGTTTTCAGGAAGTCCCGTCGGCCGGAACGTCTCGATTCTGCTGACATATTTGACCTCTCCTTTGACGCATTTCTCGTCCGACGCGAGTCGAAGATCCAGCGATCCACTAGTGTACTCACAATCGCGGGGCTTGGCCACGGCCTCGCGGAAACCACCATCCGCGGACAAAGCCTAACGCACAAGCCGCGTTTGATACATCTCGGCACCTATTTCGCGGCTGGCGGCGATAATCTCCGGGTAGGGGGTGTCACAGACATCAAGGAACCCGATCTGGTAGTTCTCGCCGTCGCCGCGGCCCGTGGTTGCCTGATCGCCGAATTGGAACCAGTGCGTGCCGACCAGCCAGGAATTCTTCAACGCGCCGCGGACATAACTCTTGTACGCTTCGGCCCGTTCGGCTTGGTTCTTTGTCGCCCGCAAACCGGTGTGGAACATCCCGCGATCCAGTGCGCCAAAATGGAATTCGCCAATGATCGCAGGTGAGTCCACACCGTCGGGCAGCGAAAAGTCGGCGACCGAATAGCTGTATTTGTTGAAACCGATCACGTCACAGCGGTTCGCCGCAGCCCGCACGGCCCGCTCGTTGACCCACGCGAAACGGCAGCCCAGATACAGCTTCTTCGGAGCGACCTCCTTCACGGCGCCGCAACACACCTCGAAGTACTTCTCGGCGATCCGAGTGTAGAATGCGGTCAGATCCTCTCGGGCCCTTTCCTCATTGGGCGGCGTTTGGCTATCGAGCAAGGCATCCCACGAGGCATGTTCCGTTCCCCACACGTCGTTCAGTTTCTCGACCGTGCCGTACTTCCGTTTCAGATCTTCAGCAAAAACCTGTTTGGCCGCTTGGTCGCGTGGCGATGCCAACGTCGCGACGGCCAGTGACGTACCGTTGTTGCCCCACGCCAATTCGTTGTCGATAAAGACGCCCAGGCACCAAGGGGTCGAAATGTCGTCCTTTGACCGAGACACGTTCCTGCGGGTAGTTGCCGTGAAGTCCGGATCAAAAGGATCGGGGAATTTCCCCCAGTAGCCGGTGCTGCCTTCGATCGACTTGCGGCCGGAACCGACCGTGACCACGTACGGCGTTCGCCGCAGGCGGAAGACATCCCGATCGGACCAGTTGGCGATCGTGTTCAGCCCCCAACTCCGCAGCCGGCGATGGCACAGATCGTTGAACTCTGCCCGCCAGCCGGGACCGTACTTGCGGTACAAGTTGCTGCCCGTGAAGTTGTAAGTCTCGTATCTGCCCTTTCCCTGATAGTATCCGTGCGGCGCCCAGTTGCCTCGCCCGTAGAATTCGGCCAGCGGCCAGTCATTCGCCGGCAGTTCGGCGAAGTAGAACTTGCGGTCGGTGATCGGAGTGTAAGCCGTCGTCGGCCGAACGCAGTCGATGCCGTGCGACCAGAACAGCCGACCAACCGGGTCGACCAACCACCATTTGCCTTCGTGTTTCTGAACACGGAAATGGCCGGTCGCATCGAGTTGCGGGCCTGCGGCCCAACCGCCGTATTCGGTCCGGTCCATGGAGCCGGGATTTGCGGTTAACTCGATGGCCTCTTCCTGCTTTCGCCGCTGGAGGTCCGCTTCCGATTTCGTCTTGCCGGGCCAATCCTTATGCGTGTACTGCCCGAAGCGGTCGATCATCGGAAACAGCTTGTCCGCGTCTTCGGTCAACCACAGACCGCCGTCAAACGAACCACCGGCCCGGAGATCCGAGATTTCAATAAGATGATTCTCCTTTGGCTGACTGACGAAGATCAACACCTGGTCAATCCTCTTCGAATCCAGCCCTCTGTCCCGATTCAGCCCACCGGGATAACCACGCATGCCGAACAGCTTGTCGCTCAGTTCCGTCGACATTCGGCGTTTCAAACCGAGTTGAAGCGTCTGTTGTTCGCCCGGAGCGAGTTCTGAGACCGTTTGCAGAGTCTCGCGTTCGCCCGCGGCATCAGCGCTGTCCGCCCGCAAGCCGATTCTAGCTTGATGATCACCAGCGTTCTTTACGTCCATCGAGATGTATTCAAACGTCGACAGGTCCCAGATTCTCTCGGACGGTTTCACGGTAATCCCCGGCCATTTGTCCTGGTGGCCCGCAGCCATGCGCAGCGCGTATTTGCCATGGCGAGAGACGGCACGCAAATCAACATCCCGCGAAGCGATCGAATCCACGTCGAAAGCTGCGTTCACCGTCAGCAGCGGCTTGTCTGCAAACGCGCCGTTGGCCAATAGGCCCAGAACGACTACGGCGAGTGAGTGGACAAGCGATTTCGCAGGAGTGTGGCGCATGCCAGTCCTTTCTAAGGTGGGCCAGGGAAAGAGGATTCCTCGGGGAGGGCGGGAACATGAAGAACCGTACCGTTGACGCCGTATTGTCGTCGATTCTTCCGCCGTACGCAATGTGAGGCCGAACATCGCATATGCGAGTCGGTCGGAACTCCAAAGCCGACTTTAGGAGTAACAGCTAAGTTCTGGGCCCCCTTTGTTCACTCGTCCTCCGACGCATCACAATCAGCGGACTCATCCAGGATGGTGACGCGTGCGAGGGGCAAACCACGGTTGTAACGGTCAAAGGTAACTAATCCGTAGTGAGCTGAAGAGCCGACTTGCAGGTGCCAGTATTGGTGGGGCAATTTATGAGCCTGCAAGCGCTCACGCCTGCCTGTCTCAGGGTCCTCGCGCATCCAGACGTAACCGGGACGGTAGATCCATCCGTCGTGGAACAGTATCTGTTTCGAGTTGGGCAAGGTGGCGAGGCCGGAGTGGGCCCACACCGGACGACCATCGCGGAGGAAGGTCCGGCCGGAGAACCCGAAGTCCGTACGCGTAGATGCTCCTTCTGCGCCGATCACCTTCTCTGGAACGGTCACATTGAGCGTTTCGACATCGACCTGCAGATAGGACAGTCCGCGGCGGCCAACCAAGAAGTAATCCTTGCCGCTCGTGTGTTCAACGTATTGCAGATCTTCGGGCTGAAAGACGGTGTTCGGATTCGCTCGAGCTTCCTCCGGAGACTGGCCTTCGGCAACGTACTTTGCCTCGAAGAAAATACTGGCGGACTGTTTGCCTTTCTCGTCAATTTCCAGAATGCCGCACCACGCGCGGTTTGTTTCGCCAAAGCTCCCAACGATCAAAACGCGTCGCGGTGACAGGCCGAGTAGCCTGAGACCTTTCCAGTAACTGGGCACATGTTCGTTCCGCTTGAAAGTCGCCATTCGCGTCCCATCCGGGCGAATGGCGACGATGCCCCGACCCTGTGCGTGAAGCCAAATACACTCGCCGTCCCAGGTCATGCCCCAGAACAGGATGTGATTGGCCGTCTTGTCGGTCAACTTCAGCTCACGCAGAACTCCTGGTTCGTGCATGACAAAGAAGCGATCCTTTGTCCAATACGCATCCCGCTGGCCACAGCGAAGCATGCCCTTGATGAGCGGCGGTCGGGGAACATCCTCGTCACCTTCGATAACAAGCCGGATCGGCTCTAACTGCATCCGCCCCAACGGTCCGAAGTTGCCTCGCGGCGGTCGTCCGTACCGAGTACTTGGTGCAGCGGGCTGTCGCTTGGCGAGGCCCAGCTTGAGTTTGATCACGTCAAAGATCGGCTCGTCGGTGCGTCCCAGCCGTTTCACCTCGTCAAGTATTGGCTCCAAACCGGAGTACGATCCGTTTTGCCTCCTGGCCTCCATGGCCAGCCCAAACCGTCCGTACAGTCGAGTGACCTCACGCTCGGAATTGCTGAGATCTGTCAACAGCGTCCGCCATGCGTCGAAGTTATCGTCGCCTGCTTTCGGGACGAGCGTAAACGTGAAAATCCCAAGAATGCTGTGCGAAGTCTTCTCCTTCTCGGGAAGAACGCGTTCGAGCAAGTCTTGCAGGCTGGCTAACGACTCTGCACTGTAATTGTTGAAAGCGACGTCGCTGGCTACGTGAGTTGTGACCACGTAGCGAGCACCATAGAACGGGCTGCTGAAGTGTTTGGGCAAGATGCCGCCGGCGGGCAACTGATTGGCGAGCGGAACAACATCCCGAACGAACTGCCGCTGGGCGACGCACGCCGGTCGCAGTGCGTTGAACTTGAGCGGATCCATGGGCAAGGCCGCTCCGACCGCGCTCCGCTTGTACCAGATGTGCGTATACAACAA
>JACKQG010004561.1_pt1 | contig 15973 bp, 20 predicted proteins | sample 8237621 | NCBI WGS metagenome assembly JACKQG01 (sample SAMN15677084, study PRJNA649215) | marine metagenome | biome: marine; feature: Black Sea; material: saline water; isolation source: suspended particulate matter (SPM) from the Black Sea western gyre | collected 2013-06-09/2013-06-10 | depth... | reverse complement strand
CCATAATCCAGCGTCTCTTCAACCGAGCTGGGGAAGACTTCAAACTGGCTGGTGATCTGCTTTAACAGTTCCAACCGGCGGGGAGATTGTGATGCCAGAATAAGTTTGTTCTTTGTCATAGACCTGGCAACATACCTGAAACAAACCTCAGGATCAACCCCACTAGCCGTGCCAGCGTGACGCTGGCCTCAGTTAGTGAAGTCTTTATTTTGCCGTCATTCGGCCTCTCGGCTTTATGGGCCATTGCTCATTGCCTCCACGGCTAGTGGGCGGCGAACCGCCGCTGGTAATTAGCAATGTTTTATTTTGCCGTCATTCGGCCTCTCGGCTCTATGGGCCATTGCTCATTGCCTCCACGGCTAGTGGGCGGGGGTGGCAATTGGAGATCAAATCCTATATATTAACTCCCTTTACCCAACACATAAAAAAAACCCTAAATGAAGGAATTGGTATGGCGGGAGCAACGCATCAAATTCAGATACGACATATTTTGGTTGAAAAAAAGGACGTGGCAGACTTGCTCATGGAGACAATCGGCAGCATCCCCACAGAGACAGGCCGGGTTCAAATGCTGATGAAACTGGCTGGCAAGTACAGCACTTGCTCTGCCTCAAAAGAGGATGGTGGCAATCTCGGCTGGCTGGAAGTGGGCTGGAACAAGAGCGACCCCCGACAACCGCGTGGCGGTTTTAAATCATTGAGCAATGATGAGTTGAATGATTTTATTCTTAATGGGGTAGAAAAAATGACCCTGCTCAAAGGAAGAGTATTTGGTCCCGTTGAAACCTATGAAGGGTTCCATATCGGGATCATTTGCCAGGAAGTCAAACTCGACCGGATTCTTTAATCTCCTCTCGTTGTTCTCCCTCTCACGGCATTAATACTTTTGGTTTTATAGCATGGGGTCAATGTACAAAGCGTTAGCAAGTGAGTTTGGTTTAAGAAACCTTTGCTTATGCCAGAGGAGGTTTTCCCCCGGCCAGAACCTCTGCATCTTCTCCGACAAAATTATAGGCAAAGCAACCGCTTGAGCACCTGACCATATAGTGCGGGCAGGATCGGCAAGGTTCTTTTGCCTCGGTCTTCTCAAATACCGTGTTCAGGAATTTCGCACCCATCTTGGCCATGGCGATGGAGTTCACCTCTTTAAACTCCGAAACATTGCCCAGCTTCAGATTGTGAAAGGGAAAACAATTGAAGCAGTCGCCCTTCGAGTCAATATCCATAGGGCTTCCGTCCGCGCATCCGAAATAGTATTCATTACGGTTCCACTCTTCTGTCGGCGGTAATTGTTTGTTACCGTGAAAATAAAACCGGTCAGTGAGAGACATCTGGTCTTCGCTGATATCATCGAGGAAGCAGGGTGGTAGAGAACAATCGAAGCGGAAGCACAATTGCGGAAATTTCTCCATGACGTCCAACATCTTTTTGCCGACTTTAGGGAAGTCCCGAATGGGCAGGTAGGTGTTGGCTTCCCCGCCTATAATGGGAAACGCGGGACTGACCCGGATTTTATATTGCTTGTCGCGAGGCAGACCGGCTTTCTGGTAGACCCGGTCGATTTCCTCGCATTGCTGTTCGAGTTCCTGCTCTTTGGAGTACAGATTGATGCTGAAGGTGACGCTGTAACCGTTGACCCGCAACATGCGTTCGGCGACTTCATGGCAACGCTCATGGTTTTTTTCTGAAATATTTTCCATCGTCTGCCAGTTCAATAGAATGGCAAAGTTGACATTTTTGCTGATAGCGCCGCTGGGGCTGGCGGTTTTTAGTAACAGGTCCAGAACCTTGTCTGGCATTAACCCGTTGGTGAATACGCTGAGATGAGAATAGGGGAGAATGGAGTCATAAGTGTTTTGAAAAATATCGATGAATTGGGGATGCAGTGTTGGCTCCCCACCCATAAAGTTGATGATGGGGGCATTTTTGATTTTAGGCAGAAACTCGTTCTGGAAATAATCATACTCCATGGATTTTCCCGGTGTTTTCACCGTCTCTTCCATATATTCGTCCGCAAAACAGTAATTGCATTTTAGATTGCAGTAACTGTTTAAAATGATATTCACTGATTGCCTCCTGAAGAACCCAAAGTGGTTCTGTTATGACCGGCAGACCCCGAATATAGAGCTATCTGCCGGGTTAGAACGTGAAACGGCTAAAATTCCCTGGAAAGGTAACATTATACTAGTTAGAGGATCCGAAAGGGTTCTTTAATGTCTAGGGATCAAATTTTTTCTTCCGACGCAGAATTTGTGATGCCCCGGCCTGGACCACAAGGCCCATCTCGCAGGGGTAGGTCCGGACGACATTGACGAATGTCTGGATGGCGTTGTCTTTTGCATCGGTTTCATCTTCTGCTTCGCAGGCATACTCCCACGCGGAACTTACGGTAGGGATTTTTTCTAACCCGTGTTCCTCCAGCCGCTCGGCAATCTCCTTATGAGCCTCTTCACTCAAACCTTTAAATTCTACTGCAATGAATACTTTGTACTGCAAGGTTCTCCTCCTTTGCTTGTCAGGATTCCGAAAAACTTGAAGGGACTAGTGTATAATATGCTTTGCCAAACTGCTAGTAGCAGACGCGGTTGACAGGAAGTAATTTTTTTTACCTTTTTCCCACTTATTGTCACCAGTAACTCTCCGGCCCGCTAGAGGTTCTCGCCTTGTCGTCATTTCAAAAATTCATAGCAAATATTGGTTGGACCACTTTGGGGAAGACCGGGGTTCAGATAATTTTGTTTCTGGTTTCAATTCTTTTGACTCGCTATCTGGGTAAGGAGCGTTTGGGGGACTACGCCACTCTTTTAGTTGTTCCGGTTTTTATCAGATTGTTGACTTCTTTCGGCTTCGAAACTCTGATAAATAAAAAACTTCCTGAACTTGGTATCCAGGATTCCTCGGGGGGAGAAGGACGCTATCTGATTAGCAGGTTGCTGTTTTTCAGGTTTGTAACTAGCAGCGTGTTTTGTTTTCTGATTTATCACTTCCTGTCGTACTACCTTGATTTTATCGATAAACCCGGATTGATTGAGTTTCGTTGGGCTTTGATTTTTTATTTCTTTGTCATAACAGTTGATTCTATATTGAGCACATTGTTCATGACATTGCTGCGCTTTAAAACTTTAGCTAAAACAGAGACTTTAGGGGCCTTCCTGAATTTAGTATTTTTATTATTGTTCATTCGTCTGGAGTATGGAATTTATGCCGTCCTTTACGCCTATATTATTTCGGTCGCCATGACGAGTGTGATTTATCTGGTTTTGGCGCGAGATCAATATTTAGGGCCGGAAAAGAAACCCGAATGGGATGATATGGGGCACTTGGCGTGGGTGTCTTATGGAATCGGTTTTTTGGGTTTTGGTCTGATGACCCAAAGTGATGTCTTGTTGATGAATTATTTTAGAGTGGGGCGTGCGGATATTGGATTGTATCATTTGGTCACAGGGCTTGCGGTGGCAATGGCCTTCCTTCTTGCAGGGGTGGCTCCTATGGCATTGTCGTTATTTTCTGAGACCTATGCAAAAGAAGGAATGAAGAGCCTTGGAAGTCTTTATTGCCAAATTGTCGGTTTTGCTGCTTACTTGACTATTCCGGTATACGTATTTTGCGTCCTGAATTCTTCTCATTTAATTGAGTTTATATATGGTTCTGCATTTTTAGAGGGAGCTGGAGCATTGCGGATTTATGCGACTTTTGCAGGGATTCAAACCGCATTGGGGATAAACTTCACCGTATCCACCTTATATGTTATCCGTCATCGAGATGTAGCCATGCGTTCCACTGCTGAAAGTAGTATTCTGAATATTGCTTTAAACCTGGTGCTGATTCCCTCTTTCGGTATGATGGGGGCCATAATGGCGACAGGGCTTTCGATGGTATATATGGTTGTGCGGCAGCTAATAGCTATTTCTGCCGAAATGGAAATCGCGCCTGTTTTTTCCGTTATTGGGCGGTGTTTTTTGTTTTGCCTGATAGCTTCTGTACCCTCTTTAATATTAACCGGGTTGGATAAAGGACATTTGATGATTAACCTGCCGGTATATTTGCTGGCATTCGTTTTGCTCCTTGTTTATGTGAAACCTTTTAACGATGAACAACGGCAACTTCTTACCAACGTTTATCCAAAATTAGACCTTTGGGCAAAGTGGTTTTTTCGTCCTTCAGGGAATTGACTTAATTTATGGAACTTCAGCATCATACCTGCCGCATCTGCGGTGACTCGGGTGAACATCCGGTTTATACGGCGCGTGAAATGATGTTCGGATTGAAGGAAGAGTTTAGCTACTTTCAATGCGCGAAGTGCCAATGTTTGCAGATCTCAGAATTCCCATCAGACATGTCACATTATTATCCGCAGGATTATTACAGTCTTTCGCAAAGCCCCGAAAGTTTGTATCCAAATCCTATAGAGAGCTGGGCCAGAAGAAACAGAGATCGTTACGCGGTTTTGAAAAAAGGCGTCTGGGGCAGGTTGGTGAGCCTGCTCCACCCGGCGGAATTGGATATGGCCTGCCTGTCACATATGAAATTGAATCGTAAAAGCCGGATTGTTGATGTGGGGTGTGGGACAGGTTTTCTGCTCTATTTTCTCAAAGAAGCCGGGTTTGAAAATGTGTCTGGAGTGGAACCTCATATTGATGCGGATATTAATTATGCCAATGGTCTGGTTATTAAAAAAGATCATGTGCATGAATTGAGTGAGGAACAGGACATAATTATGTTTCACCATTCTTTTGAGCATTTGCCCGACCCGATAGAAACGCTTGAGGTTGTTCGTCGGCTATTGCCCCCCGGTGGAATATGCATGCTTAGAATCCCGTTGGTTTCATCAGAAGCGTGGAAAAAATATGGAACTCATTGGGTGCAACTGGATGCTCCCCGACATTTCTTTTTATATTCTATTGAAAGTCTGAACATACTTGCCGAGAAAACTAAATTTAAAATAAAAGAAATTGTTTACGACTCAGATGAGTTTCAATTCTGGGGGAGCCAGCAATATTTGAAGGACATTCCACTGATGGCAGAAAACTCGTATGGGCGGAATCCTGCCAAGTCAATATTCTCAAGTGAAGAGATAGAAGGCTACAAAAAAATGGCCGATAAACTTAATGCGGATTCGCAAGGAGATCAAGCTGCTATCTATATGGTGAAAACCTAATGAGATAGAACTGTTGAACCGTTAAGCTGGGTACGATTTGATTTTTAAGAGATGGTAAATATGAGTCGAGAATTAGAATTCTGTGGCAAACCTTTGGGGGCAGGGCATCCCGCCTTTGTCATCGCGGAAATCGGTTTTAACCACAATGGCGATGTGGAACTCGCAAAACGTATGATCGAATCCGCTGCAGAAAACGGAGCCGATGCGGTTAAACTACAGACCTTTGTAGCCAGCGAGATGATCTCAAATACCCTGATGGCGGATGACCCGGACCACCCGGGAAATGAAATCCCCTTCTATGAATTTTTCCAACGCTACCAACTTTCCCGCGAAGACTATAAAGCCCTCATTGCTCATGCCCAGATCTTGAATATCCCTTTGTTTTCCACTCCTTTTGATGATGCATCGCTGGAGTTGCTGGTTGAACTTGGAGTGCCAGCACTGAAAATCGCGTCTCCGGATCTGAGCTATATCCCGTTTCTGGAGAGAGTGGCTGAAACCGGTTTACCGGTGGTGCTCTCAACCGGGATGGGCAGTGATGCGGAAATAAGCGAGGCTCTGCGTGCTCTACGCAAAGCGAATTCGGTGATTCTGCTTCACTGTGTGTCGAATTATCCTTCGCAATATGAAGAGATGAACCTGGCGTGTCTGGCTGGTTTACGACAACGCTTTGAATTACCGGTGGGGTTGTCTGATCATACTTTGGACAATTTGTCCGCCGTGGTTGCGGCATCTTTGGGTGCGGTGATGATTGAAAAACATTTTACTCTGGACCGGAAAATGCCCGGAGCTGACCAGTCGATCTCGATGCAACCGGAAGACCTGCGCAAGTTGAAGTCAGATATTCTTAATGTCGCAAAAATTCTGGGTGAGGAGAAAAAAGAAATTCAGGAATCAGAAATCCCCGTTAAGCAGTCGGCAAGGCGTAGTCTGGTGGCGCGGGTCGATATCCCCGCTGGGACTCCCCTGGAACCAACGATGCTGGCCTGCAAGCGTCCGGGAACCGGCATCCCCCCCAACGAACTGGACCGTGTGCTGGGGAAATCCGCTAAAGTACCCCTGGCCGCCGAACAGGTCCTCAACTGGGAAATGTTTTCCCGCTAATTTTACGCTGTTATTTTTTTGCGGATGCATTACGCCACCGGCACAGGCCTGCGGCGATACTGCCCAGTATGCAATGGGTGAGGGCGGATATGGCACCGGGGACAGTTGCCAATCCATAATTTGAAAAATTACTTCTTGCCAGTTCGGTCGCCAGACCGGAGTTTTGCATCCCCACCTCAATCGAAACGGTTTGCGCATCCTTCTCGGTAAATCGGAGCAGGCGCGATAAAACATATCCCAATATAAATCCAAAAAGATGAAGCAAAACCACCGCACTTATTAATGCGGAGCCGATTTGAAGAATCGCATCCTTTTTGTCTGCCAGAATGAAGTCGACAATGAAGATGATGGAAAGCACGGCGAGAAAAGGCGTGTAGGCCTCCACTTTTTTCACCCCGCGGTGGAAATAATGGTTCAGGAAAACCCCGACCAAAACAGGCAGGATGACCACCTTCAAGGTTTTGAGTAAAAGACCAAGAGTGTCCACATCAACTTTTAACCCGGTCAGCTCCAGCGAGATGGATTCTACCCACCATGTGGTTAAAAGGGGTGTGAGCAAAACAGCCAGAAGTGTTGAGCAGGTGGTCAGGCTGACTGAAAGCGCGACATGAGTTTTGGCAATGAAGCAGACAACGTTCGAGGCTGTCCCGCCGGGACAGCAGGCAACCAGAACGAGCCCAATGACGAAATCGATGGGCAGGTTGAACGCCAGAGCCAGTGCATAGCCCAATCCCGGCATGATGGTGTATTGCAGGCCAACGCCGAGCAAAATGGATTTGGGTAATTTAACAACGCGGGAAAAATCTTCCAGGCTCAGGGTCAGCCCCATACTCAGCATGATGAGGCCGAGAAAATAGGGGATCCAGTCGGGTTGAAACCACGTGACCGTTTCTGGTTTCCACAGAGCCAGTCCAGCACCGGTCAGCACCCAAACGGGGAAAAGGTTGGCCAGAGCAATGAAAAACTTTTCGAGAGGATTCACAAAAAACGCAGTCGTGGTTATTGTTTCTGCGCGATGATACTGGAATAGGCCTCTTTGCCGTCATCATAATCCTGATAACGGATGACCCGCAGGCCTTTGAAGATATCCAGCAGTTCGTTGGTGTCGAGCGCCCATTTCCGGCTGAACCGGACGTATTTCAGATAGTCAATATTATAGGTTTCAACGACGATCATGCCGCCGGGTTTCAGGGCAGATTGGAACTGTCTGAAAAGATTCTTTTGCATATAATAAGAGCAAAGGATCACGTCATAGGTGTTGGGTTCTAAAGTGAAATTTTCAAGGTCGACCACTTTTGTTTCGATGGTGACGTTGTTTTTTTTCGCCAATCTGTGGGCTTTTTCCAGACCTTTTTCGGAAATGTCGAGACCGAGAACATCGAACCCCTGTGTGGCGAGATAAACCCCGTTTCGTCCTTCGCCCATAGCGATGTCCAGAACCTTACCTTTCGGTAGCAGATGAACATTGTCGACCAGAAAAGGAATGGGTTTTTCTCCAAACAGGTAGACTTCGGTTTCATACTTATTGTTCCATCGGTCTTTGTCTTTGGGTTTGGCGAGTACGGGACTAACGGAACATAGAAAGAGTAGTGCGGTTAAAACTGCAATGTGTTTTGGGTCGTGAAAAATCTTCATGGCGAGGGCCTTGAGTGAGTTGTTGAATCAGTCTACCGGAACGACAAAACCCGTTCAAGGGGATTTCCCGTTTACTTGAGTTTGGCGAGCAGGTAGAATTACCACTAGGCGTAGCCCTTCGGGGCATGAAACAAATGAAGGGGATATCACATGCTGCCAGGGAGCAATAGCTCTATCTGGTAAGAAAAAGATTGTCTAGTTTGAAAAAGCCTTTGTTCCGTTCTAATATTCCCCCTGATAAGGGGGATAAAGGGGGGTTTGCGTCTGAATTACATTACAAAGGTTATGAGTTTTTCCTATATGGAGCGAAAATATGTTTGTTGAAGCGCGCAATACCGAAAAAATGACAATTGCCATTACATTTCTGGCCCTGTTCTTTTCTGCGAATGTTTGGGCCGAAGGCTTGGCCGGCAAGAAACCGATCGCTCAATCCGCCGACAAACGTTTTGTTAAAAATAGCGATGGCACCACCCTCGACAAAAAAACCGGTTTGCTCTGGATGACTCAGGACTCCTGGCAAAGGGAGGCCAAATGGGTCAACTGGTATATGGCCAATGAGTACGCGCAGCGCATGAACAACAAAGATTTTGCAGGTTATCGTGACTGGCGCCTGCCCACCCCCGAAGAAGCTATCACTCTGTATGACCGCAGAAAGCGTAATGTTGATAAAGACGGCGACAAGATTTTTATCGACAGCATGTTTCCCAAAGGCGCGGGGTGGAGCACCTGGACCAGTGAAGAAAAACGTGACAAGGCGGTAACGGTTTTTTTCAAAGACGAAGGCGGCAAAGCTTATCAGGATAAAATATCCGGCGTGGATGCCTTCCTCCGCCTGGTCCGCCGCTAGGCGCGGGGCCAACTAGCAAGAGCTTTATTGAGCGTGTAAAGAGTTGTCTCGGCTGAGTGTGAAGTTGACTTTTTTATATCCCCTCCCTTCATAGGGAGGGGCTGGGGAGGGTTGGCTTTAGCCTGTAAGGGGTTTGTTTAAATCGTCATTCTGAGGCCCTCGAAGGATGGGGCCTGGTGTGGTTCGCCGCGCTTCTTTTAGTCGCTTAGTCGCTCGCGAAGACGAATAGGGTGGTGCTTCTCCTACCGATAATCGCAAGCCATTAAAGTGGTTTTTTTTTCTCAAAGGTTAAAGACTTTTTGTCGATATCATCTGGCAAAATTGTGTTTTCATAAACTCTGGCTGATCGTAGCTGTTTAGGAGTAACTATTGCTCCTGTTAAATCAGCCTTCTCTGGCTTTGCATTAGAAAGGTTTGCACCTTTGAGGTTTGCTCCAGTAAGATTAGCTCTCTCAAGACAAGCGTTTGAAAGATTCGCACCTATAAGATTGGTTTTGGAAAGATTTGCCTCTACAAGAAATGCATTTGAGAGGTCAGCGTGTAGAAGGTTTGAGTTGTGCAGATTTGAATTATAAAGATCTGCATAAGAAAGATTTGCTGAGCTAAGATTTGTTTCGGAAAGGTCGGTATTTATAAAAGTTGTTTCTGAAAAGTTTGTCAGAGAAAGATATGCCCCTGTAAGATCGGCTTCTGAAAAATCCCCGTTTGAAAAATTACCATTAAAAATTTTCAAATCCCAAAGAATTATTGACTTAAGATCAATATCAATAGTTTTTTTGAGTGCTTCGTAAGCGAAATCCTCGAACCAGTTCAGGTCAAGCTTTTTATTCCAATAGGAAATTAATTTCCCCACGTTCCTTTTAAAAAAAGAACTGTTTTCAAAATTATTATTTAACCTGCTAATGATGGCTAGGATTGTATGAATGACTAGTTTATGTGATTTATGATTTTTTTCGCTGATTTCTGCCTTACCCGCTGCATGTAAGCGCACAAAGGCGCAAAGTACTTCCATAATTTGTCCATGATAATGTTGGTTTGTTTGGGCAATATTTTCCAATGCATAGAGTCCGCCTAAGCGGATTTCGTTCTCTGTCCTGCCTAACTGATCGATGGCTTTGGTGTAAGTTTCAGCCAAATGGTTATCTGTCGCGATGCGGGTTTGTTTCTGCGCGATGAAGCTCCGCCAGATAGCCAGTGGCAAACCGATTGCCGCTGCGGCGACCAGCCCCAAATTGCGAATCTCTTCGTGATGTTCCAGTAACCAATCCATAGAAGTTTTATCGGTTAAACGTTGATAAAAAATATCTTTCTTTCAGGCATAAAAAGTAACTCCCTCAAATCCCGTCGAACAAGACGTGTTCCTATTGTTCGAGTTATCAGGGGGGAGTTCACCCTGTTTTTATCTGTGGTTAACATTATAAGAGACCGGGTCCTTCACTCCGGCCTCCTGAAAGCCTTTCAGACGCAGTTGGCAACTGTCACATACTCCGCAGGAAATTCCTCCCTCTGCCGGATCGTAACAACTGTGGGTCATGGCATAATCCACTCCCAGCGCTAAACCTTTTTTTATGATTTCAGCTTTGCTGAGTTTTATCAGCGGGGTATGAATCTTAATAGATTCTTTTCCTTCCACCCCGGCTTTGGTGGCTAAGTTGGCGAGGGTTTCAAATGTTTTGATAAATTCGGGTCGGCAATCGGGGTAGCCGCTATAATCAACGGCGTTGACCCCGATAAAAATATCGCTGGCTTCTTTTACTTCCGCATAAGCCAAGCAGAAGGAAAGAAAAATGGTGTTACGGGCGGGAACATAGGTGACGGGAATTTCTCCGGCCATTTCTTGCTGATCCCGGCCGATTGGAACATCGATGGAATCAGTCAGCGCTGAGCCACCGAACTGGCGAAGATCGATTTTGACAATCTGATGGTCGACCGCGCCGAAGTGTTTGGCGATCTCCTGTGCCCGATCCAGCTCTACGCGGTGCCGCTGGCCGTAGTCGAAGGTGAGGCAGAATAGGTCAAACCCCTGTTTTTGGGCTAAGGCCAGTGTGGTGGTGGAGTCCAGTCCCCCACTCAGTAAAACTACTGATTTTATAGGTTTTTTGGGCATTTTGCTGTTGCGCTATATTTGTTAAAGGTTTAATCTAATCAGCTTGCGCATTGCGGGTTGTTATTATATACTAATCCGCTTACAATTAAAGTCGATAGTCCCCTTAAATTTAAAGGGTTTAGCCCTATTTCATATGTTCGATAATTTATCCGATCGCCTTGAAGCGATCTACAAAAAATTAAAGGGTCGCGGAGTTCTCAAGGAAGCTGATGTCGATGAGGCCCTGCGTGAGATTCGGGTTGCGTTGATCGACGCAGATGTCAGTCTGCCGGTTATCAAGGATTTCATTGCAGAAGTCCGGGTGCAAGCCGTGGGACAGGAAGTTTTGAAAAGCCTGACTCCGGGGCATCAGATGGTCAAGATCGTCAACGATCACTTGACTCATTTACTGGGCGAAGAGTTTGTCGATATCCAGATTGCTTCAAATCCGCCTACTATTATTTTGATGGCGGGGCTTCAGGGGTCGGGTAAAACCACCACTGTGGGTAAGCTGGCGAAGCGGTTTAAAGAAAAAGGAAAAAGCTGTCTTCTTGTCCCTGCGGATGTTTACCGTCCGGCGGCGATGGAGCAGTTGCATGTTTTAGGACGGGACCTCGATGTGCCGGTGTATGACGCCGGGGAAGAGAAAGACCCGATAGCGATCTGTAAAAAATCGCTGGATGAAGCCATCAACAGGATGAGCCAGATAGTGATCATCGATACTGCAGGTCGTCAGCAGGTTGATGATGCTCTGATGCAAGAGCTGAAAGAAATCAAAAAAACGGTTCAGCCGCACGAGGTGTTGTTTGTGGCGGATGCGATGATGGGCCAGCAGTCTGCCGATATCGCCAAGACGTTTAATGATGCTATCGGTATTGATGGTGTGGTCTTGACCAAAATGGATGGTGATGCGCGCGGCGGTGCGGCGTTTTCAATCAGGAGAGTGACCGGCAAGCCCATTCGTTTTATAGGAATGGGGGAAAAACTCGATGCATTGGAACCGTTTCATCCTGAGCGGATTGTTTCTCGTATTCTTGGTATGGGCGATGTCATGTCTCTGGTCGAAAAGGCGGAGCAGAATTTCGAGCAGGAGGAGCAGCAAAAGTTAGAGAAAAAAATCAAGGGCAACGCCTTCACTTTGGAAGACTTCCGCGACCAACTGAAGCAGGTCCAGAAAATGGGCTCTATGGAGCAGTTGCTGGGGATGATCCCCGGTGCGGGAAAACTGACAAAAGGTATGAAAATTGATAACCGCGCTTTTGTTCAGGTTGAAGCGATCATCAGTTCCATGACTGCCAAGGAACGCGAAAAGCACAATATCATCAATGCCAGCAGAAAACGCCGGATCGCTCAAGGGAGTGGTACCCGGGTGAACGATGTCAATAAACTGTTGAAGCAGTTTGCGCAAATGCAAAAGATGATGAAAAAAGTTGCCCGTGGCGGTGGCATGAACTTTGGTAGTCTGATGGGCGGCCGAGGTATGCCGGGCCGGTTCTCTTAAACGGATTTTTTTTAGATGTCCTGAGGCGTCTGAGGCGACAAAGGATCTTTGATGTTATTCATTGGCGGGTGTTAACGCCATATATACCGGGCTAAGCCCGTAACCTAGGAGATAGTACATTGGCAGTTGTAATTCGATTAACTCGACGAGGAGCAAAGAAAAAACCCTTTTACCGGATTGTTGCGGCAGACTCTAGAATGCCAAGAGATGGTAGATTTCTTGAGATTCTGGGAACCTATGATCCTCTTAATGATGAAGAGGGTTGTAAGGTTGACGCGGATAAAGCTATGGCTTGGATCAAAAAAGGCGCCAAGCCCAGTAAAACCGTGGGCACTCTATTTAAAAAGGCCGGAGTCGGGGTTTAGGCCCATTCATTTCGCAAGACCGCGATTTTCACAACTGCGCGAACTGGGATCATAAGTTTGTGTTGCCCTCCTCATACTGAGGTTTGTTTCCTGTAGACAAGGAGGAATTGTGAAAGATCTCATCTTGATGATTGCGAAGTCGTTGGTGGATAAGCCGGACGAAGTGGATTTGCAGGAAGTAGAAGGTGAAAAAACAACGGTGCTGGAATTGCGAGTCGCTAAAGAAGACCTGGGAAAGGTCATTGGCAAGCAGGGGAAAACAGCCAGAGCCATGCGCACTATCCTGAATGCGACGGCGACTAAATTGAAAAAACGGGCGGTGCTGGAAATTATTGAGTGATATGGATTGGATTTCGTTTGGCAGACTTGCTCGAACCCATGGTCTAAAAGGGGAGTTGAAATTTTACCCGGATGACCCGGAAGAGATCGACTCTTTGCGTGGGCAGGTTGTGCGGTTGGAAGAAACGCAACTAAAGGTTCAATCGATTCGTGGGGCCAACGTCCCCTTCATTATCAAGTTAGAAGGAATAGATGACATCGACTCGGCAAAACTTCTGACCGGGAAAGAAATTTTGGCTGACCGTGAGCTTCTTAAGCCTCTGCCGGAAGGCGAGTATTACCGCTTCGAGATTGAAGGGCTTGCGGTCTTCGATGAAGAGGGTCGATCCTGTGGGGTCATCGAAGAAATTATCCCTACGGGGAGCAACGATATATATGTAGTGCGAAACGGGGATCAGGAATGGATGCTCCCGATGATTGATTCGGTGGTCAAGTCCATCGATCTGGAACAGGGAAAACTGATTTTTCATCGTATTGAGGGTTTGTTTGAGGATACTCCGGTTTGACATTGTCAGTATTTTCCCGGGAATGTTTGAGTCTCCTTTCGGGGACAGTATTATCCAGCGGGCTCGCGAAGAAGGATTGCTGGATATTCGTCTTCATGATTTGCGCGACTACAGTCTGAATAAACACCGGAAGGTGGATGATTCCCCCTTCGGAGGCGGAGTGGGCATGGTCATGAATGTCGAGCCCATTGCCCGCGCCATTACTGCGATTAAAGAGGAAGTTCCCGAAACCCGGACGATATTATTGTCTCCGGGTGGTCGGCCCCTCGATCAGAAAAAAGCCTGGGAGCTCTCGCGCTTACCGAGCCTGACTCTGATCTGTGGTCGTTATGAGGGCATTGACGAGCGGATTCGTCTGCATTATGTCGATGAGGAAATTTCCATAGGTGATTATGTTTTAACCGGTGGAGAACTTCCGGCTATGGTCCTCGTTGAGGCCATATCCAGATTGTTGCCGGGGGTGCTGGGCGACCCGGAATCGGTGGTGGAGGAATCTTTCCACGATGATTTGCTGGAGTACCCGCAATACACTCGTCCTAGGGACTATGAAGGGCTCAAGGTTCCGGAAATCCTGGTTTCCGGTGACCCAAAAAAAATACGCGACTGGCAAAAGGCGGAAGCGTTAAAAAAAACCGCGCAGGTTCGACCCGATCTGCTCGAAAAAAATAAACGGGTTTGATACAGGTTAGCTTTGGATAAGGCGCACTATTCGAATATTCATCTGGCGCTGGTCCATTTCCCCGTTTATAACAAGGCCGGGGAAGTAGTTGTGTCATCCGTCACCACTTTGGATGTGCATGACATTTCGCGTGTCTGCCGGACATTTGGGGTCGGTACTTTTTATGTGGTCACACCTTTGAAGACTCAGCAGGAGCTGGTCGAGAGGTTGGTGGGTCACTGGCTGAAAGGGTATGGAGCCGAATATAATCCGAGCCGAAAAGAAGCTCTGCTGAATACCCGGGTTATAAAAAGCCTGGATGATGCGGTGGCCGATGTGACAGAACAAGCCGGAGAAAGACCTTGTGTGGTGGTCACTAGTGCGAAACAGCAACCGAACAGCATTGGATTTGGAAATTTAAGAGAACAATTGCAGAAGGATGGCCCCGTGCTCTTGGTTTTTGGCACTGCCTGGGGGTTGGAAAAAAACCTGACCCGCAATGCCGACCATGCGTTGGAACCGATAGAAGGTAATAGCGGGTTCAATCACTTGCCGGTACGAGGAGCGGTAGCAATTATATTGGACCGCCTGTTAGGCAGGTCTTGATAAAGAATTTTAAACGGAATCGAAAATCATCAATTAGTTAATATATAGACACCCAAGGAGAGAGGTTCATGAACTTAGTAGATCAGGTTGAAGCAAAAGAAATGAAGAAGGACGTTGCCGATGTTCATATTGGCGACACTGTCAAGGTGCATATGCGCATCGTTGAGGGAGAGAAAGAACGTATTCAGGTCATTGAAGGTGTGGTCATCAAAATGCGTGGCGGTGGGGCTCGCAAGACTCTGACCGTTCGCAAAATTTCCTTTGGCATCGGGGTGGAACGCATATTTCCGTTTCATTCCCCCAGAGTCGAAAAAATTGAGATCGTTCGACGCGCCAAGGTACGCCAGGCCAAACTGTATTACCTGCGCGAACTGCGTGGCAAGGCGGCTCGCCTGAAAGAACTCAAAACGCCTCGGCCTACGACCAAGGTGAAAAAGGTCAAGACCCGTGGCAAAAAAGCCAAAGCTGCAAAAGCTGCCGCCAAAAATGCCTGACTCACTCAGATTGGACTTGTAATAGCTTTATTTTACAAGCAAGGAATATTTAACCCTCTCTCCTTTAAAAGGAGAGAGGGTTTTTTTCTTTAATTCCAAATCTTCATTTAAGTCCATTTTCGTAGTTCTCCCACCCTTATAAAGTAAAAACCGAGCTATTCAAGCCCACGTTTTTTACATAATCACCTCAAAAAACCACCAACACTATCTGTGTAGTTTTAAGTCTCGCAAAATATGATTTGGCTATAGGAAAATGATTATTTTATTTTGCTACTCCGATAGTCAATAAAATCAGTATCTTTTTGGCGATAATCATTTACTCCCACTGTATAATATTTACTGCTAACCACTTTTCAGAATGTACGGTTTTTCTTTATATTTTGGGAGGAGCTTTTTTCTCCTGAGTAGATGAGCGTCTTCAGGAGAAAGAATGGGTTTGCTAAAAAGAAATAATTTTGGTGTCAGACTATCGGCTATTGTCTTGCCGTCAATATTCCTAGCGGTTGGTTCGGCTAGACAGGTCATAGCAGCCAAGAGTTATGCTCATTTCTGGTGTATGAGGAATGAGGAGGCGGCGTCCCCTTTGTTGTAAAATTGTTTTCTGTGAAAAAAGCAATTCAAACAAAGGAGGCACCACCATGAGTAAGGATAATGTTATTTCTCTTGAGAATCCA
>JACKQG010002109.1_pt1 | contig 15973 bp, 21 predicted proteins | sample 8237621 | NCBI WGS metagenome assembly JACKQG01 (sample SAMN15677084, study PRJNA649215) | marine metagenome | biome: marine; feature: Black Sea; material: saline water; isolation source: suspended particulate matter (SPM) from the Black Sea western gyre | collected 2013-06-09/2013-06-10 | depth... | reverse complement strand
AAATAATTATCCGACAGCATCGGCGTAGCGAATTCATCGATCCCATTTTCAATACCGCCCTGAGATTGTTCCGTAATGGTATCAAATGCGATGCTTACCAAAGCTACATCAAGAGCCTGAAAGGCCGGATCTGTTTGCAGATCAACGATCTGCTGCATGCACGGCGGTCAGCCTACCGCCATGTGGAAATAGAGCAACACCGGCTGACCGGCGTAATCTGCCAACGAAATTAGCCTGCTATCTGTAGACGGCAGTATAAAAGATGGGGCATCGGCACCGACTTGCACGCCTGCCGAAGTACTGTTACATGCCTGCAAAAGAAAAGCAGTCAGCAGGATGGCAACCAGAATCATCCAGCGGATATTTGCTTTTTTTGAGAATTTCTGTTTTCGAAACATTGAAACTCCTAGGGGTTATAGCGTCGCAAACGCAAACTATTGGTCACGACAAAAATACTGCTAAAGGCCATCGCTCCGGCCGCCAGCATGGGATTTAGAAAACCAACCGCCGCAGCGGGGATCAGAATTACATTATAGAAAAATGCCCAAAACAAATTTTGCTGGATAGTTTTTAAGGTTCGGCGCGAAAGCGCAATTGCCTTGGGCACGCTGCGTAAATCGCCACTGATTAAGGTGATCGGCGCGGCAGCCATGGCGACATCGGTGCCGGTGCCGATGGCAATACCCACATCGGCCTGAGCCAGCGCAGGGGCGTCGTTGATGCCATCCCCCACCATCGCAACGACAGCAGCGGAATTGGCTACTTGTGCAGCTTGCAAACGTTTTATTTCCGCGGCTTTGTCGCCGGGCAGCACTTCTGCCAAAACATCTTCAATACCAACCTGAGTCGCAATTGCCCGCGCTGTCGGCTCGTTATCGCCGGTAATCATGGCTACACGCAATCCCATTGCACGCAATTGGGCAATCGCTTCGACAGAGCCTTCCTTGATCGTATCGGCTACGGCGATGACGCCGCTGAGACGGCCATCCACCGCGACCAGCATGGCGGTTTTGGCTTCGGCCTGCAGGCGTTCAATTTGAGCTTCGAGATTGCCTAATTCCAGCGCATGGCTCGCCATCATACGCGGATTACCAACCAGCACTTCGCGGCCATCGACTTGCGCCAAAACGCCATGTCCGACTTCGGCGCGGAAACCCTCGGGGGTAGATAACTCTAATCCACGGTTGCCAGCCTCGGCCCAGATCGCCTCCCCCAAGGGGTGTTCGGAGCCTTTTTCTACCGAAGCAGCCAACCGAAGCAATTCGGCCTCGTCCAACTGCGCATCAGCCGCCACAACAATATCAGTGACCGCGGGCTGGCCTTTGGTGATCGTGCCGGTTTTATCGAGCACAATCGTTGTCAGACGACCTGCACGCTCGAGGGCTTCGCCAGATTTGAGCAAAATGCCCATCTCGGCGCCTTTGCCCGTACCCACCATCACAGCGGTGGGCGTTGCCAGTCCCATAGCACAGGGACAGGCAATAACCAGCACAGCAACCATATTGATCAGCGCTCGCGTAAATTGCGAAACTTCCAACCCCAGATCGACCGGAACGATGAAGTACCAGATCAGAAATGTAAGCGCGGCAATCGCGATCACTGAGGGCACAAAGATTGCCGAAACTTGATCGGCAAGTTTTTGGATGGGCGCTTTGCTACCCTGCGCTTCTTCTACCAATCGGATGATCTGTGCCAGGGCGGTTTCTTTGCCAACTTTAACGGCCTCAAATTTGAGCAAGCCCAGTTTATTGAGCGTAGCGCCGACGAGCGAATCGCCGGGGCCTTTCTCAACCGGCAGAGATTCGCCGGTAATCATAGACTCATCCACGGCCGAGCGGCCTTCGAGTACCACCCCATCCACGGGAATTTTCTCGCCGGGGCGCACAACGACCACATCGCCAACCTGAACTTCATCGGCAGGGATTTCAATTTCAGCGCCATCGCGAATCACTTTGGCAGTTTTGGCGCGCAAGCTCATCAGTTTTTTAATCGCTTCACTCGTGCGCCCTTTGGCGCGCGCTTCAAGATACTTGCCCACTTTTATCAGCGTAATAATCACCGCCGAAGTTTCGAAATAAACGTGGCCGGGCAGAATGTCCACCAGTACAAAAATGGAGTAAAGATAGGCCACGGAGGAGCCCATCGCCACGAGCACATCCATATTGGCGGAGCGATTGCGCAGCGATTTGAAGGCGCCAACATAATATTGCCAGCCCACATAAAATTGTACCGGCGTGGCGAGGATAAACATGAACCAGTTGGCCCAGGGTTTGTGCGCCCACATCGGCAGCAGATTGACATCACGCGCCATTGAGAAAAGAAATAGCGGCAGCGCGAAAGCCAACCCCACAATTAGCAAATGGCGTTGCTGATTGATTTCGGCCTCTCTGGCCTTTTGCTCAGCGTCTTCATTTTCACCGCCCAGAGTCACAGCTTCGAAACCGGCGCCGCGCACGGCCTGGCGCAGTTCGGCCTGACTAACGACGGTGGGGATGTATTCCACACGGGCCTGACCCGCCACAAAGTTAACACGCGCCGAGAGTGTACCCTCCACTTCTTGCAAGGTTCGCTCCAGGCGGCGAGCGTCGTTGTCGTCGCTCATGCGCTGGATGACAAAATCGGCTTCACCGGTAGCGACACCATAACCGGCGCGCTGAATGCGTTCCATAAAATCGCCGATCCCAATGAATTGAGGATCAAATTCAATCGTGGCGCGTTCTGAAGAAAGGTTGACAGTCGCCCCTGCTACACCGTCCACTTTTTTAATATTGCGTTCAACTGCGGCTACGCAGTTGGCGCAAGTCATACCGGTAATTGGCAGAATGATTTGCTTGGTTTCAGACACGAGGCCTCTTTTAGGTTTAAGCCAACAAAGGATATTGAAGCGCAGAACGCTCGAATATCCTTTGTTGAGGATTTATTTCGCCGGATAATTGATTTCAGCCAGCAGAACTTTGATGGCATCTTCGCTGGCCGGGGCATCAAATTCGATCGTGGCAGTTTTACTCTCCGCACTGGCATCCACAGTTGATACACCAGCCAAATCGCCAACCTCCATCTTGATCGTGTGGACACAATGCCCGCAGGAAATATTGGGAATATTATAGGTTACAGTAGTCATCGAAAACTCCTATTGTGTGAATAGATTTTTTTGTTGGAGGTACATACAACTCAAACTTTGGTGGCGGCCTCAAAAATTTCAGTGACTTCACGAAGCACACGCTCGCGTTCATCGGGGTTTTCACCGCGCACTGCTGAAATCAGACAAGTATTCAAATGGTCATCCAAAATCATGGAACTGATTTTATTCAACGCTGATTGCACTGCATGAACCTGATGGATAACATCAATACAATATTTATCCTCTTCGATCATGCGCTGAATTCCGCGCACATGACCTTCGACATTTTTCAAGCGCTTCAGAGCGTCTTCGTGTTTCATCATCGGAGCCTCCTACGATACCCCCCCCAGGGGGGTAGGGACTATAATCTTACCCATATCAGTCCGATTTGTCAAGCCGCCGAGAGCGCAAAAATCAAACAACCCCGCTGATTAGCGAGGTTGTTTGATTAACTTTAGAATAGCGTTTTATTGTGCTAAGACAGCATCAAATGCGGCCCGGAACTCCGCCGCATCCACCCTGCCCAACCATTGCTCAATCACATTCCCCTGGGGATCAACCAGGAAAAAATGCGGTTGGACTCGGTAACCTAATTCGCGTTTGATGGCCTCATTTGCGGCATCATCGACATCCAGATATGCAAAATTGATCTGGCCGTAGTATTCTACTTCTAGCCCGTGCACGACGGGCGCCATGGATTGGCAGGTGCCTCACCAAAAAGCGAAAAATTCGACCAATTGATACGATCCGGATGCCAATGCCACGGTGCTCGGGTCGGTAGCTTCCAAACCGGAGCGAGGGGCCGGCGGCGCATCATCTAGCATATCATCTGACTCCATAGTCGATTCTTCGGCTACAGCCTCAGCGGGAACGGCTGTTGGTTCCTCCGCAACCTCAATTACAGGCGCTTCTTCAGCAACCGCACTCTCAAGTGCGGCTGCATCATCCGTTGCGGGCGAAGCTGCGGAGCAAGCCGCCAGCAATATGGCGAGAAGCCCAACAATCGCGACACCCAATATCCATTTTCGTTTCTTCATAAATTTTACTCCTTTCAAATGAATTGTATGCGCCATCAATACGCACGTCAATGACGCTACAATTAAGAGTAGATAAGTATATATTCTCTTACCCTTGCGAAACCTTGACACACATCGTCATCCCCCATACACTACCAGCGCATAATTTGCGCGTTGATTTAGGCACAGAGCTTTAGTTTCGCCAAATTTGGCGAAACTAAAGCAAAAAATTACGAGAACACATGTAAACCAAACCGCTCAACAACAATCCTTTTCGATCATCAGCGCTCTCTGTAAACTCTGTGGCAACGCCCCAGGTAAAAGGCACAGCATGAACAACATCCATACGAAGCATAAATCCATCTTCTTCATCTTTATCCTGCTCATCGGTGCGGGATGGATCTGGCTCAGTGCGACTCCCGAAAACAGCACCACATCTGGAGCGATCCCAGCACCCCAGGAGGGCTTTCTGGCTCCCGATTTCACGCTGAACACCCTCGCGGGCGAAACCATCCAACTTAGCGAGCTGCGCGGTCAGCCAGTACTCATCAATATTTGGGCCAGTTGGTGTCCACCCTGTCGCACCGAAATGCCCGCCATGCAGCGCGTTTACCGCGACTTCAAAGAACAAGGCTTTGTGATTCTGGCAGTCAATGCCACCAATCAGGATACCGCTACCAAAGCCGCCGACTTTGTTGCCGACAAGCATCTCAACTTTCCCATCCTGATGGATACCGACGGAACGGTTTCACGAAATTACCAAATTAGTTCGCTGCCAACGTCATTTTTCGTCGGGCGCGATGGCATCATCCGCGAGATGGTTATCGGCGGTATGTCCGAAACCCTGATCCGCACGCGCGTTGAAAACTTGTTTGAGGAGACACCCTAAATGCTGCCCCTGATCCAAATTGGCCCACTCCCCTTGCAAGCGCCAGGGCTTTTTCTAATCCTGGGCATGTGGCTCGGCTTATTACTTGCAGAGCGCCTGGCCGCGCGCTTCAAAAGCACGGCCAACGATATATACAATCTCACTTTTTTTGCCTTTATCGCCGGAATTCTCGGCGCACGTCTGAGCTACGCGGCTCAACATTGGGCAGCTTTCGCCGAGGCTCCGCTTAACCTTTTCTCGCTCAATCCCGGCCTGCTCGATCCCATCGGCGGCAGCGCGGCGGCCTTGCTGGCAATGCTGATCTACGCCAATCGCAAAAATCTGGCCGTATGGCTCACGCTTGACGCATTAACGCCCTTTTTAGCTGTGGCGAGCATCGGCTTCCATCTTTCCAATTTTGCTTCGGGAAAAGCCTTTGGCGCGGAAACCAGCCTGCCGTGGAGCATCCATCTGTGGGGATTGGATCGTCACCCCACGCAGATTTACGACACCCTGTTGGCAATTCTAATTTTGGGCTGGCTCTGGCTCCATACACGAAGAATTTCAGACTTGGCCCCGGGGTTGGCCGGTGGCATCTTCTGGGGGTTTCTTGCCCTCAACGCGGCGGCGCGTCTTTTCACCGAAGCCTTCCGCGGCGACAGCGTGTTGCTTTTCAACAACCTGCGCGCGGCGCAAATCATCGCCTGGGCGCTACTGGCCCTGAGCCTGTTCATGCGCATGTATCTGGAAAAGAACTATGCCCCTGAGCGGTAAGACGGTTCTGATCACTGGCGCGGCGCGGCGGCTGGGCAAGGTAATGGCCCTGGCTGTCGCCAATGCGGGCGGTGATGTGATTTTGCATCACGGACATTCGCCCGCTGAAGCGACTCAAACCCAAAGCGAAATTCAGGCCCTGGGGCGCAATGCCCACATTATCCAGGCCGATCTCAATGACCCGGCACAAATTTCCGCCATCATCCCCAGAGCCGTGCAATTCGGCCCACTTTTTGCGCTGGTCAATAATGCGTCCATTTTCGATGCGCTCAAGTTGAAAAATACAACCCTCAAAGACTGGGAGCGACATCAGCGCGTCAACCTGAGTGCGCCCTTCTTGCTCAGCCAGGCTTTTGCTGCGCACGTCGGCAAAGATACAACGGGGAGAATCATCAACATTCTCGATTGGCGCGCTCTGCGTCCTGAAGCCGATCACCTCCCCTATACTATCAGCAAAGCCGGGCTGGCCGCGCTGACCAAATCACTGGCAATTGCCCTGGCCCCCAATATCATCGTCAATGGGCTGGCCTTTGGCGCAATTCTGCCGCCCAGCGATGGCAATCTCAACGAAGATTTGCTCGCCCAAGTACCGGCGAAACGTTGGGCCAGGCTTGACGAAGTTGGCAGGGCGTTACTCTTTTTGCTTACTGGGCCCACCTATATCACCGGGGAAATTATCCACCTGGACGGCGGCAGACATTTGGTTTGAAGGAGAAAGTATGGATAAAACAATTATCAAAGATTTAGTAGCTCGCGGCATTATCGGCATAGAAAATTGGGAGCGCAAGAAGCCGCAGGAAATGCTAATCAATATTACGCTCTTTAGCGACCAGTGCGCGGCCGCAGAAAGCGACGACATTGCCGATTGTGCCAACTATCGTACAGCGGCTAAAAAAGTGCAGGCGCATGCTGAAACTGCCGAGCGCCTCACTGTAGAGGCGCTGGCCGCTGATCTGGCGCAGATTTGCCTCAGTGAACCGCTCGTCAAAAAGGTGATCGTGCGCGTGGAAAAACCGGGCGCGGTGCGTTTTGCCAAATCGGTGGGGGTTGAAATTGAGCGCAGTAAATAACCCCATGCAACGCGTTTGCATCGAATTGGGCAGCAATATCGAACCTGCTGTCAATATTCCCAGGGCGGCGGCGTTGCTCCACGAGTTTTTTACGGTATTGGCTGTTTCCAGCGCCTGGGAAACGCCCCCAGTGGGCTGTACGGGCTGTGGAAATTACATCAATGCGGCAATGCTCGTCGAGTCGCCGGCTACGGCAGATGCGCTAAAAACACAATTGCGCGCAATCGAGAGTCAATTAGGGCGCGTGCGAACTGATGACAAATTTGCCCCGCGCACGATTGATCTGGATGTGTTGCTGGTTGACGATGCGCTAATCGAACCCGACCTGTGGAAATACGCCCATCTGGCTGTGCCGGTGGCAGAATTGCTGCCCGAATTGCAGCATCCACAGGATGGCAGGCGTTTGCGTGATCTTGCCAATGATCTGCTTGTAGAAACCCCCATCACGTTGCGCGCCGAAGTTTTTCTGAATCCACCCCAGTGAGAAAACAAGCGCCCGGGCACTGTATCACCCCAGAGAGTCGTCCGAATATCGCGTTTGTTTTCGAGAAACTCTAAAATCGCAGGGGGGTTGAGCCTCGGCTAATATTATCCAAAAATTCCTGCCGGGTGGCCATATTCCTGCGGAAATGCCCCAACATGGATGATGTGGTCATGCGGGCATCGTGCTTTTTGACGCCGCGCATCATGGAACAAAGATGCACGCCTTCGAGTACAACCGCAACGCCGCGCGGGGCTAATAGTTCATTGATGAGATCGGCGATCTGCTGTGTCATGCGCTCTTGCACTTGCAAGCGTCGGGCAAACATATCAACAATGCGGGGAATTTTTGAAAGCCCGATCACGCGCCCGTTGGGAAGATAGGCAACATGCGCCCGTCCCAAAAACGGGATCATATGATGTTCACAAAGGCTATAGAACTCGATATCGCGCACTATGACCATTTCATCATAATTAACTTCAAATAACGCGCCGTTCAGCAATTCGATGGGGTCGGTGCGATAGCCTGCCAACAACTCGCTGTATGCACTGGCAACTCGTTCGGGGGTGCGCTGAAGACCCTCACGTTGGGGGTCTTCACCAACCGCTTCGATGATGGTTGTAATTGCTTTTTCAATCTCTTTTTCATCTATGCCGCCATTATCAAAAAGGTCGGCTATTTTGCGTACGGTATCATAGTTTTGTTGCATAAGAAATCCTGACTATAAGGCTCACGAGGCCATTAAGTCTAATAGATTGCGCCGAGAAGTCAAGCTACAAGCAAGTCGAATGTTGTCAATCATCTGAAAGCAAGCTACAATATCTATCAGGCGTAGTTATTGGAGGCAAGATGAATTTATTAGAATTAATTCGCGATATTGAACTCTTCAGAGGGCTGAATACTGAGGAATTGGAAGCCATTGCTGCAATATGTAAATCACGCAACCTTAACAAGGGCGAGGTACTTGTTAGTGAGAACGAAATCGGGGATGAGTTTTACATCATCTCACAAGGCGCTGCCGAAGTATTGGTTAAGGCCACTGCACCCACGCCTCAGAGCATTATTCATTTGGGCAGCGGCCAAGTTGTTGGTGAAATGGCACTCGTCGATAAGGGACCACGCTCGGCCACTGTGATGGTACTGCAAGATAATACACGCGTGCAAGTAATCCATAATGCCGATTTCAAAGCACTTTGTGAAAAAAACAAAAATATTGGTTACGTGGTAATGGGCAACATAGCGGCTGACCTTTCGTTTAAGCTCCGGCACCGCAATTTGGTTAGTGGGAAACGGTAAAATTATGATGGCAACATATAAAATCAGCTATATTATTCAAGATGGCGAACATCCAGGCGGGATTGTAAACTTGAATTATCAGCCAGTGGCAGGCGATACGATTGACGTAGGCGGACTCCTTTTAGAGGTGCGTGAAATATTTGAGTTGATTCCAGCGAATAACGATTTCTATTATCTTCATGCCACCTGTAAGATTATTGAGGCATAATCGTAATTTGCCGATCAAAGCCTTCGCCGCGCAAAATGAATGCTCAAAATCTTAGCAAAAAAGCGGAGAGCTTGGCTCTCCGCTTTTGATTTATGCAGTTTTTCATCAAGCAATTTCAGGCTCGATGATGCCATACTTGCCATCGCGGCGACGATAAAGCACGTTAATTTGCCCCGAATTCGCATTCATAAAAATAAAAAAGTTTTCATGCCCCAGAAGTTCCATTTGCTCGACGGCTTCGATCTCATCCATAGGCGTAACCATGAAATGTTTACGGCGCACGATTTCCGGCCCTTCCAACCCCAGAGCGTCACCGTCATGCAATTCCATATCTGAGCCAAGTAAAATCTCATCCACCACGGGAAAACTCTCTGTACGCTGCTGGTAGTGCTTGCCTTTATAGCGCTTAATGCGGCGCTGGATTTTCGGCAATGCCATATCAAAGGCAGTCACAATATCATCGGCGCGTTCCTCGGCCCGCAAAATAAATCCTTTGCCGCGAATGGTAATCTGGGCCACGTAGCGATCCCCAGCGTCCCTTGCCGATTTGACATAGGCTAAATCAACCCGAGCTTCATAGATATTTGTAATATAACGATCTAATTTTGAGATTTTTTTGTCAACGTACTCTTCCAAGCGATCTGTTATTTTCAGGTCACGTGCATATAAATTGGCTTCCAGTGTCATCATATACCTCCAGTTCTATAGTTTGTATTGTGGTTACAATATCTCATGGCTTCGACGACAATACCGCACGAGCCAATGTTAAGCCATAAACGGCATTTGCGCCACCTTCCAACAATGCATCTGCACAGGCGTTCAGCGTTGAGCCGCTCGTGGCAACATCATCCACTAATAGAATTTTTTTATCAAAAACCTGTTCTGGCAATGCATGAAAAGCATTTTGTACGTTATCACGACGCTGCACGCGCGTCAGACCAACCTGCGACCGTGTATCCCGATCACGTAACAAAACTTTTGGTGAATGTTCTATCTGCAAGCAGCGGGCCAAGGGTTTTGCCAGCAAATCTGCCTGGTTATAGCCACGTTCCCGAATCCGTTTATTACTCAACGGTACGGGAATTATCAGATCAATGGGCCAGGCTAACGTCCGAACCATCTGGTTTAATGGTTGCGCTAAAGCATCAGCCAACGCTATGTCGTGCCGGTATTTCACTCGATGCCAAGCCTGCCGAATTGGGCCATCAAACTCTGCCCATGATCGGATAGCGCATAAGCTAGGAGGCTGAACCGTGCAACGGCTACAAAGTTCGCCCAGTTCTATGGTCTGCCCACACAAACGACATGGCGAAGAAATAATTTTTACATTCTGATGGCAAATCTCACACCACCGCGCTCCCAGTTGCCCACAGCCCCCGCATGTCGGTGGAAATAACCAATCTAATGCTGACCAAACCAATCGATACCAACTATAATGCATCAATGGCTCCAATACCCCTAAAGACTACAACCTAAAACATTCCTCCCATTGCCGATGTAAGCAATTGAACAGCCGCAGGTCCCAACAGAATGATCAACAAAGATGGAAATATCAACACCCCCATTGGAAATAACATTTTAATGGGGGCCTGCTGCGCCTTTTCTTCTGCTCGTTGACGGCGTCTGATTCGCATCTGATCAGCCTGAATACGCAAAACTCGCGCCATACTGACACCTAATTGTTCACTTTGAACAATGGCGGCTACAAAGGATGTCATCTCTGAAATATCAATGCGGTCTGCCATATCACGCAATGCTTCTCGGCGCAATTTTCCCAACTGAATTTCACGCAGCACGCGGCTAAAAGCAAACGACAACTCATTTTCCCACTTTTCAGTAACTTTTGCCATAGCACCATCAAAACCAAGCCCCGCTTCTACGCAGATTGTCAAGAGATCTAATGCGTCTGGCAAAGCTTTGCGCACATCATCCTGCCGACGATTGATGCGACTGTTCAACATCAATTGAGGGACATAAAAACCCAGCAATGTAAATACCCCAACAATGAGTAGCTTGCGCCCCCATGTCCAGTTAATCGATCCTATTGAGAAGATGAAGAACAGGAATCCAGTAACAAGCACAGCCAAACCAAAGCGGGAAGCCCAATAGGTCGTTGGCTCCAGACCGCGCGGGTTTCCAGCCAATTCAATTTTACGGGCAGTCTCATCCAGCGCATTTTGAGGCGTAAACCGCAACGCAAGTTCACCAAAACGGCGCGCCATGGGAATAAAAACACGATCTGTTAGCGACTGTGACATCTCGATTTCTTCGAGAGATGCCATTTCCCCGCGATTTACAAATTCGCTTAATCGCTCTTGAAGCGGGTCTTCGCGCCCCTCACGTTCTCGCAGGCCCACAATGACCAGAACGATCATTCCCACCAAAACTATGCCAACCAGAATGATAATTACCATTATGTCCATGGATTTACTCTTTTAGAGAACGCACGCTAATCTCATCTCACTGAGAAACGAAAATAAGTGAACGGATAATCCGTAACTAGCACTATTTTGCTTAGACTTCAATTTTTGCTATGCGGGTCATTACAAAATAACCTGTAGTAACCAAGGCTGCGGCGGCGCAGAAAATGCCGTAACCACACATCATTGTGCTAGGCTGAAAAACAGACATAACATATTCGCGATTCCCAAGCCAGATAATGCTCGTCAAAATAAGCGGTAACATCGCTAGAAATCTGCCCGAATACATAACCTGTGCGGTCAAAACACGAATTTCACCTTTGATACGAATACGCTCACGAATTGTATGGGCAATTGTGTCCAATATTTCTGCCAGATTACCGCCAACCTCGCGCTGAACATTTACTGCGGTAACGATAAGATCCAAATCTTCTGATGGAATGCGCCGGAGTTGATTATCCAAAGCCTGTTCCATCGATATACCCAACTGCATTTCTTGTACGACCCTGCGAAATTCATCGGACAGAGGAGATGGCAACTCGCGGCTCACAGCCTCCATGGCCTGGGCCGTAGAAAAGCCAGCTCTTAGGCCATTGACCATCAAGCTGAGCATATCGGGCAACTGATCATTAAATTTCTGCAACCGCTGGTTTCTCTGGCGGTTTACGTAAAATCGCGGCAGGAAAAAACCAATCACCACACCAATCAGCCCTGAAACAATTTCGCGCCCTCCGAAAAACCAGGTTACAAAACCCACACCGATCATCGCAATAATAATTAGAGCAAAATACTCACCAGGTTTCAGTTTAAGATCAGCCTGTGCCAGGTTTCGTGCTACTCCGCCACCCCACGAAGTCCGCTCAACACGTACATTGACCCAATCTGTCAACGCGGATGATTGTTCGCCCGCCATATCCATGGCAGAATCATCTTCAATATAGTTGATCAGGCGCTCTTCGATAATTGATTGCTCACTGGACAGGGTGATCACAATCCCAATAACCAGTAAGATCAGAACTAATGCACCTCCGCCAATCAACAGCATTGTCATAACAAATTATCTCCGATCAACTCAACCGACAGCACTAATAACCTCTACGGCCACCCACGCCAAAGATGGACGGCGGCAAATGTATTCCAGCGGCTTCGATTTGGCTAATCGCCTTCGGCCGCAAACCCGTTGGCCGTAACTCACCGATCACTTTGCCATCTTCAATGCCGCGTTGCTCAAAAACAAAAATATCTGTCATTGTAATTACATCCCCTTCCATGCCACTAATCTCGGTAACATTGACAACTTTACGAGTGCCATCTCGCAAGCGTTCCTGATGAACAACAACGTCAATCGCTGAAGCAATTTGTTCGCGAATTGCTCGTATGGGAAGTTCCATTCCCGCCATCATCGCCATCGTTTCAATGCGAGCCAGTGTATCGCGCGGGCTGTTCGAGTGGGCAGTGGTCATTGAGCCATCGTGACCTGTATTCATTGCCTGAAGCATATCGAGGGCTTCTTCATCGCGAATCTCACCAACAATGACACGATCGGGGCGCATACGCAGCGAGTTCACTACCAACTTGCGGATGGTAATCTCTCCTGTGCCTTCAATATTCGGAGGGCGCGATTCCAGGGTTACTACATGCTCTTGACGTAATTGCAACTCGGCCGCGTTCTCAATAGTAAGAATACGCTCATCGGAAGGGATAAATTGAGAGAGAATATTCAACAATGTGGTCTTGCCTGAACCCGTACCGCCAGAGATAATGACATTCAAACGGGCTTCAACACAAGCTTTCATAAACTGGAGCGATTCCGGGGTGACACTACCAAATTTCACAAGCTGCTCAATAGTGATCGGGTTCCTGGAAAATTTACGGATGGTCAGTACGGGGCCAACGAGTGAGATCGGCGGGATGACTGCATTTACACGCGATCCATCCGGCAAGCGGGCATCCACATAGGGGCTAGATTCGTCGATACGGCGGCCCAACGGAGCAACAATGCGTTCAATGATGCGCATAACGTGCTCGTCGCTCTCGAAGGACATCGGTACGCGCGCTAGTTTACCGCGCTTCTCGATGTAAATATTCTTGGGGCCATTGACCATAATTTCAGTGATTTCGTCATCTTCCAAGAGCATCTGAAGGGGGCCAAAACCCAATATTTCTGCTGCGATCTGTTCAAATAGACGATGCTTCTCCTGACGAGAAAGAACGATATTTTCCTCTGTCAATACCTGTTCAAATAAATCCCGAATTGTCCCCCGTACCACAGCAACCTGGGTAATATCGGTAGTGGGGTCTAACTCTGATAGTAGTCGGTTTTGAACGCGAGACTTTAAGTCGTAGTACGCATCGCGCTGGGCATCCCCCTCGGGGGGAGCGATACGCCGAGATTGCAGCGATTTGATACGCCCTTGCCCGCCGCCTGCTCCGTCCCCCTGGCCAGATTGTCCCGTTTGACCTTTTTCAATTCGTCGCAATAAAGACATAGTTACAATCCTAATAAACGGAAAACGCTTTAAATATCTTATACAGCGTTAGAGTATTTATTCGTCATGGGCAGCTTCGATTTCGGCCAACTTAAGACGAACCATTTCTGCAAGATCTAAAATAGAACGAGAGATTGGACGTTTTTTGTCATTTAGAATAAATGGAACACCACGATTTACGGATGGCACAACGACCCGCTGATCCAGAGGCAGGGCGAGCGCTACAGGTTGCCGCAAATTATCACCTATGGCTTCCGGGGTTATTGAGATGCGCTTATCATACTTATTGAGTATAAAAATGATTCGGTCACGCTCCAGCCCCACAATCTCAGAAAGATCCAAGAATAAGCGTGCATTGTTAATCGCTGGAATATCCTGAGTAGCCAAAAGAATAACCAACGAACTCGCGTCAAAAGCGCTCAGAATTACATCAGAAAGATAGGATTGCGCATCAACAATTACATAAGAATATTGGCGCCGCAACTGTGCCAATATCTTAGAAAAGTGGTCCCCATTTACATTTTCAGCATATTCTGGCCGTAGTGGCGCTGCCAAAATCTTCATCCCCGTAGAGCGGTGCGTGATCAACACATCTTCGACTACATCTACATCCAGTTCATCTGCCCGAGGAGCCAGGTCAACAATACTGTTTTTGCCGCGTTCATTCAAGACTACTGTGGCATCCCCAAATTGCATATTCCCATCGACCAAAACCACAGGGGTTTCGGGATTGTGTAGTGTGACAGCCAGATTCGTCGCGACCATGGTCACACCAACACCACCCTTTGGGCTATATACCACAATCACCTTTCCATACGAAGTAGTGGCATGAGCGTAGTCGCCACGAGATGTTCCCGCATTACTGTCTGCGGGATAGCGCTCTTTTGCTTTTCGACGCTCTTCATGCGCCATTTCGCCCGCCCGCCGGATAGCCGAAATCAACTCATCGACCATTGGTGGTTTCGTTAAGAAATCACGCGCCCCAGCCAACATCGCACGGCGCATATAATTTGGATCCCCCTGAACCGACAACATGACAACCTGTATATGAGGCAATTCTTTGCGGATAGCCTCAGTAGCTGTTATGCCATCCATGTCTGGCATATTTATATCCATCAAAACTACATCGGCGGTAACATCCCTGACTAACTGGATACCTTCGCGTCCGGTTGTTGCTGTTCCAACAACCTCAATATCACTTTCGAATTGAAGTAGTTTTCGGATATTTTCACGAGTCTCGCGCACATCATCAACAATGACAACTCGAATTGTGGCTTCAGCACTCATGCATTACTCCAGAATTATTTCGATCTACCAAGTATGTAAAAATCAGCAGCCAGAAGAATGCGCAACTACGGATTAACAAACTCTTCGGTTTGCGGCATTTCGCCAAGTGGTTCAATTGCATAAGGCAATTTTGCCGGGGCAGGAATATTATATACATCCAACAAGAACTGCATCGTTGCAGCTTCTGTGCTGAAGACACTATCATCGCCCGAAGAGCGCAGTACCAATGTCAGTTGCGCACCCGCATTACGCAAATAATTCAGCGCGACCGCATCTTGCGGATTCACGATCAACGTGATCACCTGAGGCATTGGAATCACAGGCTGCTGTTGTTCGGTACCGTCTTCAGCGACATAGGGTTCTTCAACCGGAGCCTCACCCTGCTGCGCAGCTTGCACACCGGCATCCTTTTCGGCAAGTTCTTCTTCCAGCAACTGGAAGCGACCCACTTGTAACACTTCAACATCGTGTAGAATAGTCTGGCTAACCAGGCGGGCACGCTGATCCTCAGAGGGAACAATATATACTAATTCATTCAATATCGGGTCCAATTCTGTCCGCCCCAAAACCCCAGAAGACTCATCGCCAACTACCCTGATTGTAATTTTACTTTCACCAGTCTCAAGATTGATATATGGCCCCTCAACAGCACCAACACGATTCGGCAAAGCTGTCTGATATTCACTGTCAAGGTCCAACATCTGCATGGTAGCAATTACCGCCACATGGTCGCCTGGACGCGGCGCGTAGGAAATAAAATCTTCCTCGGTTTCAACCCGGATAGTAATGGCTACTTTGCCGCGAGGGATTCTCAAGGCAGCAAGAGACCCCGTGGCCGACAATTGATCTGCCGTATCCACCAGCATACTCGCTGTCAGCGGAAGGCCTGAATCCAGATCAAATTTTGCCTGTCGGCCAACCACCAAGGCCATATCCGAAAACA
>JACKQG010004559.1_pt1 | contig 15976 bp, 11 predicted proteins | sample 8237621 | NCBI WGS metagenome assembly JACKQG01 (sample SAMN15677084, study PRJNA649215) | marine metagenome | biome: marine; feature: Black Sea; material: saline water; isolation source: suspended particulate matter (SPM) from the Black Sea western gyre | collected 2013-06-09/2013-06-10 | depth... | reverse complement strand
CCGGCTCACCCTTGAGCGTGTTTGTTCCCGCATGGTGGGGACAGACGCCATCTTCGCCCTGGGCCCAGATGCTACCGTGCCCATGGGCCAGGCCATGACGCGCCGGGGCCACGTCGGCCTCGCTCTTGAGGTCGGCAATGGTCAGTGCTTCGCCGTTCTTCTTATAAAGAATCTTGCCTTTCGCCCTGCACCTGGAGATGGTTTTTCGAATCGCGTCGAAGGCCGCCTTGGTGCCCACGCCCGCCTTGCGGATGAACACCACTTCTTCCGCATTCTTGGCCACTCGGGCGCGTTCCACCACGGGCGCCGTTTCAACCACGAGTTCGCATCCAACTTCTTTGAGGGTGCGCTTCAGGCGCGGCAACCAACTGACCGCCGTTTCCACGCCATCGCTGCCGTAAACCGCCACCTTGCCCTTGGCGCGCTGCTTTTTCAGGGCCCAGGCAATATAGGCGAGTGTGTAGTCGCCGGGCTTCTTGGCCTGCTTGGCCAGCTTCATGGCAGGCGTCGCCGAGCGGACGATCCAGTCGAGACCGGTCTCGGCCGCGCAGTCGCGCTCCATGTCTCCGGCGATGAGCAGCTTCTTGCTGCCGCGTTTCCAGATGAGCACGGCGGCTTCGAGTTTCTGCGCTCCGGCCAGGTACCAGAAGTTCGGATTCTCGGGCGTGTTCCCCAGGGCTACGATGACATCAAGGCCATCTTCCTTCATCAGGGCGTCCACCTTGGCGTGCATGGCATTTTTCATGAGGCTCTCCTTGGGCTACTGACGAGCCAGCAATATGGCACCGGAAATGATCAAATTCAACGACTTGCACGCTCAAAGCTCACCGTCTGTGAATGTGCAGGCTGGTTCTTCTGCCTGCGGACGGCCTCGTCGATGTGTTATTATTTATGTCCATGTGGCACTTTCAAAGGGGGCCTGTCGATGCTGAGGAATAGTGCACCCACCATCTTCTGTTTACTGGCCATTATTGCTAACAATTCTTTTGCAATGCCATCTGTAAAAACCAGTCATGTTGAGGATTTCTCCTCTTGGGACTATTGCGACACTACAAATACCAGCGCCCTTTGGGATATTCAAGCGGGTCAGATCCGGCTACCCCTCTTGAGCCATGCTAGCGTGGATAGTCTTCCGATTCCAGGCACCGCCATCGATATCCTCATCGCCGGAAACTGGGCCTACGTGGCAGGGGGTGAGCAAGGTCTGCAGGTAATCGATATGAGTGACCCCGAAAGCCTTGAGCTTGTTGCCGGACTGGACACACCCGGCAACGCAATCGCCCTTTCCCTCGAAGGCGATGTGCTCGCCATCGCGGACCAACTAGAGGGTGTGCACTTTATCGACATCAGCGATCCGGCAGCCCCAGCCGTTCTATCCACCCTCGACACCCCGGGCGAAGCGTCGGGCATACAGTTGGTGGGCTCGCTAGCTCTGGTTGCCGACGGCCTTCCGGGTGTCCAGGTCGTCGACTATTCCGATCCGAGCTCGCCCAGCATTGTCGCTTCGTGCAACACACCCGGCAGCGCCCTCGATCTCGTGTGGGAGGGCGATGCCCTATATGTGGCAGACGGTTCTGCAGGGTTTCAAGTCATGGCCTTTACAAATCCCACAAATCCGGAGATCGTGGCGAATATTCCCACTATGGGTCACTGCTATGACGTCGTCGCGATCTGCGACCTAGCCTATCTGGCCGAAGGAGAAGCCGGGCTCAAGATCGTCGACCTAAGTGATCCCTTCGCTCCCCAGGTCACCGCCAACTTGGCTCTTCCCGGCAATGTGACAAGCCTGCAAGTGGACGGCGACTTCGCTTACTTGGGGAGTGAAGATTCAGGACTCGCAATGGTCGACGTAAGCGTGGCGGGAAACCCGCGTTGGGTGACCACAATCGCGGGGGAGCATTTTGTCGGCAGCGTGGATCGTCACGGCGAGTATCTGCTTTGCGCCATGGGTGTCGAGGGCCTGTGGACCATCATGGCCGGAGAAGGGATGGAGCTCACCCAGGTCTACGGCACGAACCAGTACGGGGCTTCCCACTGGATCGAGACCTACGGAGATTTGGCATTCATTGGTCAATCCGCGAACCTCCACATCCTCGACATTCGCAATCCCATGAAGCCTGTCTTACACGGAACCCTCTACGCCCCCAACCACCAAGAGGAGGTTGTTGCCGCAGGGGACCGGCTTTACATCGCCAACGCACACACCGGGCTGAGCATCGCGGATATCTCCGATCCCGAAAATCCAACGATGATGTCCACCGTCGACACGCCGGATTTTGCCGAGGCGGTCAAGGTGAGGGGTGACCTGCTCTACCTCGCCGAAGACGAACTCGGCCTCATGGTCTACGACGTGAGCGACCCCTACAATCCGACGGTGATGGGAGCTGTCGCTACTCCTGGGTACTCTTCCTATATCGCGCTGGACGGGAACTATGTCTATGTCGCCGACACTCCGGTGGGTCTCTCAGTCGTGGACATCTCGAACCCGGATGACCCGCAACTCGTGGCGAACCACAATCACTACGGTAATTCTCAAGATTTGAAGATCGAAGGAAATCTGCTTTACATCGGCGCACTCAGCCACGGCGCTTACATTCTCGATATTGCCGACCCCCTCGCTCCCTTTACGGTAGCAAACATCGACGCGTATCGAGGTCGTGACGTGGCCGTCTTTGGGGATCTCTGTTACATCAGCGCCGAGCACTACGGCATTCAGGCCGCCGATCTTAGCGATCCGAGCCAGCCGATCATAGTGGAGAGCCTAATCGACGAAAGCTCTCCCATTCGCATGAGCAAGAGCGGCGACTACCTTTATGTGGGGCAGGTCAACTCCGACGATGGCTTCCGTATCTTCAAGATTCTCGAACGGCAGTTCGATCTCGATCGAAACATCGCCCAGTCCGAGAAACTCAACGAAGGCGAAGACTTGATCTATGGAGTCCGTTACACAACGGCCCAACATGATTCCATCCACTGGGAGACGACCGCTGACGGGGGATTTTTCTGGCGAGTAATCCATCCGGGCACCGGCTACCTGAAGCTTCCATTCCCCGGAAACGATCTACGCTGGAAGGCCGTGCTTCCCTATGCGGGAGAAATTCCCCTGACGGGTCCCATATGCGATGAACTCCAGGTGGACTGGCTCTATGGATATGGGGTTATTAGCTCGGCGGAGGACGTTCCGGATGACGAAGGCGGAGAGTTGCGGCTGAGCTGGCTCCCAAGCGGACTCGACCTGCATGGCGCCTCTCCGGAGGCTGTATCCTATAAGGTCCTCAGAAAAGCGGATGGAAGGTCCAAGTGCCGCGAAGATTGGGAGGAAGTGGCCAGCCTGCCCGCAGTAAAGCTGGAATCCTACACGGTGGTCGTGCCAACCCACGCCGATTCCACCCTTATCCCCGGAATGTGGCGGAGCACGTATCTTGTGCGCACGCTTACGACTGATCCGGTGGTGTTCTTCGACTCCCCTCCCGACAGCGGTTATTCCGTCGACAATCTCGCTCCACCGGCACCCGAGTATCTCGTGGTGGTACCCACAAATGGCGGAGGCATGGATCTGAGTTGGAGCGCCTCTCCGGCCGAAGATCTGCTCCACTATAAAATTTATCGGGGGAGCGATCCGGAATTTCCAGTGGACCCAGAGCACCCCCTTGCCACATCTATCTCAACCGCATGGACGGACTCTCTCGGCAACGAGGATCATTTCTATCGTGTGGCAGCGGTGGACAGCTCTGGAAATGAGGGGGCCTTGTCTGAAGTGGGCTATGTCGTCGATGTTGACCAAGGTCAGTCGCCCACGTCGCACGCGCTTTTGCCCAACGTTCCGAACCCTTTCAACCCTTCCACGCTAATCCACTTCGAAATCGGAGGAAAGGGAGCTGGCGCTAAAATTGAGATTTTCGATTCATCCGGTCGAAGGGTCAGACTTTTGCTGGACGCGTGGCGCAGTGCGGGTCGCCAATCCATCCGATGGGACGGCAAGGATGATGCGGGCAAGCTACTTAGCTCCGGCCTCTATCATTGCCGACTGTGCCTGCCTGGGTTCGGCGAATCGCGCAAGTTGGTACTTCTGAAATAAGTCCACACGCGGATTAGTACAAGGTCTTCACCGTTCCCCAAGTACCCATCGCCGCAGGGCTTTCATCTAGTACCAGCTCCACATAGTCAACGCGCACAAAGTCGGGGTAGGTGCCCGACAGGTATTCGATCTGCACCGTGTGCGGCCCCTGCTCCAACTGAACTTGCCCGGCCCCCGCCACGCGGAGGAAGTCGTAGTTTCAGCCAGCCCCAATGCCGGTGAAGCCGAAGTTCATGGTCTGGATTCGATCTTCGCGGCCTTGTGGCCAAATTGATACGAGATAGCTGTGCACATCGTCGATGGCCTGGAAAGCCATGAAGCCATCGTAGTTGCCATTGGCGGGTACGTACATGTAGAGCTGAATCCAATCACCATCCATGTCGACACCGTCGGCGCAATATTCCTGACTGGCGCTCTCACAGAAACCCACGTGAATAGAATCCCCTCCATTGTTTTGTGTGGAGAAGGGATCATAACTCTCGGCCTCCACCTTCACTTCGATGGTGGCAAGGGATTGCCCTGCACCCGACAACATGAGCATCCCTAGTAGGAAACACATGTTCATTTTTCTCATGATATTCTCTCCTAATACCTCGACTTGACCATGCTCCAGTTTTCCGAAGCCGTGGGTGTTTCATCCAGCAGTAGCTCCAGATAATCCACACGTACGGCATCGGGATAGATTCCATTCTCGTACTCGATTTGCACGAAGTTGATACCCTGCTCGAGGTAAACGGTCTGACTTCCCGAGATTCGGAGAAATTCATACTCGCAACCGGCGCCTTCACCCACGTAGGTGAAATCAACGTTTTCGGTTCGGACAAAATCGCCATCGGGCCAGAAGGCCGCCGAGAAGTTCTGTTCGAATAGATCTGCCTGGAAGCCGATGTAGGCAAAGTAACTTCCGGTCTCTGGGGCGTCGATTGACAAGCGAATATAATCGCCCGGCATGTCGACACCCCGAACGTAGTATTCTTGACTGGCGCTTCCGCACCAGACGACATAGAAATTGTCGCCGCCGTTGTTATTCCAAGCCTGATCCACGTAACTCTCAGCTTCGACCAAAACACTCGTGGTCGCCATTGCGCCCGAGGCAATCAGAATCAAGCCCATCAGGCAAAAGAGACTCGCACTGCGAAAGGTCATTTGCACTCCCCTAGAAATTTGCCGTCATCTGAATCACGGCAATCATGGATCGCTGTCCGTCTTTGCTCGATGTAGTTTCTGCACGCACATAAGTAAGATCGGCCTGCAGCTCCGCGGCCCGGCCGAATTTGTGTCTCGCAGTGAGGGTGTGAGTCCATCGGTCACAGGTGCATAGTCCGCCGCCAGGCTCTTCGCTTGCGAGAGTTGTTACAAGGTCTAAGGATAGCCCTTTTCGAGGCTTCCAACCGACAAGGGCGCTACTAATGCTGAGACGCTCGGGCATGTTGCCGGCATCCACATCTTCCACTCGTTCTAGTTGTTTGTGGAACAGGGCCAGGGCCGCGCTCTCGCCTTGCCACTGAGCCGAAATGCGATAACCCTGTGCATTGCCCCGGTAGCTCAGGGCGCGGAAGGGCGAGGTGAATTCCGGATCCAAATTTATCCACGCAGCAGCAAAGCGAAGGTTTTTGCTTCGCTTGAAGTTGAGCTCCGCGAGGTGGGCCGCACCGTTCAAGCTTTCACCGAAGCCGTTCATCTTGTCCACCCGCTCGAAGCTGCGAGCGGTTTCCCCATGTAGAGTTAGCCCCTGCCAAAGGGGAATCAGAGCGCTGGCCGACCACACTTCATTTTTGTGGATGAAGCTCAGAGGCAATTCGGACCAGGACAGGGGCAGGTCCGAGGATTCGCCGTCTTCATGGGCGCTCAAATGCTGAATCGCAAATACGCCACGGGACTGGGCAACAAAATCGAAGCTGTAGACCAAACGCGAGGCGAGAACATCTCGGCGATAGGCGAAGGGATTGTCCATGGTCACACCCGAACTCGCCACCGCGCGTTGAGGAATCGCGTAGAATGTGCTCAACCTCAGTGAGCGCGCCAAAGACGCTTCCACTCGCAAACCCTCAAAGGTGATTTTCGGGCCGAGGTCGTCCAAGGCCTCTAGCGAAACACCCCGCACCGTGGCGCCGCAAACGCCGCAGCCTGCGCCTCCCGATCCGGCGGCGGGAGGATTATCGGCGAAGTCCCAGCGTTGCAAGGTCAGCGGCGTGAAGTGATCACTGAAGTACCCCAAGCGCGCGCTGAATCGATCTTGGCGAATTTCGCCGAAGGCACTGCCGAACTCGCTACCCAAATACTCGGGACCCTGTTCGAAGAGAACCGGATCCTCGTTACTCATCCGAAGTTTCCCGCCGGCGCTAAAGCCCGGCGCCATTTCCGCGATCAACTCATAACTCGCACGGTAGAGCAAATTCTTCTGAATGGCCAAGCTTTCACCGAAGGGGCCCGACACGCCGCAGTCGCAATCAGATTCATCCCCCCACAGCGACACCGACAGGCCGCGGGTACGAATCTGTCCCGAGTGCTTGAAGACGGGATAGCGCCGACTCGTTTCCATGACAGGCATATCTTCCGGCGCGGCGGCTATTTCAACAACAATGCTGCCGCTCGTCTTCGGATTAACGGCCTTGAGTCGATAGTCGAACGTCGCTCCGCGAATCGCGGTCATCACATCACGAAGCTTCTCCGGCGCATCGTCCAGACTGTCGTAATGGATGGCTTTGATTTCGCCCATCGGGTCAAGCAGTGCAAAACTGAAACTGAAATCGTCGGCGTTCAGGGCCTGGGCGAAGCGACCTTCGGGATCATGAAGCTGGGGAAACTGAAGTCGCCCTTCGGCGATGAAGTCTTCCGCGTCCCAGGCAAGATCATCGAAGTTGATGCCGAGCAGGCGAACACCTTCAGGCGGATCACTCGTCCCGAGTTGCGCCACATTCTCGAGGCAGTCGGGGCATTGGCTATCCCAGAGCACAAGGCAAAGCAGGTCTTCGCCAAGGAAATCGGCGACCTTGGCGGGTTCTCCCGACCCAAGAGTTTTTAACTCTATTTGAAGGAGGTTGTCGAAACTGTCGGCTGCCACCGAGACCGACATCGCCATAACTAGAATAAATATCAAGCTCCGCACGTCCCGCCTCCTAGTGGCGCTAACTCCCTTGCCTCTCCGAGTCTAGCACATATTCGGGGGATGGAAACAAGGGCTCCCGCCAGCACGCGCGGCCTGCTATAATTGAGGGAACGCAAGCGGGAGGATTGCCATGAGTAAATCAACCTGGCTATTGACCACCGCGCTCCTTTGCCTGCCCATGGCCGTTTCGGCCTACCTGCAATTCGGCGCTGAAATACTCATCGAAGACGAGGGCCTGGCCATCGAGGTGCTCGGCTACTCCGTGCCCGATTGGTTCGACTGGAACGGCGACACGATCACCGACCTCATTGTAGGCGAAGGCGGCGGGCTTTACCCGGGCATGGTGCGCGTCTATTTGAATCAGGGCTCAAACCAGGCCCCTATTTTCGAGGGATTTTTCTACGTGCAAAGTGCTGCAGGCGGTGATCTCAGTTACCCCGGCGGCTGATGCATGGGCATCTTCCCGCGCGTTGCGCACTGGGACGACGACTCTCTCTTCGACATCATTATCGGCACGGCCGACGGCACGGTTCGTTACTATAAGAATTTGGGCGACGAGCTTTTCGATGAAGGCGTCGATTTGGAAGTGGGGCCGCCAGGCGGCAAGGTTCCCATTGATGTGGGCTCCCGCTCAACGGTCTGCATTGTGGACTGGGATGAAGACGGCCGCCGCGATCTCTTGCTCGGATCCTATGCCGGCAAATTCCACCTTTACTTAAATACGGGCAGCGATCTGGCCCCCGAGTTTGAATCATTTAGCAATTTGCAGGGCCCCGGCGGCGACCTGGCCATTCCCGTCAGTCGCTCCAGCCCGGAGATGTTCGACCTGGACGGCGACGGCGCCAAAGACCTGCTCGCTGGCGACAATGAAGGACAGCTTTGGTTCTACCCAAATCGCGGGGCCAATGACGCACCGGTTTTCGATTTTCGCTATCGCGTGGAGTGCGCCAGCGTGCCCTACGATCTACCCAATTTCGCCCGCACGCGACCACGCGTTTGCGATTTCAACGATGACGGCTACGCGGACATTCTCACAGGATCCTACTACCATACTGTCCACTTGCTACCAGGTGGAAATTACGAACCCGATGACGTTCCCGAATGGGCCAGCGGTGTATTGGATTTAACGGCATGGCCCAATCCCTTCAATCCCAAGACCACCTTGAGCTTCACCTTGCCTCAATCGGGTCGCGTGGACCTGTCGATCTACGACGGCACAGGGCGCCGACTACGCACCTTACTGGGAGAATGGCGCGAGGCGGGTGAGTGCCGGGTGGAATGGAACGGACGCGATAGGGAAGGCCGTCTTCTCGGCTCCGGGGTCTATCTCGTGAAAGTGACAGCGACCGATTACTTCGACCTGAAGAAACTCGTTTTGTTGAAATAGCCTTCGAGCAGATTCGCTAAGGCATCTTCTCAAAGATGTATCCCGCCTGCGTGGCGCCCCAGGCCTGATTGCCGTCCGCGTCGTATCCGCGATCCCAACTCATGATTCGAGTTTGGCGGATGGTTACATGACTGGTGGCATAGCTGGCACCCCGAAGCGTGCTTTCGCACCCGATTCCCTGAGTGGATCCACCAAAGGTGCCATCGGCCATACGCTCGAGAATAATTGCACAACCCTCTCGCTCTAGAAGCGAGTCGGGCGATAGGTTGTTAAAAAGATCAACATTTTGATAGGCGCCCACAAATCGCTCTTCGTCGGCAATACGATAGACTGCACTCTCAAGGAACATTTCATCTTGGCGACGAAGCCGGTAGATGCGCTGGCGATAGGGTCTCGACTTGTGGCTGGCAACGGCCTGTTCCACATAAAGCCAGCGGCCGTCCCTGCGGTCGGTCCAGATGGGCTGCATCTCCAATTCGATCTCATAGTAGGTTGAATCTTCGGCGGCCTGGGCGGCGCTGGTGAAGGAGCCGCTCATCCAATGGTTGAGCGTATCGAGATCGCTGTCCACCGCGAGATTTCCCTCGTGCTCCGCTTTAATCTGATCGACACTGGCGCAACCGGTTAACATCAATCCAAGGGCAAGAACCGGAAGAAACAGGCTTCTGTAGCGCATCACATCTCCGATTTTCGAACCTGGGTACATCACATGAAAGCAGATTATCCCAGGTGGGCAAGTGCATTTTCGGCGATCTTCTTGCATGTGGATTCGGCTGTGCACGATCTTCCCTTGCCCGCATAAATGCCGAGCAAAAGAAACATCTGGCAATGGATTATACCGTGATAGATTGACCACTCGTCGAGATCATCAGAATTAGGCCGCCCTCAAGCAATCAACGCCCGCTCAACAATAGCAGGAAGCAAGATGAATAAATTTCCACTGTGGCCTCCGCTGCTCATCGGCTTCCTCACCTTGAGTGCATGCGATACCTGTGGTCCCGGCGAGTGTGAACCGTCGAGTAATCTATCATTGAACCTCTCCCACCACTTCGCTTTTGAAGAACGCGGCAGCACCGGATATGGTCTCGTGGAAACATCCGAGGGAAATTTCCTCCTTCTGGGCAACGTACGCACGGAGGACACCCTTTTCATGGAAGATTCCTTCCTTGAAAAAGTGGATGCGAATGGAAGCTCGCTCTGGCGAAATTTGATCTGGTCAGAGTTCTTCACCCGCGGCACGACCCTGACCCTTTGTTCCGATGGCGGAACCGTTGCCGCGGGGCAATTGCGCTACGTCGACAACGGGCCGAGCGACGCGTTCATGGTGAAACACGATGACAACGGCAACAGAATTTGGCGTTCGACATACGGAGATCCCCTAAATGATGGACTAAACGCCTGTATCGAATCAGGGAGCGGCGATTTTGTTTCCGTTGGGTTTATTGAGGTCGACGCCGGGTCGAAACGACCCTGGCTATTGGTAACCCACGATGATGGCAGCCTTAAGTGGCAATCCCTGCCCCCTAAACACCTGATTGGCGAGGCCTATGGCCTAGATGAGTGCCCCGACGGTGGGTTCATCGTAAGCGGGGAAAGTGGAAACTCCGGATTTCTTTGGCGTGTGAATTCCACCGGCGAAACTCTCTGGCTCAAGCAAGTCTTCCAGGGGCTCGGCTCCACTCTTCGCGACGTCATTCGCGTTTCCGGCGGCGACTACGTTTTCACCGGCGTTCTCATGACGGGCAACAACTCCGGCAAGCTACTGCTGGGAAGGACCAACCCCGATGGAGAGGTTCGTTGGTTTCAAGCCCTGGGAAGCGGTTTCAACATGGATGTGGGAAACACAATTCTGGAGCATCCCTTGGGCGGATTTTTCGTGGCGGGTTCGACCACCTCGTTCAGTCAAGGTGATGCCTCATACTGGATGCTCCACTTCGACCTTGAGGGCGCGCTGATCTGGGATGAAAGCTTCAGCCTTCCCCAGTACAGCTGGTGCCATTCCGCTATCTTGAGTTCTAGCGGCGGTTTCGCCGCCATCGGCTTCACTACTGACTACGTGAATCCCACCGAACTCTGGTTTTTCCTAACAGAGCCCTACTCGGCACCTTGATTTGTGCGCCCTAGAGTTTCTTCTCCATGAACTCCAGCGCGCGATCGTGAACTTCCTGCGCGTCGCCGAGTAGCTTCTCCGACTTGTCCCGCCACTCTTCACAGAAGGCCGCGTCTTCGATATCGTTCAGATTGATGCGCACATTGTAGTAGGCGCCGCGCACGCAGACCAAGCCCAGCAAGGCACCCACACCGGAATCGCTCGCGCTGTTCTCGTTGCCCACTTCGGCCACACGTTCACAGAATTTCAGCGCGTCCAGACCCAGTTCCATGACAGAGTAGGGAACGAGAGTCGCACCCTTGGTGGCATCTTGGATGGCTGCCGTGCGTGATGAGAGTTCATCATCGTTCGACTTGGGAAGCTTGAAAGCGGCCATGACTTTGTTGAAAGCCTCGGTGTCCTCGTCCACCTTCTTTTCCAGGTTTTCACGCAAGATATCGGCCTCTTTGCAGAGCACGGCCATCTCGCCTTCCACGGCGGCGTACTTCTTACCGCGGGTAAGACGCGCAACCATAGCGGCCAGACCGGCGGCCAGGGCACCGCAAAGGGCGGCCACAGATCCCCCGCCGGGAGCAGGACTACTGGAGGCCAAGACTTCCGTGAATTCGCTGGTGCCTAGCCCCATGAGGGGACCGGGAGGAACAGGCGGAAGAGCCTTGGGTGAGACTGTACCCTTTTCGAGCATCACTTCGATGACGTTCTCTTCCAGCTTGTAGGGATAGAGATCACTGAGACCCAGATACTCCACGGCCAGGGTCATTTGATCCCATTCACTTTCGGGCAGTGTTTTGCCCGTGTCTTCGCAATGGAAAATCGCAGCGTCCAGCAGAGCCTGCTTGGGAACCACGCCCACGATTTCCGAACCGGTCACCTCCAGGCCGGGCTGCTTGGCGGCCTGACGCTTCACTTCCTCATAGGCGTGATGAAGTCCCACCTGGCGATATTCCAGTAGATTCATACTTACCTGCGCGATGTCCGCATTGAACATCATGCCGGCGGCCTGTGTGGTGGGAAGCGTACCCGGCTGGTTGACGGCTTTACCGTTTTTGTCGCGAACGATCTCCCCATCGTCGTCACGCTTGGCGCGCCCACTCTCGCGAATATCCAGGGCTATAGTGTGCGCCTTCCGCTTCACGTTGGAATTCATGTTGATGTTGTAGGCGATCAGAAAGTCGCGCGCTCCGGTGACGGTCACGCCGCTCTTGGGTACAAACTCAAAGGGGCCGTAGTCGGGCTTGAAATCGGGGTTCTTCATCTTCACGGCCAGAGCCTCATACTCGCCCTTGCGAATATCGGGCATGCGTACGCGGTCGGGACGCTGCGCGCTCTTTGCGTAGAGGTAAATGGGAACGCCTAACTCTTCGCCCACGCGCTTGCCCAGTTTGTGCGATAGCTCGATGCAGTCTTCCCAGGTGGCGTCTTCGCTCACGGGAATAAAGGGCACCACGTCGGCGGCCCCCTGTCGCGGGTGTTCGCCCGTCTGTTGAGTCATGTCGATGAGTTCGGTACCGGTCTTCACGGCATTGAAGGCCGCCTCGAGTACGGCGTCCGGATCTCCAACTATGGTGTAGACCGTGCGATTGAAATCGGCACCGGGATCCACATCCAATAAGGTTGCGCCTTGGGTCTCGCGGATGGACTGGGCGATGGCCTGGATGACGCTTCGGCTCCGACCTTCGCTGAAATTGGGAACGCACTCGATGATCTTGGGCATGGGATTCCTCCGGAATCAGCTTTCCGCTACCGGCTACCAGCCGGCAGCCTGTTCGATATGGCCAAAATACCAACTAGGCACGCTGGCATCCACCCCAGGGATGCCTATCCAATGAATATCCCCACGGCCATGAGCAGGGGGATGGCGTGAGTGAGCAGGATGTTTTTCCCCATGAAGGGAATCAGCCCAGGAATGTTTTCCTTCTCAGCCGAGAGTCCACGTGTGACCTGGACACCCAGCGGCAGGGTTAGCAAGCCAAGCAAAGCCCAATAGGGCAAAGGGCCCAGCAGAACACTCAATAGTAGTGCAACATAACAGGCCGCCAAAAAGATGCCGAAGGCTTTGACGCCGGCGCCGGTGCCGTAGGCGATAATCAGATGCTTTCGGCCCGAGGCGCGATCGGCTTCCAGATCGGGAAACTGGTTCATGAGTAACAGGTTACTCACCAGAAAGAAGGGCGCGAGGGATGCCAGAAAGGCGGCGACGGAGTACTGACCCGTAAGGGCGAAATGTGTGCCGTTCACCATGAAAATACCGAAGCCCAGGCCCGGAGCGAGTAGGCAGGGCGGGGGGGGGCGTGGCAGGGGGGGGGTGGAGGCCACGAGGACCAGAAGCCCCAGCAAGCCAGGGGGCGCGAGGGCCCCCCCCCACTGGATGACGAAGAAGACACCGATAAGGAAACCCACCGCCAAGGCTAGCAGGCCGGTGATCAGGGCGTAGCGCGCTTTCTCAGGTTGATCGGGAAGTGCCCCGCTACCGCCGCTGAAGGGAGTGCGCTCGGTGCGCATGTCCAGGCCACTTTTGAAATCGTCGTATTCATTGAGGGAGTTCACACCGATGTGAGCGGCAAGGCCCCCCACAAACGCGAGGATCAGATAGATCCAGTTCAGGGAGCCCGATTCCAGATAGGCCGTGGCCGCACCCAGAACAATGCAGGCAGGAACCAGAGTGAGAAAGGGTAGGCGCATGGGACCGAGAACGGCCGAGGGGGTTTGGGGGTTGGCATCCGTCACGCGGTAACGCTCCTTCGTTGGCTGCTTGCTACCCGCAAGAAGCTACACTATTTCACCAAGTCTTCTTCGATGCGATCAATGACCCAGCTCACAACCTTTTCGCTACGCAATAGATTCGCGCCCCAATTCCAATCCGGATGCGTAAGGTTGCCTACACGCGCGGTCACCTGTACCGAGTCGCCGCAGAGGTCCAAAAAATGAAGCACAATGGAAGGGGAAATAAGACCATCATTGGGAAGGCGCTCCCAGAAGGCTCCAGACCCCCGCGAGCGATAGTGGTTCCCGGCCACCACGAAACACTCAACAATGGGAGCAGGGGGATTGGCGGCGTTGAAATCATCGATGCACGAAGGTGTGCACCAGCCAGAAAGATTCACACCGTGAAAGGCACGAACGCCACCACGGGGGGTTCCCAGCAGGAACACCTGCCGCGCCGCGCCGGGGTGTCGAGTCACAAATCGCCGCGCCGCGAGCCCACCCATGCTGTGCGCCACGATGTGTAGGTTTTCGAGTGGAATGTTGTTGGAATCCAGGAAGGTTTCGATCTCGTCTACGACTGTATCGTTATTGTCGTCGAGACCGCCCATGGTATTACTCAGTCCCGTGACGATGTAGATTTCACAATGCGCGGGCAGGCGCTCTACGGCGGCGGGGTAGTAGTGGCTGAAGTCCTTCACCAGGCCCTGCCATCCGTGAATGAACAGAACACGATGAACGGTTTGGGATGGGGCTGGCGGCTCGGCATTGTGTCCCGGCGGCATTTGGGGGCGACGCCAGGGAAGGCATGCCGAACAAAGCATCGCGAAAGCGACCACAAGGGAAAGTAGAACCAGGCTGAAACGACTCCAGGAGTTGCGATAGCGCTTCATTCTCCAAACCCCCCATTTCCGAATCGTTGAAGTTGTAGCAAAGCGCTGAATCAATGGAAAGCTCGGAGGCCGTCCGCGCCGCTTGTGGGCTGTGGCAATTATGTGGTATTCTCGTGAATCTTGAGTGTTGGGAGGGGTCTTATGATAAAATCAACTCTTATCCTGTTGTTCTGCATACTGCTAGCGGCCACCACCTCCACGGCTGATTCTGTCGATATTCCCCTTGATTTCATGACTATTCAGGAAGGCATCGATTTTGTATCCGACGGTGATACGGTGGTGGTTCTTTGGTTTGGAGATTATCAAGGTCCCGGTAATCGAGATCTGGATTTCGGCGGGAAGAATCTCGTATTGCGTGGAATCGGCGAGCCTGTTCTCTCGGGGCTTGGCGGTGGACGGGGAATTGTTTTTCAAAATGACGAGTCCTCGAGCTCTATCGTAGAGGGAATTGTCTTTCAAGACTATCGGGAAACTGGCAATGGCTATGCGGTGCACTGCATCGACGCATCCCCAACTTTCAAGTCCTGTCGCTTCGCCGAATCAGGTGATATGGGTTGCACGGCGGGAGGTGGAGGGGCGGTATGTTTAGAGGGTAACTCCAATTCTTTGTTCGAAAATGTCGCGTTCTACAACAACTCCAGCAATTGGGGCGGCGCAGTTTTTTGCCTCTTCGGGGCCGCACCCAGCTTTTTTCAGTGCCGCTTCGAGGCAAACGGGGCGGGAGATGGTGGGGCTGTCGCTTGCGAGAGCTATGCGACACCAAAGTTCAACGAATGTGAGTTTCTCGAGAACGCGGGAAATGGTGGTGCGGTCTATGTGGGTTATGAATGTCGGCCCGTTTTCGAGGACTGTGAATTTTTCGGCAACGATTCATGGGCCGCAACGGGAGAATACGATCCGGGGCGAGGAATAGGTGGAGCCTTCTTTGTAGATGACGGTCACGTCGAGATGATGCGTTGCCGAATCATCGACTCCCGGGCGGGAACAAACATGTGGGCAATGGGCGGAAAGGGTGGCGGAATTTACATCGACGGTGGCAGTTTATTCGCCGAAGAAATTCTATTTGAAGATTGCTCTTCGGCTTTTTATGGATCAGCAATCTGGGCCGAAAATGCAGCGGTCGAAATCCGGCAATGCACCTTTGGCCTAGGTTCAACCGCCCCCGCAGGGGGTGCATTGTATTTCGAGGATGTGTCCGGCTCCATTGAGCAGTGTATCGTCGCATTCAACGTTGGAGGTGGCGTTCTTGGGCTTCGGCTTTGGCCCCAATTTGCTTGCAACGACATCTTTTCGAATTCAAGCGGCGACTATCTCGGTGAGTTAAATGAGCTCACGGGCATCGACGGAAACATTTCTCTCAATCCCATATTTTGTGGAGAGACATTTCCCGATCGTCTATCCATCGCCGACAACTCTCCCTGTGCTCCGGAAAACAATGACTGTGGTCAACTCATGGGCTTCTTGGAGCCCGCCTGCCCCCCCCAAGCGACCCTCCTTCTCGTGCCTTCCGAGTATTCCGATTGATCGTCTGCGCTGCAGGCCGCCGCGCTGGGCGACACGATCGTCGTGGCCCCAGGTAGCTATCGCGGCGAAAGCAACAACACCCTGTCGCCTCAGGGCAAACTGATCTCCATCCTTTCCGAGGCCGGTTCTGGGGAGACTGTCATCGGTTGCGAGGGCGCGGGCCGAGCTTTTA
>JACKQG010002456.1_pt1 | contig 15976 bp, 14 predicted proteins | sample 8237621 | NCBI WGS metagenome assembly JACKQG01 (sample SAMN15677084, study PRJNA649215) | marine metagenome | biome: marine; feature: Black Sea; material: saline water; isolation source: suspended particulate matter (SPM) from the Black Sea western gyre | collected 2013-06-09/2013-06-10 | depth... | reverse complement strand
GAGGACATGCTCAACTCAAAGCTGATAATCCTTTGGGGCTGGGACCCTGCCCGGATGATCTCCGGCACCAACACCATGTATCATCTGATCAAGGCCAAAGAGAACGGCGCCAGGATCATCGCAATAGACCCGAGGTATCACGATACCGCGGCAACAGTTGCTGATGAATGGATCCCCATCCTCCCGGGCACGGATACGGCAATGATGGCGGCAATGGCCAACATTATTATCCGGGAGAATCTCTACGACCAGGCTTTCTTGGACAACTACACGATCGGGTTTGATAAATTCAGGGAGTATATCACCGGCCGGGAGGATGGTGTGGAAAAGACCCCGGCCTGGGCCGCGGAGATCTCGGGTGTGGACGCGTCCACCATTGAGCGTCTGGCCCGGGACTACGCTACTACCCGTCCAGCAGCGCTTATGGACTGCCAGGGCCCGGCCAGGAGTGCCATGGGTGAGCAGTATAACAGGTGCGCAATGACATTATGTGCCATGACCGGAAACGTTGGCCGACGTGGTGGCAGTGCGGGGGGCGGTCTGATGGGTATCCCGGTGGGCCATATGTTTCGCATGTCTGCCATACCCCCCGGGAAAAACCCCTTTGAATTAGATGGGCCCAACGTTAAGGGTACTCTCGACATCGGCCTCAGGGTGGTTAAGCGGGTACACATTAACAAGATCTTTGACGCCATCCTTAAAGGCAAAGAGGGGGGCTATCCTTCGGACATCAAAATGATGTGGTCCATGTGCAACAACTATCTGAACCAGACCGGCAACAGCAACAAGGCTGCTAAGGCCCTTAAAGAGCTTGAATTTTTTGCCGTAAACGAATTGTTCATGACCCCACAGGCAAAGTACGCCGATCTGATCCTGCCCGTGACCAGTGCGGCTGAAAGGAGCGACCTGACCCGTCCATGGCCCTCGGGTCCCTACTACACGTTTGTCAACCGTGCCATAGAACCATTGGGCGAGTGCAAGTCTGATTTTGATATTATAAGCGACCTGGCAGAGCGGCTCGGGGTTAAAGATTTTAACCCCTACTCCGAAGATGAATGGCTCAGGATGTTTGTGGAGAAGAACCCGGAGACAGCACCCCAGATTACAGACTATGATAAATTCAAAAGAGAGGGAATTCATCGAGTGAAACTTCCTGAACCTGTTGTAGCCTTCAGGGAGCAGATAGATGATATTGAAAATAACCCTTTCCCCACACCATCGGGCAGGATCGAGATATTTTCCCAGCGTGTGGCAGATCTGAATAATCCTGTCTGCCCGCCTGTCCCCAAGTACTTGAATACCCCTGAAGACCGTAAAGACCCCCTGTTCGAGCAGTACCCGCTTCAACTCCTCACCCCTCATCCGAAAAACAGGGTGCACTCCGAGTTGTACAAGGTGGAATGGCTGAGGGAGGTGGAGCCTCACCGGGTCTGGATCAACCCTGTTGACGCTGAACCACGGGGAATCAGGGATGAAGACGAGGTCCATGTATTTAATACCCGCGGCAAGGTGGCCATCAAGGCCCGGGTGACGGAGAGAATCATTCCGGGGGTTGTTTCCATCTTTGAGGGTGCCTGGTATGACCCTGACCACAAGGGGATTGACCGTGGTGCGTGCGCCAATACGCTGACCAAAGACGCTTACTCGGGTGGCGGAGCAGCAGTTATGAATACAAGCCTTGTTCAAGTAGAAAGGGGAGCTTAAATCATGCAAGTCGGTTTCTATTTTGACCAGACCCGTTGTACCGGATGCAGTGCCTGCAGAGTTGCCTGCAAGGATTGGCATAACATTCCCGCTGGCCCTGAGAACTGGATGCGCGTCATATACACGGAGAAAGGGAAATTCCCTAATCCCTCTGTGAGCTATATGATTGCACCCTGCTGGCACTGTTTAGATCCTGTCTGCATACCGGCATGCCCGGTTGGTGCTATCACCAAACGGGAGGGAGACGGAATTGTACTCGTGGATAATCAGGTCTGTGTTGGTAATGAGGAATGTGACGAGAAATGTCTCAAGGCCTGCCCATACGACGCACCCCAGTTTGGCCCTGAAAAAGGGGCCAGGATGCGAAAGTGCAACTACTGTCTGGATCGTTTTGCAGAAGGAAAACTTCCCGACTGTATAGAGTCCTGCCCGGTCAGGGCATTGGATGCCGGGCCGCTTCCTGAACTGGAAAAAAAGTACGGCAAATCCAGAGATGCTGAAGGTTTTAAATATTCCAAAAGGACCAAACCGGCTGTAGTCATTAGGCCGAAAAATTGGCTCGATGAAACCTGATACCCGTGTGAGATGTCTCCAAGGCCGTCACTCCCGCGAACGCGGGAGTCCATAAAAGGTGGATCTTCCTGGATTCCCGCGTGCGCGGGAATGACAAAAACGGGTCAGTGACTTTTTACGAAATCATAAAACCTGATTAGAGGAGTTTTTCTATGTCTGTCGTTGATCTTAACGTTATCGGCAATAAGAGTGAACCGGTCGTTTTTGAGTATACGTGGAAGGACGTGGCCCTTTACGCCATAGGTGTGGGCGCATCTGCTGATGATCTCCCTCTTGTCTATGAGGGTTCACCCGGGGGAATCAGGGTCCTGCCGAGTTTTTGTGTGGCCCCTGCCATAAAGGCCTTCCCCTACGTGGGAGAGGATATTGAATGGTCCCGGATGCTCCATGGTGAGCAGACCATCAGACTTTCGCGTCCGTTTCCGCCTGAAGGGAGAATAGTCCAGGTAGGTGAAGTGACGAATATCTATGACAAGGGAAAGGGCGCTGTCTATCATATTCAGATAACAGGCCGGACCGAAGAGGGAGATCATCTTTACGATGCCAACTGGGCGATATTCTATCTTGGTGCAGGTGGCTTTGGTGGAGACCCGGGCCCAAAGGTGGATCCCCTGGACCCCCCTGAAGGAGTTGAGCCGGATCTTACCATATCCTCCAAGGTTGCCGAAAACCAGGCCGTCCTTTACCGCCTCAGTGGCGATCTCAACCCCCTGCACTTAGATCCGGAAGCTGCGAGACGGGGCGGGTTTGACCGGCCCATTCTCCACGGGCTCTGCACCTACGGGTTTGCGGTCCGGGCAATCGTAAACGGCGTATTGGGTGGTGACGTGGGCCGCTTCAGGAACTTTATGGCGCGTTTTTCCGATGTTGTCTACCCGGGCGATACCCTGACTACACAGTGCTGGATCGACAAGGGGCGGTGCCTGGTTCGGGTAAACACCGACCGGGGCGTGGCTCTCAAGAATGGAGTCTGTGAGTTCGCAGAAAGTGAAGAGTGAAACGTGATTTGATTTTGAATTTCGGATTATTATGGAAAAAGAACAAGTAAAAACAATAAGAACGGTCTGCCCGGCTCATTGCGGGATTGATGCCTGTGGTATCCTGGCCCATGTTAGGGAAAACCGTGTGGTCAAGGTTGAACCGGCAGAGTTTCCGAACCCGAAAGATCGGCGAATCTGTCTCCGGGGTTTGTCCAGCCTGGATATCACCTATCACCCTGATCGCCTGAAATACCCCATGAAACGGACAGGTGACCGCGGTGAAGGTAGGTTCGAACGTATATCGTGGGACGAGGCCCTTGATACCATCGCTGAAAGATTCAAGGATATTGCTGCCAAATATGGCTGGCCCTCCATAGGCTGGACCCTGGGCGGACCTGGTGCAGGCACCACAAAATTCGGGGCCTACCTTCGGTTAGCCAGTCTGACCGGGTCTACGCGGGTCAGCGCCTGGGGTTATGGAGATGCGGGGCTCCCCTGTGGCAGCCGTGTCCTTTTCGGCGCCCAATTCCCCTATTCTTTTCTGATGGGTTCATTCCTGGCAGGCCGTGCCGATCCTGAGATGGTGGTTGTCTGGGGCTCAAATCCGGCAGAGTCTCAACCGCTCAATATGATGCGCCGGATCATGGATGCAAAAGAGAAAGGAGCTCTGCTGGTCGTTATCGACCCACGCTATACGGTGACGGCCGCCAAGGCCGACCAATATCTCGGTGTAAAGCCGGGTACGGATACTGCCCTGGCCCTGGGAATAATGCATGTTATTTTTCAAAAAGGACTTCAAGATGTTGAGTTTATAAAGAGGCATAGTGTCGGCCCGTATCTGGTGAGAACCGATACCGGGGAGTTCATTCGTGCAAAAGACCTGGGGGCCGGAGACTCAGAGGATTATGTGGTCTGGGACAGGGTTTCAAACACGCCCAGGCCCCGCGGTGCTGCGGAAGCCAAACCTGAAATTACGGGTGCTTTCACGGTCAACGGCCTGGAATGTAAACCCGCGTTTCAGCTTCTGATGGATCTGGCCGAGATATATCCGCCGCAGCGCGCCTCAGAGATAACAGGTGTTCCGGCACAAATCATTGCCCGTCTGGGAGAGAGAATCGGAACTGCCGGATCGGTTACCTTTGTCACGCACATGGGGTTTACGAGGACATACCACGGGGATATTTCCCTGAGGGCCCTGGGAACGGTAGCTGCCGTGACCGGAAATGTTGATGCTGTTTTTCGAGGAGGACATCTTCCCGCGGTGCTCAACTGGCGGCCTTTTCTCCATGCGGATTCCAGCAGGCCGTCCTATTCACGCTTAGGGATACTCCAGCTATATGACGCGATCATCTCGAGCAAACCATACCCGGTAAAGGCTCTCTGGTTTTCCTTCATCAACTTCCTCAATCAATGCGCCGACAGCAGCAAGATCATCAATGAAATATTTCCCAAACTGGAATTCATTGTGGCGGCTGAGCTTTTTATGACCCCGACGGCCCGATATGCCGATATACTGCTTCCGGTCTGTACCTATCTTGAGTTCTCTGATCTGATCCCTTTCTCCTACCCGTACGTCCAGCTCCAGCAAAAGGTCATAGAGCCCCTTTACGAATCGAGATCTGATGTGAAAATCGCTGCCGGTTTAGCTGAGAGACTCGGATTTTCAGAGTATTTCGATGGAGGCGAGGAGGGTCTTATTGATCTGATTCTCGATTCCGGTCACCCCTCCTTAGAGGGGATCACCAGGGAAAACCTCGAGCACGGACCGATGACACTTTACCAGGTCCCGGGCACGGATCAGGAAATCGATATCCCGTTTTCCACCCCTTCAAAGAAAATCGAAATTTACAGCGAGGCCCTTCGGGAGGTTGGCCAGGCACTGCCCGTTTATCTGGAGCCCATAGAGACCCCGCTCAGACCGGCAGGGAAAAAGTATCCCCTTGCCTTTATTCAAGGGCATAGCCGGTTCCGCACCCACTCCATGTTTGCAAACGTTTCATCATTACTGGCCATGAATCCGGAACCCCTTGTGGAAATAAATCCTCAAGATGCCGCACAAAGAAATATTTCCGATGATGTGATGGTTACGGTGTTCAACGATCGAGGGAAAACCACCCTCAAGGCCAGGGTAACGGAAGGGGTCAGGCCCGGGGTCGTCAACATCTCCCAGGGGTGGTGGATCGATCAATTTGAGGAGGGGAGTGTCAACCATCTGACCCATGCTATTATAAATCCTGTTCAGGAAGCTATCTATGAGCCCAACATGCACATGAACGACGTGGCAGTTGAAGTATTAGGGATCCCTTAAAGAGCGGGGAGATGAGAGATTGAAAAAGCGATTTGGCCTGGTCATCGACCAGGAAAGGTGTATAGGGTGCGAGGCGTGTAGTGTGGCGTGTATGCAGGAAAACAATTCCTGTGCGCCTCTGATTCGAGTTAAGACAGAGAATGTTGACCAGCAGGATACACCTGAAGGGCGATTCCCCGATCTGAAGATGAGCTTTCTCCCCTTGCTTTGCAACCACTGCTCCCACCCACCCTGTGTGGATGTCTGCCCTCCCGGAGCGCTTGCCAAGAGAGAAGATGGGCCGGTTATCCTGGACAAAGAGGTGTGCGATGGTTGTGAGATATGTATTGAGGCCTGCCCTTTTGATGCCATCCTTTACAACCCGGAAAAAGAGAAGGCCGAAAAATGCAACCTATGTGTCCACAGAATCGACCGTGGTCTTGAGCCCTTCTGTGTTATCTGCTGTGAGGGGCAGGCCATACATTTCGGTGACCTCAGCGATCCAGACAGTGAAGTTTCTCAGATATTGACCAAAAAGGAGGCAATTCTGCTCGAGAATCCGGAGGGGGTCGAACCATCGGTTTACTATTGCCCTCCCCGGGCTCCCAGAGGGCTATAAGGACGACGTTGTACATAATGAAACTAATGTCGTGTCATGTATCAAGTGTTTGATGTGAAAGAAAGCAGAACACCACCGATGTCATTCCCGCGAACGCGGGAATCCAGGGAAATCACCCCGCTTGAGACTGGACTCCCGCGTTCGCGGGAGTGACGGCCTTGGAGACTTTTTACGAGGCTATCAAAGGGTGCGACTTCCTTTTTTATTGACAGCGAGCAAGTAATTTTTGTATACGGTTAATTAACGATCGTTAATTGACATCAACAGCCATTCACAAACTGATTGTCTCTGCCCTTAAAAGATGATCAGTTATAAAGAGAGGGATTTCATGGAAGAACTTAAAATCAAGAATTTGGCAGATATCGAGAAATTTGAAAAAATTCCCTTTGAGGACAGACTCGATTTCTTCAACACCTATGACATCCTCAAACATGGGGCCTCTATTAACCCGGAGGCTATTGCATTAAGTTTTTTTCTTTCCGGAGAGAGTTATGCCAACCCATCGCAAGTGACTTATAGGGATCTCTTAGCCCAGATAACCAGAACAGCAAATCTCTTTCATGACTTAGGTGTGGGTCCGAGAGATGTGATTACCTATCTACTCCCCAACCTTCCCCAGACTCATTATGTCCTGTGGGGAGGAGAGGCCGCAGGGATTGTCAATCCGATAAATCCCATGTTGGAAGCTTCCACCATCCGTGAGATCTGTCAGGCCGCAGGGACCAAGGTCTTAGTGGCCTTGGGCGAATTCGAAGGGTCAGACATCTGGGAGAAGGTTTCGATTGTGCGCAAGGGCCTGCCCAAGCTCAAGGCAATCATCCGGGTCATGGGACCGGGTGATGAGAAGGAGGGGATTTACGGGTATGATGAAGTCATAACCGGTTATCAGGGTGATAAACTGGATTCAGGTCGTGTGATTGATCCGGACGACATTGCCTCCATGTATCATACGGGCGGGACCACAGGGACTCCTAAGCTGGCACCTCACACCCATTTCAACGAAGCGGTTATGGTCTTTATGCTCGCATCGGCTACCGAACTCAAGCCCGGGGAGACCACGCTGTGCGGTCTTCCACTCTTTCATGTAAACGGAACCACCGTGACCGGTTCTATGCCATTTTCAATCGGAGCTCATGTGGTCCTGCTTGGTGTTATGGGCTACAGGGACCCAACGGTAATGCAGAATTTCTACAAGATCGTGGAACATTACCAGGCCGTGACCTTTTCTTCTGTACCCACGGTCCTTTCCGTCTTGTTAGACATCCCAAAGGGGGATGCGGACATCTCATCTCTTCGCTATGCCGTATGTGGTGCAGCCCCCCTTTCCGTGGAATTATTCAAACGGTTTGAGGCGCACAGCGGTATGAAAATTATAGAGGGATACGGTCTCACCGAGGGGACCTGCGTTTCTTCTGTAAATCCTTATTACGGCGAGCAAAAGGTTGGTTCCATTGGCATTAGAATTCCCTATCATGAGATGAAGGTCTTTATCACAGATGACGAAAATCGATTTGTTCGTGAGGCCGAAACCGACGAAATCGGTTCTGTCTGCATAAAAGGACCCAACGTGTTCAAGGGCTATCTTGACGAGGCCCATAACCGCGGCATCTGGCCCAAAGAGGGGTGGTTCAATACGGGAGATTTGGGGAGGCAGGACAGTGACGGCTATTTCTGGCTTACGGGACGCAAAAAGGAACTCATTATCCGGGGTGGGCACAACATCGACCCGGCAGCTATTGAGGAACCCCTCTATCGCCTTGATGGAGTGCAGGTGGCGGCCGCGGTTGGACGACCTGATCCTCACGCGGGAGAAGTCCCCGTAGTCTATGTTCAACTCCAGGAAGGGGCCGAACTCACAGAGGAGGGGATCCTCGACTATCTGAAAAAGGAGATAGGAGAACGGGCCGCTATCCCCAAGGAGATCTTCATCATCGAGCAGGTTCCGCTTACCCCCGTTGGAAAAATATTCAAGCCGGCCCTGCGTTGGAAAGCCATCAAGCAGGTCTACCGGAAAGAACTGGAGGTCTTTGGTGATATGATTGATTCAGTGGACGTGAAGGTAAGGGAGGATAAGGTCCATGGGTCATTGGCGGTTATTAGCATAAAACCGGCCCCGCAGGTCTCCAACGAAGAGATTCAAGGGAAAGTAAACCAGGTACTCACTCGCTATACGGTTAAGTATAGGTTGGAAGTGGTTTGAAAAAATCTCCCAATAGAAAAATATTAGATATGGCAAGGGCTCTTTTCTGGAGAAAAGGGTATATCTCCACGAGCATGAGGGATATCGCTGCCGCCTACGGCTGTAAACCTGCCAATATCTACAACTTCTTTCCCAACAAAGAAGAAATCCTTTTTGAGGTGCTTCGAGAAGAGATGGAACAGATTATCTCGCCCATCAAGCATCTCGAAGAAGACGATGGGACCAGTCCTGTAGAGCAGCTGCGATTAGTAATTGAGAGTCATTTAAAACTGACACTGAGTTACAGAAGATCAGCTAAGCTCCTATTCGACATTTCTTTAGATAACCTCTCAAGGGCCAAACGAAAAAAAATTGTCGATCTGCGGGATACCTATGACCGGATTATTCGAAAAATACTCAACAGAGGCATGGAAATCGGCTGCTTCCGGAAGATCAATGCGAAGATAGCCGGATTTATGCTTGCCTCTATGATTACCCGAACGAGACTATGGTATCACCCCAAGAAAGGAGTGTCGGTGGAGGAGCTGGCAGATTTCATATTTGAGTTTGCCATTAATGGTCTCAAGGCTGAACAAGCTGGGGCGGACTGAAATGAACTTAGCCGGCTTCCTGACAGATAGGGCGGACCGAGACCGCGCTGATCATAGGCAAGTATTCTAAAATGCCGTGCAATTGGCATCTCGAAAATATTGGGTGAACGGCGCAGGTCACCCCCTGTGCCGCTGATGCTTAGCAGAGGCGGGCCTGTGCCGTGGATTTCGTAATATATCTCTATGTCGCGAACGGAAATGAATGGCATGGTGATTATTCCACAGTGGTTGTTTTTCAGACAACAAGTTGTAAACTTTTAGGTGCTATTTAGCGACATATCAAGGATGACCCGTTTTCGTCAATCCCTGCGAACGCGGGAATCCAGCGAAATCATACTGCCGCGGGGCTGGACTCCCGCGTTCGCGGGAGTGACGGTCTTGCAGACTTTTACGAGACCATTAAAGGACAGTTCTTAAGGATAAATGGAATTATCAAATATCTTCATATCATGTCCGGGTAATACAAAATCAGCAATTCTTTCAATTTTCTCCATTGATTCATAATACTGCTCTAAATTATTGAATATGCCTGAAGGGACGTGAGGGGTCGTATCCCAGGATTCAAAAAGACCCACCGCATCTCCGGCAATAAAATAACTTCCTTTCTCCGTTTTGACTAAAACACCCTGAGACCCTGGTGTGTGACTTGGGATGTAAACACAATTTACTCCCTCTTCAACCTGGTAATCTCCGTCAATTATTTTGATCTTGTCAAGATAATCCACAAATTGAGGTTTACCAACGTTTTTTTCATAATAGAGATAATGATGGCAGGGAAGGGGGGTTGTGGCATACTCAATCTCTTTTCTCTGAATAATAAATTTTGCGTTTTTAAAAATATGAAAGCCCTGTGCATGATCCCAGTGCAAATGGGTCATTATAACTGTCCTGACATCTTCAGGAGAAAGCCCTGCAGACCTAAGCGCATTTTCAGGTTCCTGCCCTTCGGTTCTCTTGATAACGATGTCACGGTTTTCGAGGCATTGCTTTGGGTCTGGAGGCCCGAGATCCACAATTATGTTATGTTTGGTTCCTTGAATATACCACATTATACAGGGAGCTTCGTAAGTTATCTCTCTATACATCCGGTACATGCATACCTGTTTTGGCAGGGCCTCGAAATTGCCTACATTCAAGGGGATTATTTTATAGTTCATTTTTCGTATTCCTAATCTTGCAATGGCTTCATTGTTCAGATAGAAAAGATCTGTTTTGCTGCCGCCTCCCCTGACAATGACAACCAGTTCCACATCCAATTGTTAGAGAACATCCAAGGCCGTGATAGTGGTTTGTTCTGTTTTATTATGGTTTTTTAATACCCCGTCCGCTTGCGGCGGGGACCGCGGCGGTGATATGATGCAACCATGGAATTAGGAAAAACAACTCAAACCTGGAAAATGGGCAAAGGTCAATATGGATTCGTAAATAGTATCTCAACGCCCCTAAAATTGTCAAATTTGATTAAAACCATACCTATACCTATGGCCTCGACGAATAACCCTGCTACAGACCCTCAAACCTAACCAACAACTACCGAACCAGGGACCTTTGGCTCTGATACTAATCCCGGAATTGTTTCATCAGGTGACAAAAAATACATCGGTTTGGTTGGGAAATCAAGGAGTATCGGAATACATGGAAATGCCAGATGGTAAATACTGTTAGTATAACTCTGTTGTAATGATTTCGGAAATTTTTCTACAGCTATCGCCCTCGCCGAAAGGGTTATTTTCGGGAGGATCCGACGGCTTGAGGGCCCAGCCGATGTTTTCTACTATATCCAAATCCACAAGTTTGCCAAGGCCGGACTCAACGGTTTCGGGGCGCTCTGTATTTTTCCGCACGATGAGAATTTTTTTCCCGAAGTATACCGCTTCCTCTTGAAGTCCGCCGCTATCGGAAATAATGAAACCCGCATCGCTGATATAACGAAGCATTTCAGGATAACCAACGGGCTCAATCACTCTCAGGTTGTCCCCCTTAAGAAGCGTCCTGAATTTTTGAACATTGGGATTGGGATGTATCGGAAAAATGAACTGGATGGCCGGGTGGTTGGTCGCCGCTTCGTTGAGTTCATTAAAGATCGCCCTCATTTGTTTATGATTTTCCCGGCGATGAATCGTAATCAACGCTGTGTTTGAAAAGGAACGGTCGTAGTTGAAGAAATCAAGCGCATCGACGATGGTATTTCCGGTAAGAAATACGTTGCGAACGCCCTCTTTTTGGAGGTTAAGAAATGCCCTCTCGGTCGGCGCAAAATTGAGATAGGCCACCTGGGAAATCATTCTTCGATTGGCCTCTTCCGGAAACGGGCTGGACAAATCGTAGGTTCTGAGTCCCGCCTCGATGTGGGCGACCCTGGTTTCATTATAAAAGGAGACTTCGGCTATGGCACATGCCGTGGTGGTATCGCCCTGCACAATCACGAGATCGAAAGACTCACCGATTACGACCTTTTCGAATTCGCTGCACATCCGGCAAAAAGAATCAGCCAATGTCTGGGGCGGCGGGTCGGCGGTTTTCAAGAAATAATCAGGTTCCGGCATAAGGTCCTTCACATCATTGTAAAGGTCAAGATGCTGGTCTGAGAACAGTGTCTTAAAAGGCAAACCCTGGCGCTCAAATTCTCGTACCAACGGAAACAGCTTAATTATCTCGGGCCTTGTGCCATAGGCAATAAGAATCATAGCAATACCGGTTTATATCCTCTTTTGATCTCATGTTGAACCGCCTGGTAGTACTCCCGGGACCTGTCCTTTGAGATACTGATAGCAACTTTGTCAACACCCCGTTCAGGGGCAATCGATCCCCAAAGTGTCTTGTCTGATACCGGGTGGGGGGGACAAGCAGACCTGATACCATTTCTGCTCAGCATGGAGCAAAAATGAATATCCTCACCGAAAATCTTAAGGGCCGGATCTTCCTCCCAGAAAAATTTTGCCCATTCCCTTCTAAAAAACCAGCTGTGTCCGACTAAGTCAACAAATTCTATTTGTTCATTATTTGCTTCCCATCCCATCCTTGGTTTCTCGGTCTCAACGGTACCGTTTTCAACCGACAGGTATCTCAGACCTATGGTACCCAGCATGCATTTTTTTTGATCTATATGGTTGAGGCAGTTCTCAAACCATCTATTGCCCGGAATCGTGTCATCGTCAAAAATACAAATATACTCACCATCCAAACAAGGAGCTATGGAAAATCTTGGTGTGATTCCAAAATTATAATCACAGATGATCTTCTTGACCCTTTTTGCGTTTTTAAAATCGAGATGTTGTTTTTTATTGAAAACACCGAGCCTTTTTGAGGGTTGATTGTACCATAACACGACCTCATGGGGGAGTATGGACTGGGACAACACAGCTTCGACCTGCTCCTCGAGGTATTGCGGCCTGTTCCATGCCGTAAGTATGACAGATATGGATGGTGAAGATCCCATTGCGGTAGAACTCCTTACCACTGGTCCACGACCTCACGGTCAGGGTGGCCCGGTTTATGATAGTTTCTCGATTTGCGATTAAAGATTATCGGATCAAGCGTTGAGCCGACATCGATGTAAATGTTATTCTTATTGGTATTCCACATTTCATGAATAATGATGTTGGTGAGGGGGCCTGCGGCAATGAGGAAAATCATAGGATCATTCAAACTGGCCTCCAGGTCGAGCAGGCCCTTGATATATTCCCGTTTCTTTTCCCAGTAGACCACACAGTTCCCTTTTATGGGAATAGTACCACTAATGGTAATATGTCTTTTTAGATTGCCAATCTGCGCTTTTGGATTGGTAATCACCGAAATCTTTTTGTTTGTTTCTCTTATCGTGAGCAAAAAGTGCTCATTAAAAAGATCATAATTCGCGTTTACCCATATATCGGAGAAGGTGATTTGTGACAATTTCTGCTGGATGAACTTTTTCAAAAACAGATAATTTTTTTCATCCACATTTCTGCTCGAAATGCCGTAAATGAAATTTTCATCCGTGCACTGCAACGATTTTCGCAAATCTGAACGAAAGACGAGATTCTTGTCTTTTTTATATAGCCACCCATCCTTATTGCCGACCGTTATGTTCTTAAGAACGGAGGCTTCACCGTCAGCGTATCTCGATATGGCCAGTGAGTCGAGATTCCTAATTTTTTCGAGCGCTTCAAAAAAATCTTTTCGATGATCCTGCTGCATGTTTACCAATTCCCCATTCTTCAATATCTGGTCACAGACCAAACATATCAAAAATAGTTTTAATCTAAATTAAGCATAGAAGTTTGAATAGCCTTTGGAACCTCATCTCCCAAGTGTGGTCTCTTATGGCCCGCTTTCTTCCCTCTCTTCGAATGAGACCGGCCTCTTCGGGGCTCGATAATAAAAACTGAATTTTCGAAACAAGCTCATCAAAGCTGGAATAGGTGACGATTTCCCTTCCAATATCGTAACAGTTTTCCAACTCTTTATGATATTGGGTAAGGTAAAGACCTCCACTCATGGGAATCTCAAAATCTCTTCCCTTTAGACAATGTGTTCGGCTGGAATCTCCAACTTCGCTGAACCCTAAATTGATCTTGCTTCTGGAATACATCCGTACCATTTCCTGAGTGGAAAGAGACCCGTTTGGCCATCCATGACCGAAAGCTTCCACATAAATCCCGGCTTGTTCGAGTTTTATCATGATACCGGGGCGGTTTCCATATCGTTGCCCGACAAAGGACACATCTATATCGCGTTCTTCATGAATGTATGGCTTATGCAGATCCGGATTCGCCCCTTCCGGCATATATATCGGAAGGCCACCCTCGACGCAGTACTTCTCTATCGCATCCTCGGTGCTGGTCCACGAGAGATCAAAATGTTTGCATATATCTCTCGTTCCCAGGGCCTGGCCATTTATGATTTTCCCAACAAAGGCTTCTTTATCGTTTAGAGACATATTCGCCATGGGAACACCAAGGGTTCGCAGATGTTGCAAAGCCTCCAGGGTCACATTAGCGCCAGAAAAATATGAAAAAATGACGTCGAAAGGCTTCTCTTCATGCCACCGAGTCACCTTGCGAATCAGATCGCGGTTCATTTCCGGCAGTATATTTTGAATCCAACTTTTTTTTGTATAGCTATAATCATCCGACCAATCATAGTGACGAACGGTTCCGAATTTCTCGAGAGATGGAGTTAAGGACTCCTTTTCCCAATTGTAATTATAATAGATCCCTAATATATTTAGGTTTCCCTTTTTTTTTGGAATCACATTTGGAAATTTTGCTTTTATAACAGAGCGGATTTTATAATCGCTGTTCAATTCTAATCCGAGGGTCTGGAACCTATTCCGATAGTACTTCCGTTCACGTTTCAGCCTAAGTTGGTTCATCCATGATCTAAACCGCTTTCGATAATGTCGCATTGCGTCGTTCTCTAAAATGATCTGATATCTCGAGTTTTTCCCGCACGCTTACTGTTTATTTCATTCCCCATAGACGATTAAATTCTTTCTCATCCTATCTGCAGTTATTCTGTATTCATCATCCCTATCGGAACGTAAAAACGTTTCACGGTATTTTTCAATAATTTTCAGAAGTTCTGCGCTAACAGCATACCTCCCTACCTTCAATGCCATTTCTTTTTCTTTTTTGGATCTTTTTGAGAAAACGATCCGCTTGACCTCTCTCACAATGCGGGAATGTGTAGGAAGTATTTTCCTTTCGTTCTTTTTTTTTATTAAAGTAGTTCCTATACCTGCCGTCTGATTCGGGTGAAATCTGTACTGACCGAGGGGTTCTGCAATGAAAACTGGTTCCGCAAAATAAAATGCGACAGCACTTATCCACCAATCGTGACCTACGGCAGAGGACGGCATAGGAAGAATATGTTCCTTCAAGGATGAGTCAAAAACCATGGTGCATCCAGGAACCGGATTTGAAAAGTTTGCGATCCTATCTCTTGCAGCGCTCCCGGAAACAGGTAAGGGTTCATTTTCAGGCGCTTTTGCCCAGTAACTCTTCGCCCTCAGTAAACCATCTTGATTAATAATTTCCAAGTCGTGAAAGCAAAGTTTAGCCGTTTCATTTTCTAAAAGGCACTTCACCATCTTTTCAATTTTTTCTGGTCTCCAGACATCGTCCTGGTCGCACAGTGCAATATAGTCCGTATCGCACAGCATCAATCCTTTTTCAAAAGTTTTCTTGGCCCCAAGATTCTCAGAATTTTCTTTAAAATCAATTAGCTCGGGGAACCGATCTAAATATTTACGAATGATTTCTCGGGTACGATCCCGTGATTTATCATCAACAATAACAATCTGCTGAAGTCGCTTTGTCTGATGGATAATACTATCTAACTGCTCCGATAAAAATTTCTCCCCGTTGTAAGTTGCCATCACGGCCCCAACCGTTTTCATTGAATTGAGTCCTTATTAATCTTTATTAAAAGGGATCGACCCCGAAACTCTCTGCATAGCTTGCCAAATCTTTTAACTGTATACTGTTGGGTATAATAAACAGATTAGAGAACCAGTCCATATAGGCTATTGTTCCACATACCATAAAAAAGCCCGCTAAACAAGCGGGCTTGAATTCTGGTGGCTCCCCGGGATGGACTCGAATCACGCCTTCAGCGTGATTTTGCAAAAGCTCAACTGGATTCCCACTAAGTGGTTAATCCCGCTTTCAGCGGGACTCTACCAACTGAGCATCTTTCAGAAATCTACCAATGCCTCTTTTTTTGATTTTCTTTTCGACGGCCATTGCTTTGCCGCGAGTCGTAAATTCGTGAGTCCAAATCAGGTTCCATGGACCTTGGAACCTTTTCGTAGTTTTGGATAGCTGATAGGCAGGGTCATTATGCTGCCTCAAACGACGCTCCACATCACTGCTGTGACCGCAGTAATATCTATTTGATGTCTGACTGTGGATGATATAAACCCAGTAGGCCATTGTTTTACATGCCATAAAAAAGCCCGCTAAACAAGCGGGCTTGAATTTTGGTGGCTCCCCGGGACGGACTCGAACCGCCGACAAGGTGGTTAACAGCCACCCGCTC